>JAABUJ010003327.1_pt1 | contig 18225 bp, 13 predicted proteins | sample 5559131 | NCBI WGS metagenome assembly JAABUJ01 (sample SAMN10711875, study PRJNA513366) | rock metagenome | isolation source: Antarctica rocks | place: Antarctica: Victoria Land, Mt New Zealand nord | collected 2016-01-07 | reverse complement strand
TGGTACCCGCTGGCGCTGCCTCTGGTTGGTTCCCGAGCCCTGGCCTGAGCCCCCGTATGTCCTCAGCATCACCATTCATCCTGGAGTTCCGTAATGTCAAACACCGTACCACCCCTTGTTTAGGGGCCGGGGGGTGAGGGTGCGATCCCTCACCACTCAATCAGATTCACTTCCCGAACGGGCTCACCTTCATTCCTGGGTACGCGGAAGGTCTTGAGTTCGTTCGGGTGGAAGTCGGTCTCGATGGTTCGCGCCCAGGCCGGCAGGCGAATGGTGCTGTGCGTGGTGCGGCCGGCTGTTTCGAAGCAGCGCAGGATGAGGTCGTCGCCATCCTCCGCGCGTTTGACTACGGTGATATCGACGTTTTCCGCATCGATCGAGAGGTAACTGGCGGTTTGCGGCAGCGGACCGGGATGGCAAGATTCCGCTTGCACCATGAGTGGCTGATTCAGCTCTGCCGCTCGGCGCACCGTTCCCGCAGTTCGCCAGCTGCCGGTGTGCGGCAACAGCGAGTAGGTGAAGCGCTGGATTCCCTGGTCGATGAACGTGTAGCGCCCCTGCGGCTGGGGCTGATACGGTGCGTGGTGGGCATAGATGGGGCTGCGTAGCACGGTGATGCCGACGTCGTAGTCCTTGACATCGAAGCTGTACTTGCCGTTGTTGAGGATGCTCATGCCCAGTAGCTTCCCGTTTCCCCGGCCGACGCCACCCACGTCAATCCAGCGCTGTCCTGCTTCCTCCTCACCGTTGGCGGGGCGCTCGATGTGCCCATACGGGATCTCGTAGGTGGCAGTGGTGAAGTCGAGGTTGAGCGGGAAGCGCAGCTTGAGCAGCTTGAAGTGCTCTCGCCAGTCGACCGTGACCTGTATGTCGATGTGCCCGAGTTCCGGGTACATGATGAAGTCCTGGGTGAGAAACGAGCTGCCGTATTCGCTTTCCACCCGGATGACCGATTGCACCGGTCCATGCTCCACCAGCCTGGTCGTCCGTGCGCTGAATTCGCCGATAACGGATTCGAAGCGGAGCACGCCGTGGCTCCAGGTATCGCTGGGATCATCCAGCACCACCGGCCTGGCGCCCTCTCGCCGTAGCCACTCGAATTCCAGGTGTTTGTCGTACAGGCTGCGGATGCATCCCGAATCGGGATTGATTTCGAGCCGGAAGTGGCTGTTCTCCAGGGAAAGGTCATCTGCCTGGACGGCGGGGAACTCTCTGGAGGACGGACGCGACGCGACGCGATAGGTTTGATAGCCAAAGGCGGGCACCTCGGCCAGGAAACTCAGGCGGTTGCGAGAGCCGCTGGAGACGGTCGCGTAGGAGCGCACGGGCTGGAGCGGCGTCTCGATGCCCTCGGAGTCGAGCAGCACGGCGCCCTCCGGTAGACGACCGAACTCTACTTCAGCCGGAGCGCGCACCGGCCAACAGTGCGGGTTGAACACGACCAACGGCCGGACACCCTCTTCCTGCTCGATGTTCACCCGCCAGGAGAGCGCCTGGACGGCGTTATTCAGGTGGCGAGCGCCGATCGCCATGGCCTCGCCGTGGAGATCGCGCGCATCCTGGTACGCCGGCTCGATGCTGGCCCCCCCCAGAATGTCGTGGAACTGGTTGAACAGGACACCTTTCCAGGCGTGCGCCAGGTCCTCTGGGTATGGCAAGCACCCCTCGCGCCAGGCCAGCGCCGAAAGTTTCTCGGCGGTGGCGAGCCAGTTCTCTGCCTCGCGATTCCAGCGTTTCACGCCAGAATGCGCGGCATAGCAACCACTCGCGTGGTGCTGCAGCTCGTCATGAAAGACCGGTGGATCAAAGGTGCTCTGGCGAACGCTCTCGAAGTAGCGACCGGGTGTGCTGAAGAGCAGCCTTGGGTAGGAGGCCTCGGCATCCATGGCGCGGATGCTCTCGATGTTCTCGCGGGTGGGGCCCCCTCCGTGATTGCCCACGCCATAGAAGCACATCAACTCATTCAGGCTGCCTCTGAACTCGGCGGCGCAGCGTTCGACGTGTTGCTGCAGCCCCTTGCCCCAGGTGCAGTACTCGTAGGGGATGCGGAAGGTCAGAACGCGCGAGCCATCGTCCGATTCCCACCAGAAGAGACGCGAGGGCAGACGCTGCTCATGCGGGTGAGGCCGCATGAAGATATAGGAGGTGAGGCCGCTTTTTAGCAGGATCTGGGGCAGTGAGGCCGCGTGGCCGAAGCTATCGACGTTGTACCCGACCGTCGCGGTGACGCCGAGCTTTTCCTTCAAAAAGCGTTGCCCGTAGAGTCCCTGACGGACCAGCGACTCACCGCTTGGGATGTTGCAGTCCGGTTGGATCCACCAGCCGCCCACGATTTCCCATCGTCCTTCCTGTACTCGCTGTTTGATCTCCTCGAACATGGTCGGGTCGTTGTGCTCGATCCACTCATAGAGGCCGGCCGAACTGGAGGTGAACAGGAAGTCGTCGTACTCGCGCATTCGGTCGAGCGCCGACCGAAAGGTCGCCTTGGCCTCCTGGAAGCCCTCCTGCCAGGTCCAGAGCCAGACCGGGTCGAGGTGGGCATTGCCGATCATGAAGAGCGTGCCGGTATCCGCATCCGTCATCGAAAACGCCTCCGTGCGTGGGTAGCTTCACGCTACCAAAAAGAGCGGAATTACGTGGAAGCTACCCGACGGCGGCAAGCGTGAACCAGGGATCGAGCAATTTGCCGAAGCGAACGCGTGACTCTCGGATGAGACGCTTGGGATTGAAGATCAAGCCAGGACGTCCATGACCGATGGTGACCACGTCGAAATCCACCTCCAGCAAGCGGTCGAGCGTCGTGGCCCACGCCTCTAGATCGGAACCCGCTCTCGGACTGTAGCCACCCCAGAGCGTGTCACCCGCCACCAGCAGGCCAGTTCCCGCTACCGTTGCCTGAAGACAGATGCTGCCCGGCGAATGGCCGGGGGTGTGATACACGGTAAACGTAAAGTCGTTGACGGTGAGAACATCGCCTTCGTGCAAAAAGCCGTCCACCTGGGTGGGCGGGAACGGCTTGAGGTACAGATCGGCAGCGGTCCTGACGGGGTCACCACTCTCTACCTGCGCCGCGTCCATTTCGTGCAAGTAGAGCTTGGCGTCGCTTTCCTCGCGCAGTTGGGCCATGCCCGACAGGTGATCCCAGTGTCCGTGGGTGCCGATCACTCTCTTGATATCCCTGGGCTGATAGCCAAAGCCTACCAGGGCACGCTTGAGTGCCGGATAGCCCTCCGCGCTGCCACAGTCGATAAGGATGGGCTCAGCACCGTTAATAAGATACGCGCTGGCGTCCCAGGGATGGGTCAGCGGCCCCCCCGAGATCTGCCACATCTCGCCAAATAGTCTGATCACTCGAATTGTTCCTCACGATAGGTCTAGTCACGATATATAACGAACGAAAATAGGCCGGCGTCACCGCGCCAGCGTGGTATGTTCACCTGCTCGATTATTTGCGGCTCTGGGCTACTCCCCAGCCGTTGGCTGGGTTGAAGACATGGACGGCGCCGCGCTGGACGCAGTCGGCGGCGTAGATGTATAGCGCAGCCGACCAGGATTGGTGGTCGTACCCCATGGGCTGCCCGGAGATGCCGTGGAACCATTCGTTGAAGCCCCAGGGAGCGGCCCGGCCCACCTGGTTCATGGCCGTGAGGGCCAGGAGTTGACGCTCTGCTTCGTCAATTCGACCCGCTTGCACCAGGGCGGCAACATAGAAACCGCCAATAAACGGCCAGGCGCCGCCGTTGTGATAGTGGTGTGGCAGATTGAGATTACGCACCCGATAGTACTCGCGCCAGTCTCGTTCGCCGGGCTGGATGACGGGGTAGAGGGCGCGCACCGGCCAGGGGCGGTCCACGCCCGTCCCCGAGATGTAGTCCAGGATCCTCTCTGCCTTGGCGCAATCCGCGACGCCGAAGAGGATCGCCAGGAGGTTGCCGAGCGTATCCATGCGATCGGCGTACTCCCGGAAGGCGACATACGGTAGATAAAAGGGACGCTCCACCAGCTCGGTCTCGATGCGCCGGAGGGTGTAGATCCACTCGCGTCGCTCAGCGCCGATCCACTTCCAATCGCGCTGCTCTTCCGGTCCGATCCACAGTACGGCGTTCACCTTGCGGTGAACGTCGACCGCGTTGCGCCGATAGAAGTCGGCGGGGTGGCCAAGGGCTTCGGCCATCAGTGCCATACACTTCCAGGCGACATAGAACAGCACATTGTCGTACAGCACGTTGTAGCGGTTGACAAAGAGGTCTGCCCAGTCCATGGCCTCGTGGACTTCCAGCAAGCCGCACTCGTTGGAATCCTGATAGCGCAGCCAGAGCAGCGCCTTGCTGAGGCTCTCCCAGGAGCGTGCCAGTAACTCCCGATCGTCACTGACCGCATAGTTGTAATAGTGCCCAATGATGTACCAGAGAGCGCTGTCCACGCAGCCCGCATGAATGGTGTCGGTTACCGGCTCGGGACGGTCGTCCAGGCCGCTCAGCTTCCCGCCATGTGCGATGAGAGCAGGATCGGGCACATCCGCGAATCCGACATTATGAGCGACGTTGCCCAGTGCTGTCTGGTAGCGGCCAAGGGTCTCCAGCGAACGCCGGTGGATGGCGGCGCCCTCTCCATCCGCGCAGAGCAAGAGGCCCAGGCCGCAGATCATGCTGTCGCGCGCCCACACCTGCTGATATGCGCTGCGCGACCCCAGCAACCCCAGTTCCCCTGCATTGGCCAGCACAACGCGCTCCGCTGCGACGCGTGCCTGTGCCAGGTCCGGCCCGCTCACCTGCCGTTCTCCCGGTCCCTTTCGCACGAGAGCCGCATCACACGGCGTGGTCATGCTGTGGCATGAGCGCGGTGCGCTCATGATTCCACGCCGTCCCACGGTCGCGCGCGTACTTCGCCAGCTCGATCACTGCTGTACCACCAATGCGTTTGCTGCTCTGCTGAACCTGGGCCAGCAGCTCCTCGACATTGCGCAGCGGGGCCTGGACATTGCCCCCTGTCTCACAGGCCCGCAGCACCCGGAGGGCAAATCGAGCCATCCACACGCGATCCTCCAGTGCCTCGATCCAGGGCAGCAGGTCGCTGCGCAGTCGTAGATTGCCCATGCGGTTCTTGAGTTCGTAGCACGATTCGTCCAGCGTGGTGAAGTAGACTTCAAGCCGGGCCACGGCGCCGTTCTCGGCGACCGCCTGGCCGTAACGGAGAGCAGCGACTGCGTCACGCACCAGCTGGTCCAGGCGCGGCGCCTCTTCCTCCTGCAGACAGGAGTGCAGAGAGTTCTCGGCCAGGTACAGCACGGCCTGGCCGCTCTGCGCGCCGGCGACCCGTGCCGGCGCTCGCTTCCAGGCGGCATCCGGCCGGTAACGCTCGGGATTTCTGAGATAGTCCGCGATGGTGAGGAGCGGGATTTTCGAGGCCTCGGGCTGAACCATGAGATTGCTCAGATAGCCTTTGGTCACCGTGTGGAGCAGCGGATCGCGCCCCCGGATGGGTCCCAGGTGCATCTCGGCCTTCATGGTCAGATCGTTCACCGGATAGTTGTCCCACAGCAGCGGCCATCGCTGGGCCGCCGTCGCGAAGCCTTCAGCATCGGCCACGGTGATCTCATGCGCACAGACCTCAGGTCCGCTGTAGAACAGGTCGATGGCGGGGTCCAGCTTCGCGCCGAGATCGTGCAGGTAGTCGGTAAAGGGCGCCGCGCCGTGATACTCGCTGGGACAGACGGCCAGCGAGACCGGCTCAGCCAGCTCCCGCAGCCAGGCAAACAGCCGATTACAGAAGCCGGCATGCGAGCCGGCTATGGCATGAAGGCGATCGCGCTCCAGTCCATGGACCAATTCCTCGGTAATGTCGTCCAGCAGGACGGCAAAGGCCCGGCAGCCACGGCGGTAGAACTCCGAAAACTTGTCGGTAACGGCGCCGAAGCTCTGCTCCGATCGATAGTCGAGGGGCACACCGAAGGAAATGGCATAGCAGAAGGTGACGCAGGAGGTCTGGGCCACGCTAATAGTCTCGCGGAAACTCTCGAGCACGGCGGGCGGGTACGGATCCCACCAGCGCGACCGGTGCTGCCGGTCGTTCTTCGGGCCGTACAGATAGAAGTTGAAGCCGTGCCGCCCCAGAAAACGGATGAGGTCTTTGCGCTCGGGGAAAGTATAGAAGGAGCCGTAGAATCCCTCGATTGCACCCCGCAGCTTGAACGGCGATTCGTTCATGCTCATGTGTTCCGCTCCGTCGGGGCATGGCCCGCGCTCTGAACGAAGTGGCAAATCTTGTCGACGACCACCTCCTGCACCGCCTGCAGCGCGGTGTCAAGCCGGTCGGGCGGCAAGGCACGGGCCTGCGCGTCAGTAAGGCGCTCCTCGCGCCCCAGCGCGCCCAGAAACGCAAGCTCCAGGTCGGTGGCGATGTTCACCTTGCTCACGCCGCCACCCGGCACCCGAATAGCCTCCGCCATCATCTCTGCCGGCACGCCGGACCCGCCGTGCAGCACCATTGGGGTGGCCAGCCGGGACCGAATGGCGCCCAATCGCCTGTAGTCAATCTTCGGTTGTCTGACGCGATAGACGCCGTGCGCCGTGCCCACTGATACAGCCAGGGCATCCACGCCCGTCTCACGGACAAAGCGCTCCGCCTCCGCTGGGTCGGTGTACAGTTCCTCGTCCCGGTCCGTTTCCACGAAGTCGGTGGTACCGATCTTCCCCAGTTCGGCCTCGACCGAGCTTCCAAACCCGTGGGCGAGCTCCGCCACCTGGCGGCTGATCACGATGTTCTGGTCGAGCGGCTGGTCGGAGGCGTCGATCATGACGCTAGTAAACCCAGCGGCTAGGGCCTCACTGATCACGGCCAGGTCTTTGGTGTGGTCGAGGTGGAGAACCAGTGGGACGGTGATATGATCCTCGCGTACCACTCGATAGAACTCATCGGCAACTTCAGACGGACGAATGTCCGCCCGGATCAATTCCTTTTGCGAGATTTGTACGATGGCTGGTGATTCTGTCTGCTGTGCACCGTGCACGATCGACCGCACCATCGGCGTTAGCCGGGCGGCAAACGCCCCGACCGCGTACCCGTCCCGTTGTGCTGCCCCGAGTACCTCGCGCAAGGTGCGGACGTTGTCGGGTCGTGTCATCGTGCTCATGCAATCCCCTCGTTTATATTATGCCTCAATCTGCGTCGTGTCAACACTTCTCCTCGGTATTTCCGCGCAGAAACGCCTGGAATGGCTGGTAGTGTGTCTCGTAGAGATGGCGATACCGGATGTGCCGGTCGGCGTCGGGGATAAAGGTGTGCCGGTCGTCCCGGTAGCGATGGTCGATGTCTGCGACGCCGGCGAGGTCGCCCAGCAGGCCGCAGCCCAGTGCGGCGGTTAACGCGGCGCCCAACACGGTTGCGTCGGGCAGTGAGAGTGTTCGGCAAGCGCAGTTGGAGACGTCGGCTCTGATCTGTAGCCAGCGCGTGTTTCTGGCGCCACCGCCGGCCACGACCACCTCACGAATCGGCCCGCCGGTCAGCCCTTCAGCGGCTCGCCGAATCGATTCGAACTCATAGGCCGTCCCCTCCAGCACCGCTTTGACCAGGTCGGCCCGGCCATGCGCGGCGCTCAGCCCGGCAAAGGCGGCCCGGACATGAAGATTGTGGACCGGCGACCCACTCCCGGCGAGGTAGGGGACATAGAGAACGTCGCCCGGCTCCAGGTCTACCTGCGTCAACAGTTCATCCAACCGGTCGTATGACAGTGGCTCCTCACCGAGTTGAGCGCGGAGCCATTCGATGGAGCCACCGGCGGCGGGAGCACCGCCCTGCCAGCACCAGAGACCGCTCAATGCGTGCGGAGCGAATGTCAGTCCCGACTCAAAGGCAGTTCGATCGAGCTTGAGCTGATCCAGCACGCCAAGTACTGACTCCGCGGTACCGATCGAATCGAGCACTGGTCCCGGAGCGGTGATGCCCGCGGCCAGCAGCGTACAAATATGGTCGTGTCCGCTCACAGCAACCGGCGTTCCCATAGTTAGGCCAGTTGCCCGAGCCGCCGCGGTGGTCACATTTCCGGCAGGCGATCCCGAGGCGTGTACCTCCGGGAATAGGGCGGAATCCAGATCGAAGTGGCGGATCCAGGCGGCATCCCAGGCGCCTTCCGCGAGATCGTAGACGTAGGTGCGTGCTGCCAGAGTCGGGTCGGTGGCCATCCGGCCGGTGAGCTTGTACACGATGTAGTCGGGAACAGAAAGCCAGAGGGCTCCGCTGGTGATATCTGGACTGCGCTGCCGCAGCCAGAGAATTTTCGAGAGGCCGTACTTGAAGCTCGGGCGCAAACCGCTGCGCCGGAAGAGCGACCAGGGGTCGCTCTCGCGCCCGATAGTCTCCATCTGCCTGGTCGATCGTGGGTCGAACCAGGGGATAATCTCAGTCCGCGGCGCACCGCTGGCGACGTTCACCAGCAGCCCGGCCTCGGCCATGCCGGCGACTCCCACCACCTCCACGCGCCGCTCCGGAGCGGCCGGCAGCACCTCCTGGATCACGGCGATCACGGCCCGCCACAGAGCCTCCGGGTCGTGGTACGGGTAGCCGTCAGCGGTACGGCCGGTGAGTGTAGGGCGCGACGCTATGCGGATCACCTGGCCGGCCAGATCGAAGATACCTGCCTTGCAGTGGGTCGTGCCGATATCGACGCCAAGCAGAGCGGGGATCAAGGTCTTGCCTGCTTTCGGGGTCGGTACTGCGGGGTGGATTCCTGAGGGGGCAGTTCTGAGGCTTGGTGTTCACCTGATAGGTCAACTGATCTCAGTGCTGCGTCAGCACGGTCCCGGCTATATGCACCATGCTCTCGTAGGGGCCGTGGCTCCGCCCGGCCCGCCCAGCAGTGTCTCCAATGGGTAATGGCATCCCAGTGAGCAACCAAAGCGTGCCGGGCAGGAGCCACGGCCCCTACGCCACCGATGACCTGCACAGGGGACACAGTCTCTCTCCGTCCTTGGTGCCATGCCGAATCACGAGTGCGGACGACTCCGGCCTCCGTCGAACACGTCAATTCTGTCAAACTGTCCACCCATGAACAGGGTTGTACAAGGGTTCGACGAATCATGCTGGATTTTCTTCGCATGGGAAAGCGATCGCCATGGTCACGATCACGGCGGGACCAACCACCAGCTGGAAAGTCCCATCTTCAGCCACGGGAATCGCGCCGTTAGCGACGGGTTCCTCGCGCAGGTCCACCAATTGCACGGTTTCGGGGCGACGGTTCAGCCGGACAGTGGCGCTGGTCGCCTCTCGTGCCACATTCCAGGCCCGCAGGATGAGAGCATCGAACTGCTCGGCTTTCTTGCAGGCGCTCACCACCAGGGTGTGATCGCCCAGCAGCTCGACCTGGCCATCATCGCGCGCTCGAGCACCTGCATGGGCGCCGGTGACCGAACCATAGAGCGGCACGAGATACTCCTCTGCCGTGAGATACGCCTGCGACGCCAACCAACTTCCACGGTGCGGAATAATCGCATAGCTCGCCGTATTGCGGCCGAGGCTCTGAGCATCCCCGGTGGGAATGGTTGGTCCGGCGCCGCCCACCCGCGAGAGTAGGTCCTCACGCGACAGCCAGCCGACGGCCCGCAGTAGCGTCAGGGCGATCGTGCCGGAGCCATCTCGGAGAATCTCGTACTCGGGGAGGCCGCGATTGGCGACCATCAGGCCTCGTGGTCCGTCCGCCACGCTCACCCACCCTTGCTGTGGCATGGTGGGGACATAGATCTCGGGCCAACCATCGCCTGGATCGTCGACGGCGACCGGCCGCTCGGTCACCTCGAACTGACCCTCGGCGTGGGCCACGCCTACCTCCGCTCCGAGGGGGAAGAGCGCCCGGAGGCGGTGGTCCCTGGAGCGGTTCTCCCATTCGGTGGTGATCTCGACTCGTGGCGAGCCGGCCTCCACCGAGACCACGGTCGAGATACGCGTGCTCTGGTCGCGGGACGAGCGGCTGAGGCGATCATCCGACAACCCGTCGGGCAAGGCCCAATCGAGATCGACCCGCAGCGAGGCGCGAGCGTAACCGGCCTGGGCGATGGACACGTGGACGCGAGCGCTGTCGGTGGAGTGCAGCACAAAGTCGTTGAGAGGCTGCGAATAGTTGTATTCATCCCCGGCATCGCCCCCGTCCTCAAAGGCGTTCAGGCTGGGGTACGCTTCGCCGCTGATGCGGTCCGTGACGCAGAGCGTCCCGTTTCCCGGATCAGCCTCGACCCGCAGATACCGGTTCTCCAGGATACCGGCACCCACTCTCAGATCGGTTCGCGTCCCGCTTCCCTTGAGCGCGGCCACCGGCTGTACCGCGTTAAAGTACATCTGCTTGGCGTTCAGCGGTCGCGTGCGCCGGGTGAGGCGATAGGTGCGGTATCCCATCCCCGGTACGGCGTTCGCCATGAACCCAATCTCGGTCCAGCGATAGCGGTCGGTCGTGGGCCGCACACCGTCGACCTCACGTATCTGGAAAGGAACGTCCTCGCCTGCCGCGTTCAGCAGCTGATGGGTACCCGGACTGATGTCCGCTCGTTCGATCCAGACGGCGGCCCAGCCGGGGCGTTGGCGTGCCAGCGGGTTGTGGACGACCAGGGCACGATCCTCAGCATCTAGGTCCCCGGTGTCGATGGCGGCGTTGAGGTGCTGCGCCGCCTGTTCCGAGAGAATTTCAGCGATCTGGCGCGACTGGTCGAAGCGGGGCAGCATCTCGCGGTGAACCTGATCGATGCTGCAGCCGCAGATGCTGTCGTGCGGATGATTCTGTACCAGGTATTCCCAAGCTTTCCACAGCAGTCCAGCATCGTACTTTCGTCCGGCAAGCCAGGCCATGGCGGAGAGCGGCTCGGCGTAGCGCTGGAGCCAGGTCTGTCCCCAGAAGTTCGCCTGCTTGAGATAGAGGCGGGTGGAGAGAACGCCGGGGAGGACGTGCGGATGGTCGGGGCCGAAGGCGCGCAGCTCGCCTCGGACCGTCTGGAGTTGCGGGTTACGCTCGCGGACGGCGGCGAGGTACTCGCCAAGCGTGGCCCAGCGAATCTCGCCGAGGTCCTTGATCGCCGCGTTGGCCTCCTTGATGCGGGCCGGTAGTTGGCGGTCGGCGGCACGGTGATCGCCGCCGTAGGGCAGTAATAGCAGATCGGTAGTGGCGCGTGGCCCCCAGAGCTCGATGGATCTGAAAACGCGACCCACCTGTTCCTCCCAGGGCCAGGCCCCCTCGCTGAAGTGAAAGAACGGCATCCAGTAGTAGCCGTCCGGGAACCAGTAGGTCAGCACCGCGCTCCCGTCCGGGGCTTCCCACCAAAACTCGTTCTTGACGGTTTCAGGGTCCCCGCCCCGTCCCCGCCACATAAAGGCATTGTCGATACCGAAGCCGGCCAGGATTTGGGGCATCTGGCCGATGTGGCCGAAGGTGTCCGGCAGATAGCCCACGGAGAGTATCGGGATGTCCAGCTCCTGGGACACCCGGCGACCCAGCCAGAGGTTTCGAATGTGGGACTCACCGCTCACCAGGAATTGATCCGACAGGACGTACCACGGACCGCATTCAATGCGGCCGGTTTGGATGTACTGCACCAGCCTGGCCCGATTCTCTGGTCGGACTTCCAGATAGTCGCGGAGCACGCTGGTCTGGCTGTCCAGCAGGAAGGTGCGGAACTCGGGGTCTCGGTCCAGGGTCTCGAGCAGGTCGTCGATGAGCTGGACCAGCCGGATGCGGAAGTCCTGAAAGGTAGCCCACCACTCTCGGTCCCAGTGCGTGTGGTGGAAGGTGTAGATGTGGAAGTACGGGTTTTTTCCGGCGAGCCTGTCGCGCGCCATCGCGCTCAGGTCGGTCGATGCCATTGCCATGTCTCTCGAATCAAGTCGTAATCCTCTGCCTCCAGCGGCTCCTGAGTGAGGTCGATGTGGGTCGCGAAGTAGAGCGACGGGATGCCGATCCTCGGTTGCAGCTCGACGTACTCGCGCCACATCGCCTTGTTCCGCACCGGCCAGTTATCCGTATCGATTGGCGTATCGGGGCACGCCGCGCGCGCCACCCGTGCCCGCAGCTCCATGGCGCGTGCGATGTCCAATCCCGCCGTGGGGTCATCCAGTTCCGTGAGATCGAGCATATCGTTGAGCCGGATCATGTCCACCACATCGGTCAGATACGGGTGGGGCGTGTGGCCCATAATCAGCGCGTCTGCCTTGATGGCCCTGGCTTCGTCGTGGATGATGCTGAGATAGAGTCGGAGCAGTTCCAATCCCCAACTGGCGCCGTGGATTTGTAGTCCCGGCCCATTGGGAATGCGGTGTGTGAAGTCGATCTTGAAGCCGTCGGCGCCGTAGCTGTCCGCGGAGAGCATCCGTCGTACGGAGGCGCGCAGCCTGCGCTCGAACTGTGGGTTGGTCGGATCCACGGCTAGCGGCAGGCCGGCGGCGTTGAGAATGCACTCCTGGTCCGGCACGCCCTCACGGTCCCAGGCTTTGAGCCAGAGCAGCACACGGCGGCCCTCGGCATGGTGGCGCCGCACGAAGTCGGGAAGGTCGGGCCACTTCTCCTCATCAACGACATTGTCGCCGTAGGTCCGCTGCCACTTATCGTCCACTACTACTGTGCCCGGAACCACACCCGAGCGGGCCAGCAGGGCCAGCCATTCCTCATAGAGGTTCTGGCGGGCATACCCAGCCGCATATCTCATGGTGGCCAGGAAGGCGCGGAAGTCGGGGCGTTCGTGCTCCTGCACGCCATATCCATGATCGGCGGCAGCGCTCGCGCACTGTGCGCCCCAGCCGCAGAAGATAGGGCGCGACCACCATTCAGGACGATACGCATCGGGCGAGGGCGACTTGCCCGCGATTCGCAGAGCGGTGACATGCGCGGCCAGAACCGCGTACTCGTCGCCGGCGAAGTCGAAGCCGATGGTCGGGAGGCGATATGTTCCCCGTACCTGCGTCATGCCGTCGTAGGCCAGCGAGAGAAAGAAGCCGGGCCCGGCGTGGTATCGGTACTCGGTGAAGCGGTTTTCGCCCTGTTCTGCCTCGACACCGAGACCGACCCAGCCGCTGGCCGTCTCGAAGGCCAGGCAAAACGGGGCGGGGGTAAAGAACCAGTGTCGCTTGCCGGGCAGTGGTGCACCGCTGAGATCAATCACCGTGCCTCCGGCTGGATCGAAATACGGCTGGTTGCGGGTGTTCGGCTCTGGGTTGAAACCGCGCAGAAAGGTGTTACCGGACGGGAAAAAGCCCGACCCCCAGCGCGGATGCGCCGAACTGTAGCCCCCGAAATAGCGCGCCTCGCTGAGCATTCCCTGGCCCTCGACCGTTATCTGATAGGTCAGACGACGGGGAAGGCAGTGAATCTCGATGGTTTTCGCATCCCATAGCGAGCTGCTCACCCGCATGGAAAAGACGGTTTCCGCCGCCGATTCGCTTATCTGCCACGCGTCCATGGCCACGCTATCATCCAGGCCAGCCAGGGTATGCACACTGGACAGGACAAAGAGTTCCGCCAGGCGCTGGCCGGCATGGTCGGCGAGATAGACAAAGGGCCGATCACTCGGAAAGGTCAGGGTATAGGAGTCCGCGGAGAACCGCAGATCCTGGCCGTCCTGCTCCACCACGCCGCTTCCCTCACTGGGAAGGACACACCCTCCCGCGCTGTCTGATTCCATTATGCTGAAGGAATTGGGCGAGGAGAAGTAAACTTTTCTTCGGTTGCTGTCAGGGAGGTGAGGTCGTTGAACAATGCCACGATGCCGGCGGTGGTCCAGTATGGACTCGAGGCCGGGAAGGTCGAGTTGCGTGAAGTACCGGTGCCGGCAATTGACGAGGACGAGGTGCTGTTGCGCGTTGGCGCCGTCGGAGTGTGCGGGAGCGATATTCACCAATATCTGGGCACACCCTCCTGGCGGGTGAACGTGCCGGTGATCCTGGGGCACGAGTTCACCGGCGCCGTGGCAGCCGTGGGCAGTCGAGTGGTGGGCTTTATGGAGGGAGACCGGGTGGTCTCGGAGACGGCCGCGCGCATCTGTGGGGTGTGCGTCTTCTGCCGCTCCGGCACCTATAATGTCTGCTCGCATCGCCAGGGTTTCGGCTACGGCATCAACGGCGCCATGGCGGAATACGTGCGCGTGCCGGCGCGCTGTCTGCACCACATCCCGGATACGCTGAGCTTTGAGCGAGCGGCGATGACCGAGCCCACCTGTGTGGCCTATAACGCGGTAGCAGAGCGCTCCACGCTCAAGCCCGGATACAGCGTGCTGGTGCTGGGCCCGGGGCCCATCGGCCTGCTCTGCCTGCTGGTCGCCAGGTTGCATGGGGCGAGCACCACGATCGTCGCTGGGTTGACGTCGAGTAGCGGTCGGCTGGAACTGGCCCGCCAGTTGGGAGCGACGCATGCGGTAGATTCCCAGCAGCAAGACGTGATGGAGTTGATCCGGACCACGGGCGATGGCTACGGTGTGGATCTGGTGGTGGATGCCGCCGGCGTGGCCGCATCGTTACGTACGGCGATGGAGGCGGTTCGTCCGCTGGGTCAGATTGTCAAAGTGGGCTGGGGCCCCGGGCCGCTCGACGCGTCGCTGGACCCCATTGTGCAGAAGGCGGTGACCATTAACGGCTCGTTCAGCCACAACTACCGCACCTGGGAGCGAGTGATCGCGCTGCTGGCGTCGGGTCAGATCGATCCCAGTCCACTGGTGGGCCTGAACGGACCCCTGGACCGCTGGCAAGAGGGGTTCGAGGGCATGCACGACGGCCGGCTCGCCAAGGCCGTGCTCACGCCATGATGGAGCACCACAGCCGCACCGTCGCACCGACGCTGCCTTAACCGGTATGACGGTACGAATCGCGGCGTTCCCCAAGTGCTACCTGGAGGCCATGATGCCGCCCAGGCGGATGAGCTGGCTGGACTGGATCGAGCTGGCGGCCGGTCTGCCGCACGTGCAAGGGTTGGAAGCCTATCCACCGGCGCTGGATTCGCTGGAACCGGACTATCTATGCGAGATGCAAGCAGCGGCCGGCAGCCGCGGGCTGGCCATCCCCATGATGTGCGCCTCGCCGGACTTCACCAGGCCGGACCCGACGGAACGAGCCGCGGAAATCGAGCGACAACGCGCGATCATCGACGCCACGGCAGAGCTGGGCGGCCGGTTCTGTCGTGTGCTCTCCGGACAGCGCCGGCCCGATGTAGCGCGCGAACAGGGCGTTGCCTGGACCGTGCAGGCCATCGAGGAACTCCTGCCTCACGCCGAGCGTCGCGAGGTGACGCTGACCATGGAGAACCACTATAAGGATGGGTTCTGGGAGTACCCGGAGTTCGCCCAGGCGAGCGCTATCTTTCTGGAGATCATTGGCCAGATCGACTCTCCCTGGTTCGGCGTGAACTACGATCCGTCGAATGCCTTGATCGCAGGAGACGATCCACTTGCCCTGCTCGACCAGGTAAAAGATCGCGTGGTCAGCATGCACGCCTCCGATCGCTCACTGGCGGGCGGCACCCTGGACGATCTCCGCCGGCACGACGCCGACCCTATGCTGGGCTACGCGCCGTATCTGCAGCACGGCGTGATCGGTCACGGCCTGATCGACTACGACGCGATCTTCCGGGTACTGAAGGGCGTGGGCTTCGATGGCTGGATCTCCATCGAGGACGGGCAGGACCCTGAGGTTGGGATGGAGAATCTGGCGGAATCCGCGGAATTTCTACATGGTAAGTTGTTGGAGTATGGGCTGTGAATCCTGGGGTGTCCCAGAAGTGAAGGGTCAGTGCGCCTAATTTGCCCGATACAGCGCAAGATCGGCAATGCGCTCGTAATGGCGTAAATCTCGGGTAATGAGTGTCAGGTTGTGCTCGAGCGCTGTTGAAGCTATCAATAGGTCAAGGTCTGGAATCAGGTTGCCCGCCCGTCGAAGGGTGGCGCGGATCACGGCAAAGCGGTGCATGATGGGTTCAGTGAGCGGAAGCGCCGGGAACGCGTCGAGAAACTCTCGGTATCGACCAGGTATCTCATGGTCGATTTGCTGGCCGGCTTCCTTCCTGGCGGGCCCGATAGAGGTAGGCCTTTAGCTCCTCACCTTCTTCGGACGTCAGCGTACCTGATGCAGCGCGCACCGCGTCTCGTACAGCGACTGGATCATACGCTCTGGTGACAGCGTCATCCTCCCGGCTCAGGCGGTACGTGACACCACCTTTCTCCAGGAGCACAGGATGTCCGTCAGCCTCCTCGAGCAGCCGCGCAAGCTCATCGTTGTCATTTATGTGGACGGTTTTTTGGTTGTATACCATATATGAGTGCCTTTGCGACCTAATAGGCTAGCATGACAGGTGAGCTTGTCAAGTGTTGTTGGGACGCTTGGGTTCGATCCGATTACGAAAGCATGAGATGCTTGCCGTAACCCACCATGGATTGTAACTCGCGCCTGGAGGTATCGCGCCCATGTCAACCTGTACCGACAGCGATCCCGACTTCCTCGACGAGATGATCGAGGAGCGCACCGCCATGAACCCGGCGTTCACTGGGATGGTGGATGAGGCCTATCAGCGCCGATTGCTGCTTCGGCAACTCGTGGAGGCACGCAAGGCTGCACACCTCACCCGTACGGCGGTTGCTGCCCGGATGGGTGCCTCTGAGGCTGCTGTAGCTCGCCTCGAGGCAGCGACTGGAGATCCCAAGGTGTCCAGCATCGAGCGATTCGCTGCGGCAGTCGGGAAGCGCATCCAGTGGGAGATCGTCGAGGCCAAGTAACTCATCGCGCGCAATTCGGTATGCCTGAAGCAATCCGTTCCCCGCGGATGTGGGCTGGCACCATCCGAACTCCTAGAAATCCACGGTTTCCGCTGCCCCCACCTCTGACGGGATGGGCGTCCAGAACGTCTTCGTGGGTACGCTAGAAAAAGGCAGTCCTAAATCCGCCGAGTGATATGCCGCACGAACCGCCCCCCGCCAATGCAGCAGAATACGTGGACTGGTACAAAGTCATATGGACGATCTGCGCGAGCTGGAATCGCTGGTACAAACGCACTACGACGCCGCTCCGACGTCTGTCCGCCTTCTCGCTGGCGGCTGGGATGGGAGCGTCTATCTTGTCACACGGTCGCCACGTCCGGCCTGGGTTCTGCGTGTCGTCAGCCGGAAATCCGCTGAGCGGGATGTACTCGTCCTGTCCTTCTTGGAGAGCCAACACTATCCCGCGCCGCGCATCATCCGCTCCTTGAGTGGCTGCCGAGCCACTCCGTATGGCGAACAGTCGGTGCTTGTCACGGCCTTTATTGACGGTGCTCCTGCCGGCTTTTCTCCGCGCATCTTCTACGGCGTCGGCGAGACACTCGGTCGTCTCCATACGCTCGATAGTGCCGAGGCACGCACGTTGACGCCCGCCGAGATGCTCCCGGTAACAGACATGGTGATCGCTCTGGAGTGGCTGGCGGAAGCTGAGCCACGCCTACCGCCCGGCCTGCGTGGCCAGCACGACCAGTTGGTCGGAGCAATCCGCGGCATCCGCAGCTATGACCACCTGCCCCAGGCTCTCATTCACAACGATTGTCATCCGGGCAATGCTATTCTCACGTCGGAGGGTCCCATCATGATCGATTGGCACGGTGCGGGTCTTGGACCTCCGGTAGTCGATCTCGGGTTTCTCCTGATTTCCTGCGAGATTGCACCCTCATGGGTCGCGCCACTAACGCCGAACTCCGATCGAGTCGTAGCAATCGTCGATGGGTACGCTCGTTACCGAACGCCGACACGTGACGAACTCGATTGGCTTCCTGACGCAATGCGCTTTCGTTCGCTCCTCTATGGCGCCGCTCACATTGCAAAGTGCGTGGAGCGGGGCCTGGAAACAGTTTCAGAGACATGGTGGTGGGAGAGGTACGAGGCCGCGGATGAGGTTGCAAATCGAGTTCGGCTTCGGCTCGAGGGATATTGATCGCCGCAAGAATCGTCGACGCTCACGCAGCGCAGTGTATGACATGTCCACCACGCTGAGGTGGAATGAGCATCTCCACACTTCGTGGCCCCATGAGTTGGCCGCCGCCGTCCTAGCCGGCGCGCGCCTTGAAACGCTCTGGTTGTTTCTGAGAAACGTTTGCATAGTATCTATCTCAGACGCCCATGGTCAGGTCCTGCCGGCGGCATGCATTTGCGACCCACGTGGGGCGTTACGAATGGCGGGATTCAGGGTAGCAAAGAGCGCGGTAAGCAGGACGACCGCACTGGCGCCGATGGCGGTCGGTGTCACCCCCGC
>JAABUJ010003323.1_pt1 | contig 18254 bp, 21 predicted proteins | sample 5559131 | NCBI WGS metagenome assembly JAABUJ01 (sample SAMN10711875, study PRJNA513366) | rock metagenome | isolation source: Antarctica rocks | place: Antarctica: Victoria Land, Mt New Zealand nord | collected 2016-01-07 | reverse complement strand
CAACGTTCGCTTGCCGATCGCCGGCGCCGCCGCCGGTCGCGGTCCAGGTGGGGCCACGCGGAGGGCTGGAGCCGTTCTTTCCTGGGGCAGCAGGTCGTAGAGACGCAGGACGGCGCCGATCACATGGTCCTCCTGGACCCGCGTCCACACCCCCCGGGCATCCGGGGCCTGCAGGAGGGCCACGAGCCGTTCAAGAGCCGCGCGGTGCAGGGCATCGACCCCATTCAAGAGCGCGGAGACGCGCTCACGCACCTCCGCGTCAGGATGCCCGGCAAAGTGCTGGATCAGCCCGTCGAGCCACGCGGCCAACGCGACCAGATCGTTGGGTGGCGTGAGGGCATCGCTCCGCTGCACATCGGTGATCATGGTCTGTCCCCTGTCCTTCGGCTCTCCATTGGCCTGGCGGGCGCCTGCGCGCCAGCGGTCGCATGATCACGGTGTGGCGCCTGCGTCTGCTGCCCCAGCATCGCTAGGCCGCCGGGTTTTTGCACGCGCCTGGGCCGTGGCGGTGACAGGAGCATCCCGGCCCGCACTCGCCGTGCGCGGCGCCGGTCAACTCGGCGAAGTCATCGGCGAAGACACGGCCTCCTTCCTGGTGTCCCGCGTCGCTGAGCCGGTAACGCGCGTCCTCACCGGCGCCAAGCCGCTCGAGATAGCCCGCGCTGGCCAGGCGCTCCAGGTGGGCCCGCAACACGCCAGGCTCAGCGACGAGGAAGCCGCCCAGGTCACCGGACGCCGCATCGGGCATGATGCCCTCGCCGCGCAGCCAGTAGAGCACGCCGAGGATCTCGTCGCGCCAGCGTAGTTCCTCCAGTGCCTGACCGTTCCCAGCGGCCTGATCGCTCATCGTGCCCCGTCCCTCCTCTCCGCGCTCGTCTGCCGACCCGTCCGCGGCGGCCCAAAGTGCGCGCGCAGCTGCGCGACAACGGCCTGTGCTGTCTCCTCAACGCCGGGCGAGAGGCCCTCGCCCCAGCCGTCATCCTCTGGCTCGATCTCCACCACGGTGACCTCGGGCGGCAATGCCGTGAAATGGGCGCAGATCACCAGGAGGTTGTCCAGGCTGATCACGCCTGTAACCGCCTCGGCCACGCGCGCCTGCACCATCTCGGGCGGCTCTGGCTCGTAGTGCCAGCGCCGCCAGGAGGCCGCGCCGGGCGTGCCCCCGAGCCGCGCCACCGCTCCCACCACGACCAGGCGCGCGAAGTGAGCCTCCCGCAGCCGGAAGATAGCGTCCATCGGCCCATAGCTGAGGTCTTCAACCTCAACGTCAGAGGGCCACTCCAGCGCCAGCAGGGCGTCCACCACGGCGTTGCCCGCCGAGCAGTCGCGCAGGTTGCGATACCCCACCCCGGCAAGGAGCGTGCGTTCAGGCGCCTTGCCGGACAGCGTCGGCTCCCCCCGCGGCAGGACCTCCGTCGCTGGGCGTCCCATCATCTGGCTCGTACTCTCTCCCATCTGGCTGCGTGTGCGCTCCTTCCGCCTTTTCTGCCCGAGGGAGCCCTCAATCGACGCCGCAGGCACAGGTATTGACCTCGCGCACGATCGTCTGCTTGCCGGCGTAGACGTGCGTCGTGCAGGGCATGCAGGGATCGAACGAGCGGATGGCCCGCAGAATGTCGATACCCTTGAAATCCTCATCTTTCGTGAAGGTCTCCAGGATCGGTGTGTTCAGCACCGCCTCCTCGTACGGCCCCATCTTGCCGAAGGGATCGCGGGGCGAGGCCATCCAGGTTGAGGGCGTGATGATCTGATAGTTGGCGATCTTGCCATCCTCGATCACCGCGTGGTGGGTCAGATAGCCACGGCCGGCGCCCCAGAACCCCACACCGGTCTGCGTGCCGTGGCGCGGCAGCTCGAAGGGGGTACTCACCGCCGTCTGCCCATTGCGCAGCATGCCCAGGCCCTGGATCCAGTTGTTCATCGCCACCAGCGCCGTATAGGCGCAGGCGTAGGCGCGGGCACGATTCCGCTCCAGGGCGTTCCAGTCCCGCGGCACGTGCCACTCCAGCTCCAGCTCAGGTTTTGTGGCCTTGGGCAGACGCATCTTCAGGCTATGCCCGGTGGCCTCTATGAAGTCGTTCTTCGGCATCTTCTGGGCCACGGCCGTATTCCACATGCGTGAGTAGGGGCCGGTCTCCATGGCCAGACGATCCCACCGCGGCGCCGTGTCCCAGGTATATTTCTCTTTCCAGTTGATGCCCTGCGGCCGCGGCTTGGTCTCCTTGTTCCAGGGGTGATGGGGGCTCAGCGGCGATCCCGCGGGATCGGTGGGGAACGGACGGCCGTCCCAGCCCTCATAGAAGGAGTGCTCCACGAACTCTTCCAGGCCGATATTGATGTCCTGCAAGCGGGTCGTGCGCAGTTCGCCGTCGACGATCACGCCCGGCGTGGCCCAGCGCCCCTCGCCCCAGGTGTTGCAGTTGGCGTACGTCGTGTCATAGAGATCGGGATTGTCCCAGATGCCCGTGTCGATCAGGTTCTTGGGGCGCGTGCCCACCTTGGCATACTCTGGGTTGGCCCGTAGGAAGAAGTCAAAGACATCGTCCCACAGGAGCGCCACTTTCTTGCAGTAGTCGAACAACTTGACCAGACGGGAGTAGTACTCATTGAAGGTGGTCAGGCTGACCGTGGTGCTGATGCCGCCGGGCACGATCGTCTCGGGGTGCGGGTACTTACCCCCCAGGATCACGTACGCTTCGCGGGCCACGCGGGTCATGCCCAGCGCCTCCAGGTAGAGGCTGCCCGTGAGCGGGTTGAGGTCGGTCATGATCGCGCCGATTGTGGCATAGCCATGCACGTTGCCGTGCTCGGTCGGGGTGCGCTGCGCCTGCGTCCACAGTTCGGGGTTGGTGGCCTCCACAACGGACTGCGAGTAGTCCGGGCCGGCCAGCAGAAAGAGGTGCAATGGATGATCGTAGAGGAACTCCGCGGCCAGCAGCATGTTGCGCACGACCACACCCAGGGGCGGCGGCTGGATGCCAAAGGCCATCTCCAGGGCATAGGCGGCGCAGGTAGAGTGCACACCACCACAGACGCCGCAGGCGCGGCTGCTGATAAAAATAGCGTCGCGGGGGTCACGCCCTTTGAGAATGACCTCGTAGCCCCGGAATAGGGTAGCCACGGCGTTCGTCTCCTGCACCGTGCGCGACTGGAGGTCAACCACGCTATGAAAGGCCAGCGCCCCGGCCACGCGCGTGACGGGATCAAAGTTCACCTCTTTGAGGTGCCCGTTGCGGGTCAGCAGGTCCTTGATCTGCCCCTCGGTGAGGTCCGTTCTTGGCGTGTAGGCATAGGGATCGGCCACCCCTTCCTTGAGATAGGCCTTCCCATTCTCGTCGAACTCCACGGGCAGGTTCTTGAAACACATGCCGCTTTACCTCTTCCTCAGGGCCGCACCCGCGCGGCTCAGGTGCCCATCGACGGAGCCTAAACCCTGGCCCACGGCCGTCAGCCCCGCGTTGATGCTCGTGATGTGGCCCTCCAGGGGCGCGGTCTGCGAGTCAATGGCCCGCAGGCCCATCGTCACCTTGGCCAGATATTTCTCCACGCTGGTGAGCGCGCGGCCAATCTCGATCAGCGCGGCGGCCAGCGCCACGACCAGGGTCAGCACCTCGGTCACAGAGAGGACCGTCAACAGGCGTCGCATCGTCATCCCTTCCCCACTCTCTCCACGCCCCGCACGCTAGGCATCCTGCGCCGGCGCGGGCGCCGGCTGGGTCTCCTCGCTCGGCACGACCGGCCCTGAGCCATTCAGAGCCGTGTCGATGGCCGCGGCGTGTGTGTCAATCGATTGGGCGGTGGCCAGGATCTGGCCGGCCACGCTGTTTGTCTGTCCCAGCATCCAGATCGAGGCCGTGTTCCCCGCGATCTTCTGGCCGGCATCCCAGATGTCCGAGGCGTAGCGATTGATGCTCTGCGCCGCGCGGATAAGCGTGAGAAGCAGCGTGGCAACCACGCCGACAACGACGGCCCCCAGAGTCAGCGCCAGGATCCACCAGCGTGTGGTCGTCTCTGCCATCGCCCGTGCCCTCCTCCTCAATCAGTTCGTCTGTCGCTCTCTCACGCGTACTCTCCGTGATGGACGCCCGCCAGGATGCGCTAGGACCGGTACGTCTCGCCTTCGCCCGTGCGGCCGGGCCGCTCGCTGCCGGCGAACTGCAGCTTCTCATAGAAGAAGTGCGTCACTTTGTCCGCCATTGTCGGCTGGCGCTTGTGGCGCGCCCAGCCACTGGGCACGGCGTTTTCCTTGTCCCACAGGGGCGTGCGATTGCGATCGCGCTGGCTGATCTCCCGCAGCCGCCGGATGCCACTACCCACCACCCGCGAGGTGTTGCTCGAGAGGAGAGACCCCGGTGGTGACTTGTAGAAGGGGCTGAACTTGTCGGGAAAGCCGGGCATTGTGCAACCGATGCAGGGGCCACCGACATTCATGCAGCCCCCCACGTGGTTGATCGCGCCGCGGGAGGTGATGTTGCATTGCACCACGGGACCCCAGCACCCTATCTCTACCAGACACTGCCGGTCGCCATACTGCTCGGCGAAGATGCCCTCCTCGTAGTAGCCGGCGCGGTTGCAGTTGCGGTGGACTGTCTCGCCGAAGAGCCAGGCAGGGCGGCCCAACTCGTCAAACTCCGGCAGCGGGCCGAGGCCCTGCAAAAAGAGCAGCACGGCGGCGACCGTCTCGGTGAAGTTGTCGCCCTGCGGCGCGCAGCCCGGCACGTTGATCACGGGCAGGCCAAACGTGCTCTGGTAGTCCTTGCCCAAAAAGTCCATCAGGCTCATCGAGCCCGTGCAGTTGCCCGCCGCGGCGGGAACACCGCCCCACGTGGCGCAGGTGCCGATGGCGATGGCTGCCGCCGCTCCGGGGGCCAGGCGCTCTAGCCACTCGTTCATCTTCGTGGGCCGGCCGGCGCCGTGTTCGTTCAGGCCGCCGGTGCCCATTGCCGAGAACCAGCCGTCGCCCGAGAGCCGCTCGTCGGGCACCGAGCCCTCCAGGACGATCACATAGGGAGCGTCCAGCTTGCCGTGCCAGGCGTCCTCGAAGTGCTTGACGAAGGCCTCGCCGGCGTCCACGGCCAGCACCGGGTGGTGCAGGATGAGCCGGGGCACACCGGGGATCGAGCCGGTCAGCAGGGACTCCACGGATGGCTGGGTGGCCCCCAGCACGGAGATGGAACAGCCATCACAGCTCATCCCGGCCATCCACATCACGTAGACCTTCTCCAGCGGGCCCAACGCGTGCGGCGGACGATCGACCTCCAGGAGCTGGCCCGTGCCGGTGACGTTGCCGGCGTCCTTGATCGTGGGCAGATCGTGGCCGCCCTTCACCTGTGCCGCAGGCGCCGTGACCTGATCCTGCCAGCCCTGCTCGATCACGCCGTCGGGGGTCCCCTGCTCGTCCACGCGCCGCTCCATCGACTCGTCGCGTCGACGCCGGTCTGGATCCTCGTGCATCGTCTTCACCTTCTCCCTAGCGCTCAAGAGCGCCCTCGCAAGCAGCCAGCCCTTTTAGGTCGCCGCCGCCCGTGGCGCGGTGGCGGGCTCGCCCCCAGCACGGAGCACCCCCACCAGCTGGCGCACCGCGCCGACAGCAGCGGCCCCCGGTGCAAGGTCGAGGACTGCTACCCCCTGGCGTTCGGCCTCGGCCACGTCGGCGTCGTAGGGCACAACGGCGATGAGGGGCAGATTGCGCCCCGCGCAGTAGTCACGGATGGCCGTATCATCCCGCTCTGACTGCACCTTGTTGGCCACGGCGTACAGCATGGGGACCCCCAGGCTGCGCCCTAACGCGGCGACGCGGCCCGCCGCCTCCAGCGATTTGAAGTATGGCTCGACAACGATCAGGAGGGTGTCGGCATGCTCCAGCGTGCCGCGCTTGAGGTGTTCCAGGCCCGCCTCCATATCTGTGACTGTGAGAGGAAAGGCGGTCTGATCGAGGTGTTCGAGAATACCACGTACAGTGGTATGAGCGTTGCAGTTTCAGCCCGCGCCCGCCTGGTCGGCCTCGACCCGACCGATCAGCAGGAGGGTCACACCATCGGGGGCGCTCGTGCCGTAGTCGGCCACGATCGTCTCAGGGCTCACGCTCATGCCCACGGTGTACCGTCCCTGCGCGTCCTCGGAATGGCTAATGAAGGAATGGGGCACGGGCCTGATCTGTGCCGCCCCGTGCTGATCCATGCCCAGGCTCACCGCCAGGTTGGGATTGGGGTCCGCGTCGATGGCCAGCACCTGGCCCTGCCCACCCTCACGGGCGAGCAGGCGGGCCAGGGTGCCCGCGATGGTCGTCTTGCCCGAGCCGCCCTTGCCGGCAACAGCGATCTTCATGCCAGGTCCTCCTTCTGTTGTGGTGGTTCATCGTCGTCGGCACTGTCCTCGACCCAGGCCAGGCCATGGGGCCGTAATTGTGTGGGGGCGACGACAGGTGCCGCGTCCTCACGGGTCAGACGGTAGATCGTCTCCTGGAGGTAGGGCCAGAGGTCGCCGAAACCCCAGCCCTCTCGTGCCAGGTGCGTCATGGCAAAGGCGGCCAGGAGATCGCCCTCGTTCCGTGCCAGGGCCGCGGCAACCTCGCCGGCCAGGGCACGACAGGCGCTGGTGAGCAGGTCGCGGTCAGGCTGGCGGATCACCGGCACCGCCGGGGCGTAGTAGCGCTCACTGGCGAAGTGCCGCTGCCGCTCGTCGACCTGGACCTCGGTGATCAAGCCGTCGCGCAGAGCGCGACGCACGTGCTCCAGCATCGTGGGCTGGGAGAAGCCGAACGCCTGGGCCAGTTGGGCCACAGTGCGCGGCCGATCGGCCAGCGCCGCCACCAGGCGCTCCCGCGTCGCCGGCACGCCCCGGTCCAAAGCCGCGGGCTCCGGGACGGTCGCCGGGATATGGCTCTCCTTGATCCAGCGCAGCTGCTTGCCCCTCTGTTGTGTCATGGGCTGCCTCTTAGGTCCAAGGCTAATTTGACGTTGCCCTACTATAGAACATGCCTCGTGCGCTGTCAACCGGGCCTACCCGTGACCCGTGATCGGGAGAACGGCAGGCCGCTACCTATGCAGCCCCGCGTCCAGCAGAGAGCGCTGCGGCCATGTCGCCGATGAGGCCAGATAGTTCCCCTGGTCGCTGCAAGGGGGATGTCATGGATCGTCTCCTCCAGCCAGACGACCCGGCTCGGCGTTGTCACATTAAGGGCTGTGTCCGTCCCGCACCATAGGAGGGATGGAAATAGCCCGGATGCCCGTCGTCGTGAGCCAGCGAAGTCTATTTCCGGGAGAAAATAGGGAGGCGAGGCAGCACAGAGGAAAGAGAGGTCTGACCGGTGGCGACAGCAGCATCCCCGTATCTGCGCCAGCGATTCCCGCCCGAGATCATCGCCCAGTGTGTGCTGCTCTACGTCCGCTTTCCGCTGAGAGTTTGTGAATCAACGGGTGGATAGGGAGCAGATAGTGCTCGCGGTGAGCAGAGAAGAGGCGTAGATTAGAGGCAACGAGGACGGTGCCCAGCCCGAGAAGGAGAGCCAGATGACAGACCCGTCGGACCCACCCCCGCTGCGGTTGCGGCGGCCAGAGCGGCAGCAGGTCACCCCGGTGCCGCTCTATCTCGATGCGCTGCTGCCCGACGACCACCTGGCGCGGTTGATCTGGGCGGCGGTGGAGCGGCTGGACCTGACCGCCTTGTCCGCGCAGTTCAAGGTGGTGGAGGGCGGACCAGGGCGTGCGGCGGCGGACCCGGCGGTGCTGGTGACGGTGTGGATCTATGCGACGAGCCAGGGGGAGAGCAGCGCGCGGAAGATTGCCCGCTTGTGCACCGAACACTTCGCGTACTTATGGCTATGCGGTGGGGTGTCGAGGAACTACCACAGCCTGGCCGATTTTCGGGTCGATCATGAACAGGAGCTGGATCAGCTGATCACAGAGGTGTTGGGCTGCTTACACCATGCCGCGTTGATCGACTTCGATCACGTGGCCCAGGATGGCATCCGCGTGCGCGCGCGTGCCGGGGCCGCCTCCTTCCGGCGGGAAGAGGGGCTGCACAAGAGCCTGGAGGAGGCACGGGCGGTGCTCACGGCGGTCCAGGCGGCGGGCGCCACACAGGAGGAGCCGCCGGCGCGCACGCGCGCGCAGCAGGCGGCGGCGCAGCGCGCGGCCCACGAGCGGGTGGCCCGTGTCGAGGCCGCCTTGGCGGAACTGCCCGACGTGCGGGCCGCCAAGGCGGCGAACGAAGCCCCCAAGGCGCGGGTGTCCACCACGGACCCCGAAGCGCGCGTGATGAAGATGGCCGATGGCGGGTTCCGGCCTGCCTACAACATCGAGTTGGCGGCGGACAGCGCGCACCAGGTCATCGTGGGCGTCGAGGCCACCAACGTCGGCAGCGATATGGACCAGGCCCCGCCGATGGTGGCCCAGGTGGAGGAGCGCCTGGACAGGCTGCCCGCCCAGTGGCTGATGGACGGCGGGTTTGCGCGCCATGCGGCCATCGAAGCGGTGGAGGCTGCGGGACCGCAGGTGCTCGCCCCGGTGCGGCAGCCCAAAGACAAAGCGCGGGATCGCTATGCCCCCCATCCGGGGGACTCTGCGGTGATCCAAGCCTGGCGCGCTCGCATGGGCACCGAGGGCGCCCAAGACACCTACCGGATCCGGGCCGCCACGATCGAATGTGTCAATGCTCAGGCCCGCAGTCGCTTTGGCCTCCAGCAGTTCCGCGTGCGGGGGGTGCGCAAGGTGCGGTGCGTGGCCTTATGGATCGCGCTCACGCATGATCTGCTCCTGTGGATCAAGCATCTGTCCCAGGGGCTGGAGGCGCTGCCGCAGGCGCAGGCGGCCTAAGAGGGGCGCGGCGGGCGCCACAGGCGCCAGGGGGGAGACGGAGGGCGGCAAATAGGCTGAGCAGGGGCGTGGGACACACCCTTTTCGACGTGGGCAGATGGCGGGACCCGCAGAGCACGCGCGACTGGCTCCTCTGGCCGCGTAGAAACAGCATCTGTCCCCAGGTTTGATTCACAAACTCTGAGCTTCCGCGCCGTGGAAGAGATGATGCTGGTACGCGGGGTGCAGGTGATCTATGAAACGATCCGCCGGTGGTGCCGGAAGTTCGGCCAACAGTTCGCCAATGAGCTACGCCGCCGCCGGCCGCGTCCAGGGGACAAGTGGCACCTTGATGAGGTCTTCGGGGAAGATCAAAGGAGAGACGTACTACCTCTGGCGGGCGGTGGATCAGGAGGGGAACGTGCTCGACGTGCTGGTGTAGAGCCGGCGCAACGCGGTGGCCGCCAAGCGGCTCATGCGTAAGTTGATGAAGAAGCTGCAGTGCGTGCCCCGTGTGCTGATCACCGATAAGCTCAAGAGCTATGGTGTGGCTCATCGCGAGCTCATGCCCCGTGTCGAGCATCGCCAGAGTAAGTACCTGAACAACCGCGCGGAGAATTCGCACCAACCGACGCGACAGAGAGAACGGGGGATGCAGCGGTTCACGTCCCCGGGATCGGCGCAGCGGTTTCTCTCCGCCTTCAGCATGATCTCGCCGCACTTCCGTCCCCGGCGGCATCTCCTCGGAGCAGCAGCCTACCGGCAGGAGATGAGAGCACGCGTCCACACCTGGTGGGACGTGACCCAGACGGCGGCTGTCGGGTAAACGGTAGAGGTCGAGAGAGACACCAGGCTGCTGTCATGGCGAGGACAATAGCGTCATATCTATGTGCCTGCTGATTAACAACCTCCTGCGCCGGGTTAACGTGACAACGCCCTGTGCCGGCCTGGTGGCCATGTCGCCATTGAAGACCTCGTGGTCAGCGAACACGCCGCGCGCGGCGCCTACCAAAATAAGGTCGAGGTTCTGCGCGATCCCTCGCACACGCGAGCAGTGCCCCTCAGTGAGATGCTTGCCCTCTTTGCCGCTGTTGGGCTCGAGGTGGAGAACGTGTACTCCGCTATGCTGGTCCCAGGTGTACAGCAGTGGCTTGCCACGACACAGGCTCCTGACGATCGGGCCCAGCAGGTGTATGCCTTGCTCGAGCACGACGAGCACCACGACGTGAGTGGGATGCGCCCCTTCCGCCGCGACGGTGGCCTTTGCTTCATCCAGCATACGGCGGCGGTGATCGGTCGGAAGCTGATGATCGGGTAGCTATGAGACACCACAGGACGAAGGCCGCCTCGCTGCGCCCGCTTACCACCGCCACGCACCTGGCCAGGCCTCGTGTGGGTCGTGCCCCTGGCTGGCCTCCTACGCGTCACGGCCGGCCGTGGGACTGACCTTTGTCCTCTACAGCCCTGCCAGGCCAGCGCGGATATCGGATGCCGTGAGGGGACCAAGATGCACGCTGCGGATAACACCCTGGCGATCAAGGAAGAAACTTGTCGGTGTCACCTGGATCAGATAGCGCTTCGTGACACCCTGCGTCGCATCCAGTAGGCCTGTTGTTAGCATTTCGACGAAAGACTACAACGTGCCATATAACAGCGGTCGATCCGATGACTCTCAGGAGGCTCAGGCCCGACGGTGCCATATAACTAGGACAAACCCTTCCTGGGTCAGCAAGCGTGCTGAGAGCCTCTATCTCTGGTGTGGTGTCGCAATATTGTGCTACGGAGACGTCAGAGTGCCAAATAATGGTAGTTATATGGCACGGTGTAGTCTTTCGTCAAGAAACTAACAACAGGCCCGCAGGGCCGCGGCGGCAGCGACATCGCGCTCAGCGATGGCCAGACGGATCTGCAGGACCTCCAGATCGAACGGCTTGGCCAGGTAGTCATCAGCACCCGCGGCCAGCGCCTTCTGCATATCCACCTGCTGCACGTAGGCGGTCAGCAGCAGGATGTGACTGTGCGCACCATGAGGCAGCGTGCGGAGGCGACGGCACAACTCCAGCCCATCCATGCCCGGCAGCCGCCAGTCCAGCAGGATCAAGGGGAACTCCTGCTCCTGGAGGAGCGCCCACGCTGTCTCAGCGTCGGCACAGGCGGTGACCGTATGGTTCCGCCGTTCCAGCACCTGGGTCAGCATCGCTCTGATGCCGGGCTCATCCTCCACAAGGAGCGTGTTCATCGTCACGCACATCTCTCTGGCGCTGCCGCCGCGCGTGCGCGGGCTCTGCACTCCTGCGCCCTGCTCTCCCGTCGCCTCACGGAGCGTGAGTGCTCACCACGTCCTCTAGTATATATGGTCTGTCAAGCCCTGACGTCTGGCGTGACCCCCTGCTCAGCAGGGTTCGCGCCTGATCGGTGCGCCAGCTCCTCGCAGCCGTGGTTCTGCTGTCCTGCTGCACGAGGCGTCTCTGGTCAGCCGATCGCACTGACGCGTACCAGGAGCGCCCGGGTGGCGTCGCTGTGGATAGGGCACGAGCCCTGCCCCGCTTGGTGATCAGGCCACCCGTGCCTGGGAGAGGGATGTGTCGCGGGGGCGGCGGCCCTCCTTCAGGACGCCCAGGGGTGGGCGCCCAGCACCGTGGTCAGGGGCAGTGCCCCTCCCTGGGTCTCCGCGGCGTCTCAGCCTACTCCTCCTGTGCCTCGTGTTGTGCGTCACAGAACCCTTCGCTTGCTGCGCGCAGGGGGCCTGCCCTGCACTGATCCACAGGAACAGTCGCGCCCCTGCGGGTGACCGACGTACACCTGAGCACAGCCTCCCCGCTCGCCCGTGCGCTCCTGCTGCTGGGGAGAGATCGCCCCAGCAGCAGGAGCGCACGCGTCGCCCGCCTGGCAGTCTCATCGCTCCCGTGTCTCCGTCTCCGCGCGGGGCGCGTGTGGGTCGCTGTCACGCACCGGCACGCGGACGGTGAAGGTCGTGCCCTTGCCCCAGGTGGAGTGGACGGAGATGGTTCCCCCATGGGCGGTGATCAGTTCGCGGCAGAGGTACAGGCCCAGGCCCAGCCCACCCCGAGCAGCGGGCTGAGCGCCCTCCACCTGGGAGAAGCGGGCAAAGAGGCGCTCCTGCTCACCCTCGGCGATGCCCGGCCCCTCGTCCTGCACCTCGATCACCGCCGCCTCGTCGCTAGCGCGGCGCAGCCGCACCTCGATGCGCGTGGGGCCCGGCGCATACCTGATCGCGTTGGTCAGCAGGTTGAGCAGCACCTGCTCCAGGCGCCCTGCATCGCCAGTGACCACCACCGGCGCCGCGCCCACGCTGACGCTGATCGTCTGACCCGTGGCCAGGCTCCGGGCCGTCTGCGCGGCCTGCTCCACCAGTGGGGCCAGGTCCACTGGGCCGAGGGTGAGGGAGAGCTTGCCGGTCTCCAGGCGGGTCACGTCCATCAGGTCGCCTACCAGGGCGGCCAGCCGCTGGGCGTGGCGCAGGGCCACGGTGGCGTGGCCGCGGGTCTCCCCGTGGTCCGGCGGCGGGGGCAGCCGCACGAGCAGCAGCTGGAGGTGGCCCAACACCAGGGTCAGCGGCGTGCGCAGCTCATGGCTGGCCAGGACCACGAAGTTGTCCTGCAGCTGGCGCTGTCGGCTGACCGCCGTGATGTCCCGGATCACCACCACGCCCCGCGCCGGCAGCGCGCCCTGGATCGGCCGGCCAGTGGCCTCGAACCAGCGCTGCGTCCCATCGGTGGCGGTCAGGGCAAACTGCATACTGAAGGACTCGCCCTGGGCGACGCGCTGCTGTGGCCACAGCACGGTGGGCAGCGCCGCGCCGTAGGCGTCCTGAGGGGGCGCGTCGGCGTGGCCCAGCAGCTCCTCGTAGGCGGCGTTAGTCAGCACTGCCGTCCCCGCATGATCCACCACCAGCACCGCGTCGCCGATGCTGGCCAGGATGGCCGCCAGCTGCGCCCGCTCGGCGGCGAGTCGCTCGGCCAGCTCCTGTGCCCTCAAGCTGGCGATCAGCAGGCGCTCGCTGACCGCCCGCCGCTCCTCCACGCTCAGCACCGTCACCCGCGGCCCCTCCCGCTCACCCCAGGGGAGGCCGTCTGGTCTGCCCTCTCCTTCAGCCATCTGACTCCTCCCTGTGCGCTGCGCCTGGGCCTGCGGCGGCGTCCGTCCGCCTCCTGGGGGAGCGCGCCACGGGCCGGTACGCTCCCGCGGCCTCAACGCTCCGCTGGGCCATGCCCAGGGCGTGAGCACGGGCAGCGTCGCGCGAGCCACGGCCCTGTCTCCCACCCGACCACGACCGTGCCCTGTGGAGGAGCCGGATCGTGGTCGGGCGCCACCCCAGGAGGCGGGCAGTGTGCCGACTGCGGGAGACGCGTGACTCACTCCTGCGCCGTGGCCCGGGACTGTTCAGCCGGCGAGAGCAGGACCTCGCCCGTGTAGACCTCAGGGGCAGCGAGGAACTGGCCGGCATTGTCCTGCACCCAGCCCTGCAGACGCGCCTGGCCCGAGTCGGCGTGTTGCTCTGTGTCGAAGGTGAGGACGGTCACCAGCACGTCCTCGTGCTCCCGTGCCGTAAACGTGTGGTAGGAGAGCGCGCCGGGCAGACTGCGGGTGAGGGTGGCCATCCCCTCCTGTACTCTGCGGGTGCCCTCCTGCACCTCGGCCGATTTGTGCTCGCCCGTCCATTTCACCACGGCAACCTGCATAGAGGCCATCGCGCTCCCTCCTGTCCAGGCGCACGGTCCACATTGTGCCCACTGCCCTCCGTGGCGTTCTGTCCTCGCCAGTCAGTGTAGCATGGCTCGCTCTGCGGATCGTGCTGGTGACGGGAAGCGTCAGATGTCAGCACGCGCCCCGCACACCAGATGCTGATTGGCCACGGCACTCCCCCCTGTGCGCGACAACAGAGGGTGACAGCGGCGTCCTTCCTTGCGTGACAAGGAGCGGCGATCGCCGCGTCTTGAGCTCTGCGGCGTCTCTCCGGAGGCCCTGGACTGGTCAACGGGGAGCGCTGCTAGCCAGAGATCCCACACAGGCCCAGCCCAAGGGACGGGTGGTCGTCCCGCGCCCTGTGCTGGCCGCGTGCGTCGTATCACCCGATGAGAGATCCCCCTCGCAGAGGGGAGACGTGGGGAGGAAGAAGACGTCTGGGTCAACGGCGTACCCGGCGGCGAAAGCCAAACGGGACACGAGCACGCCGGTAAAGCGAGAGCAGCCGGAAGACGTTTATGGCTGCGTTTCGCAAGACCCGTGCGCTGTGGCTTCAAGCATACCTTGGCCACGTCTGAGAGCATAGATTGGCCACCGTGGCGCGCTGCGCCGCACGGGACGGGCCGTGCCCGTGGGTGAGGCTCAGGGCCCGAGCAGACCGCTCTGTGCTGGCTGGTTACCTCATCCGCGCTCAAAAGCTGTGGACGGAGCCTTGGACAAAACCCCTGGACACAGGGTTTCTGTGCGCTGTGATCGGGCTGCCTCTGTGAGGGGGTCGTGGCGCCTCTGAGCGAGCGGATGAGGTAACCAGCCAGCACAGCTGATTACGGACAAGCTCCCGAGCTACGGCGTGGCGCACCGGGAACTGATGCGAGAGCGTGGAGCATCGCAAGAGCAAGTACCTGAACAACCGAGCGGAGAACTCCCTGTCCTAGCTGGTTAGCTCATCCGTGGTTGAAAGCGCAAGCGCTTGGTGCGCTGCCTCATCCGCGAGGTGGTGCTGCTCAAAGATGAGCAGCCACGGGGCCAGGGCGGCCTGACCACTCTGCGTCTGGGGTGGTGCAGTGGCGCCTGGAGCGAGCTCCAGGTTCGCCGGCCGAGTGGGGCCGACCTCACCGCGACACCACAGCGTGTCCTGCAGCGGATCCGCGACCTGGCGCAGGGCCACTCGGACGATCACGTGGCGGGGATCCTCACTGCCGAAGGGCTGCGGACCAAGAGGGGCTTGCCCTGGACCTACCTCCGCGTGAGCCAGATCCGCCTCCGGCACGGCATCCCGACCGCCTGCCCGATCGTGCCCAAAGGAACCGGATCGCGCGGCGATGGGCTGGTCCCGGTCGAAGCGGTGATGGAGCAGGTGGGCATCAGCCGGTCGGTGGTGGGATCCTGGTGTCGGTGCGGCTTCCTGCATGCGGAGCAGAAGGCCGCCCTCGATCCCTGCTGGATTCGGCTGACGGCGGAGGACCGGGCGCGTCTGGATGGGACGCTGGCCGCGCACGGGTACGGGCAGTGGCGGCTCCGCGCGGCCCAGCAGGTGCTCGGGTTGAGCGCCGAGGAGATCTACGTGCAGGTGCGGGCCGGACAGCTGGTGGCCTATCGTGCACACGTCGGTGCGCACTGGGAGTGGCGGGTCAGTCCGGCCGAGCAGCCAGACCAGGCGCCGGGGCGTGGCACTCTTCCCACCACAAGCATGGCCGACCAGCAGCCTGTCCAGCAATGCCCAGAGGCCACCGTGGCCACATCCTGACCGATCGCGCTCCTACCCGCACACCACCACCCCGTTGACTGAAACGTAACGTGACGCATCAAGGAGACCGCTATGCCCCAGCAACGTCGCTATGAGGACAACGCCACCAAGCAACGCGCCTACCGCACGCGCCAGGCGCAGGCCCGGCGCGCGGAGCAGCAAGCTAAGGGACTTCCCCCCGCCCCACCACTGCCGACCCTGCCCAGCCGCGCGCGCTGGCAGGCGCTCCTCACCCAGGGGCGGCTGGCCCTGGAAACCGCGCGCGACGAGATGCAAGTGTACTACGAGGACCGGTCCGAGGCCTGGCAGCAGGGCGAGCGCGCGGCAACGCTGGCCGAGCAGATCGCCCTGCTGGAGGTGGTCCTCACTGAACTGGAGGCACTGCCGCCGTGCTAAGGGCTCGTTCAGCAATAAGATTCCGTTTTCGTCGCAGAGCCCTTCCGGCAGGCACGGCGGCGGGATAGACTGAAGCAGCAATCCGTTCCGTGTTCCCCCCTGTTCCCCTGTGTTCTCCAGGAGGTCCCAACGATGGCGACAACGATAGTGGCGTGCCAGTGTTCGCACTGCCAGCAGGAAGAGGTCCATCCCGACCGAGCCCTGCATCGGCGGATAAACGTGTTCCTGAGTCGGTTGGACGAAGCGCAGCGGCGCTGGTACGCGGCGCTGGAGTCGCAGCGGGTGGGCCACGGAGGGGATCGCCTGCTGGCGCAGATCACCGGGCTGGATGAAAAGACGATCCGCCGGGGGCGGGAGGAGTTGGGGGCCGAGTTGACGGCCTGCCCGCCGGAGCGCGTGCGGCAGCCGGGGGCAGGCCGGCTCCGCACCGAAAAAAAGACCCCGGAATAATCGCGGCGCTGGAGGCGCTGGTGGCCCCGGAAACGGCCGGGGACCCCATGAGCGCGCAGAAGTGGGTGCGCAGCAGCCTGCGCACGCTGAGCACCCGGTTGACGGAGGCGGGCCACGCGGTGAGCCCACCGACGGTGAGACGCTTGCTCAAGGCGCTGGACTATGCCCTGCACGTCAACGCCAAGAAGGTCGAGGCGCGCTCCGCCCATCCCGACCGTGATGCGCAATTCAGCCATATTGCCCAGCAGCGGCAGGAGTTCGCGGCGGCAGGACGCCCGATCGTGAGCGTGGATACCAAGAAGAAGGAACTTATCGGGGCGTTCAAGAATGCAGGACGGGCCTGGAGCAAGGAGGCGGAGGCGGTCAACGTGCATGACTTCCCCAGCGACGCGCAGGGACGCGCCGTCCCCTAGGGGATCTATGACGTGGCACGCAATCGCGGCACGGTCTACGTTGGCGCCTCGGGCGACACCGCCCAGTTCGCGGCCAGGCGCCCTAGCCACGTGGTGGGACACCCAGGGGCGCCTGACCTACCCCACGACCACCCACCTGCTGCTCTTGGCCGATGGCGGGGGCAGCAACGGCAGCCGCACACGTCTGTGGAAGCAGCAACTCCAAGAACGGTTGTGCGAGGAGCGCGGGCTGACGGTCACAGTCTGCCACTACCCGCCGGGCTGCTCCAAGTGGAACCCCATCGAGCATCGCCTCTTCGGCCCGATCAGCCTGAATTGGGCGGGGAAGCCTTTGCGCACCTGGGAGACTTTGCTGGCGTGGATCCGGGGCACCACCACGGCCACGGGTCTGGAGGTGCGCGCGGAGCGCGTGGCGGGCACCTATGACACCGGCTTGCGTGTCTCCGACGCGGAAATGGCCCGGCTCAACCTCACCCCGCATGCCGTCTGCCCCTCCTGGAACTACACCCTCTGCCCCCGCTCCGACGCGCCGTGCGCTCCGGCCGCGCCTGTCCTGAATCGGGAAGTTAATGTTTGATGAGCCCTAATACTACAGCGACAGTTTAGAAAATCGGTACCACATATGGTGTTAGAAAAATCGCGAGGAACATCATATGGTGTTGGAAAAATCGCCACCACGTCACTTAATGCCCAAGTGTCACTGTAGTACTAAGCGCCCAGCCCGGCATGCGCCCAGCAAGTCTGCGGAACGTGGCGGCCCGTGCGCCCGGCGCATTGGCCGAGGGAGTACCGCTGCAAGAGGTATCCTGTGCAGTATGCGCGACAATGCCAGCGCCGGCCGGCCCACCAATCGGCGGCCACGCCCAGTCAAAGGAAGTGCAGTAGTATGGGCTCACTGAGTCCATCCAACGCATTCTGAAGCGCCGCGCGCTCGATGGGCACTATCCGCGAACGACTGCAGCGATTATTGCCTGGTGGGAAGCAGCGGCCCGAGGGTGGAACCAGGACCCCACGCCGTTTGTCTGGGGCGGCAAACGGGCGGCCCGCCGGCAGCGGTCCCGCGCACGGCGGCACGCGGTCGGCGGCTCCGGTGCCTGCACGCGGCGCCCTCTCCGCCGCCGCCAGCCAGCCGTGGAGAAATGGCGCTGTGCACGACGAATGACCCACTAGTGGGGCACCCCGTGTGGGTGGCGTCGTGCCGGGGAAGTATAGGCAAAGCAACCCCTCTGTAACAACACTGGGCCGCTTGGTCCCGCCGTTCTCTATCCCTAGGGCTTTCTCTTCTATCTCTTTATAATCTCCTTTCCTGAGCCGGGAGACGGAGGCAACGGCCCACTAGTGGTTCGTCAAGCCCTTTTTGACACGTTGCCTGAAGCCTCTGCCTGAGGCCATCAACGTCTCAGATAACAATTGACAGACCACTAGCCCACTCTCCTTCTTTGACAGAGAGAACAGGAACATGATACACTTGGAAACTGTTAACGGTTAACATTATAGTCAGCATCGTGTGGCTTGTCAACAGGTCTGCACGCTCTCCCGTCTCGTCACGGGCAGGGCTATTCCAGGAAAGGGCGCTTATGTCTGTAGCGCGAGCGCGTAGCCTGGCCAGCTTCCAACCCGTGGCCGTGCGGCACGGTGCGCTATGGGAGAGCACCCTCGCCACACTGCGTCTGTCCATAGTGCGCGGCGACCTGCCCATCGGTGCCCAGCTTGTGGAGGCAGAGCTGGCGACACGCCTCAGCGTGA
>JAABUJ010003322.1_pt1 | contig 18259 bp, 19 predicted proteins | sample 5559131 | NCBI WGS metagenome assembly JAABUJ01 (sample SAMN10711875, study PRJNA513366) | rock metagenome | isolation source: Antarctica rocks | place: Antarctica: Victoria Land, Mt New Zealand nord | collected 2016-01-07 | reverse complement strand
TTTATACTTTTTACACTTCATTTACAGTTGGTGGACCCTGAACTGATTACTTTTGGAAGATAATTACACGCTAGTATTGTAAATTCTGAAGTGCAAAAAATTATTTGCACTTTGCAAAAGTTCTCTACTACAAAAATCGCAGTCACAGAGTCACCTTCGGAATCGGATGAGTATGGGGCTAGTTGTTAGCAGTATGAGTGTCTGTTACGGAACGACAATTGTTGATCTCTGGAAGAGATATGGTTCCGGGTCGTAAATGAATGCCGTCGTGGCACATCACCAAGACCTATTGTATGTAGGAAGTGCTCCTCAGATTCAGTCAAGCAAAATCCATAGTATCCATACTCCATACTCCATACTCCATACAGCATGATATGAAGAATTCGATGTAACGCTAAGGGTTTTTCTTGAGAATCATATACGTTCCGTCTCATGCTGTGTTGGAGTACTCCATTGAGTTATTGGCATTCATTTACGACCTACTAGGTAGAACTATAGTAAGTATAGTTTTACTAGTGTCTCGTGGAGCAGCCGTGGCCTTAATTGACGAGGCAGTCAATCAGCAACACTCCATACTCAAATGTTAAATTGGAATATGAGTATATTCCAGATAGTATTAAGCAGGGCTTATCCTACTTGCAATACAAGCACACTGACGCCCGTAATTCAAGCGTTCAAATCGACCTCTGCAGCCCACCCGAGAAGAGCATAGTCTATCAAAGGGAAAGAACATAGTAAACTTGGTACACAAAGCTGACGGATAGTAGAAAGAGCCAAGAACACCTCCAATGTGCTCTACGCAGTCGAAGCACGCGTAGATGTCTGAACAAGCCTGACACTCGACCTGCGTACGCAGAGGAGACCATCGGGACGCAGCGACGACGTTGGGTGAGTACAACCGCCGGCACAACTATAAATGGTGGACACTACCGACGAGGTCAGAGTAGTCGGGACTGCCGAGCCACTGACTGTAGTCGTGGTGGTATAGGTTGTAGCGTATGTTGACAACATCGTAGACGTTACTTGTACCGTTGTTGGAATCGCACTCGTGAGTGTCTGCAGGCTGAAAATCGTCGTGGGGACTACACTGGTGGTCGTCACGAGTATAGTGGTTGTGCCGATAACCGTAACATAGGTGATCATTTGGGTGGTAGGCACAGCTATGGGGGTACTGGTCGTTATGATGACAACGGAAGGTGTACTGGTCGTGGTGGTCGCAGGTGTTGATGAGTCGGTGTAGCCATATCCGTAGCTATCGGTGGTGGCCACTGCAGTGTCGGTATACCCATACGAATCGGTGGTAGAGGTAGCCGCTGCAGTGTCGGTATACCCATACCAATCGGTGGTAGAGGTAGCCGCTGCAGTGTCAGTATACCCATATGAATTGGTGGTAGTGGTAGCCGCTGAACCGCCATAGGGTATGACCGGAGTGCCTTGTAGCTCGGAGTTCGCGCAATCTGGAAGTCCCGGTAGTGTAGTGTATCCCATGCCGATACAGTAATCATAAGTGGCGATGCTGGAGACCAGTCAGCGCGTACAGGTCCCAAGGCTACTTGACCCATTCAAGGATCTCGACTCACGTGAAGTTGGCGCAGCCATCAAATGAAACCTGAGAATCCGTGCAGTTTTGTGGTTGGTCAACCAAACAAATGGTGAGTTCATTCTGAGCGAAGGCGCAGTAAGACACTGTCGAATTTTGGATAGCAGCAGTCCTGAAGGGGTCAGCATTTCCCAACAGTAGCTTCGTATAGATTGGACGGACACATCAGTCACACATATGTTTAGAAGGTCCGGAGAAACGGTATTGCAAACCCGTCCCACAACATCAGCGAGATATTGTGGGTCTCCTGGTGCGTAAGCCTGCTGGCGTAGATGAAGGCTACCCTTGTTGATGGAACTCAAGGCGCCTACAGCCTTGGACGCCGCTCGCCCTATAGCGCCGGATGAACCGAAACGGCTGGCATGTGCGGGAAGAGCAGCAAAGAAGAGTAAGACAACTGCGAACCGACATGAAGTAAAGACTGTGCTACAAAGCATGATGGACTACCCTAAGGAGCGACAGTGAGCAGTGGTGAATTTGAAAACACAGAGAGCTATACCAAAGGGAAAAACGTAAAAGGGGACCCAACGGCATCAATGGAGATATAGCATTTTGCGTTGTTGTTCTTTGTAACGCGCCAAGCTGAACACTACATTCCTTTATAACGGAATGTGGAAGGCGAGATATGCAATTTCGGGTATTGCAGTACGAGTATACAAGAAATCTCTAAACAATACGAATGGCAAAAGTAGATCGTGGAAGCTACTAGAAAACAGGGCTTTAACGGTCCGAAGCATGACATATAAAACTCACGGGACAATCCTCGCTCTTAAGTAACGCCAATACTGACTCCATACATACAGTCCACCCTCAAGCCTCTTCCACTCGTCGATGGCTGCAGGCAGTTCCCTCCGTAGGTAATCCCAGTATGTGGCGCGTTTGGTGATAGGAATGCTGCTATGATTCGGTGGAATATGCGAAGCACCGGTCTTGCCAAGACAACCCCCAACGGCGCCGAGTCTCCGGAGTCAACAAAGGGCCGAGCTGCTTCAATCTCACCGAGACCCCTTGCAGTTGGGATGAAAAACAAATCGATAACTTAAGTTAGGGACAGCACAGTGGAGCGTGCGAATTTCTTTGAAGGTAAGCGAGAGTGGGAACGTCGAAAGAGGAGGTTGAGGGCTTTGTAAGCCTCGACAATCTTGCAGGTGGTGAGATGATCAGAATGCAGCTGTGGTAGTCTTCGGACAACCAACAAAAGGCGTCGACCGGGTGGGTGTGTGCTTTTCCAGCGCAGTACGATGACCTTCCCCGCCGAATTATCCTGATGTTTGATGGTAGCTCTCAATGATATTCCTCAACTCCGATACCCATCAATTCCAGAGGTGTCTCCCTCGACGTTGTCCCAAAAACGTTCAACCGCCCTCCGCGCGACGTCCGAATATGTGAAGCGGCTGCGGAAGTAGTTGAAGACAGCGAATTCGTCTCTGGAGAGGACATATGTGTTTGGCTGCGCTTGAATGCGTTGCCAGATCTCGCTGATGGCTCTCTCTAGCAGGGCGCTGACGGCGGGGTCGAGGGGTCTGTCTTCACCGTTGCGTGCGATCTCCAATGCTCTCTTGACCGTGAGCTGACTAGACAATCCGTTGCCGCCCATCCCGACTAGCTGGTGGTGAGTGTGATGCCCGAAGGGTCAAGGGCAATGGTACGATAGCGGTCCACCCATAGGAGGATAGGCTTGACAATATAAGCTGCCAACTCCATCCCATGACCGCGTGAAAGGGGACCTGGCAGACCCGAGAAAGAGGTGCGGCCCAACTCCTAATCTCACGATCATGCTTAAGCCTAGCCAGCCACATCTGAGGACGTGAGTGAACCCGCTTGCGCTCAGCCATAATTGGCCAATTCCAAGGTTTTAACGTCGAGCACAATCCAAAGGTATTCCTGACTGCACCCTAGCATGAACTGTGCCGATGAAGCCGGTATCTTAGCCTCGTAAAACAGTCTTTTCTCGCTGTTCGTGAAGAACGTCTAACTGCAAAGCAGACTCGGGGAAGTGTGGAGGCAATCATTCGCCTTCTTGCCAGCCCAAGTACTGCTCCTTCCCCCAATCAAGGTATGAAGCTTGAGACTAGAGCTAAAACGTGGCATCTGAACGATGGCTTCTTCCCTATTAGGGAGCAATTGTCAGCCTATCCTCGAGCATTTAAGCCTCGGGTCAACCCGTCGAGAACTATAACATGCCGGAACAACTCAACTTTGAGGGTGACTAGGATGAGGACAAAGGCGAGTCAGACGGTGATTAATCATAGTGTCAAAGTTTTGACTTTATAGACTTCACATTGCCGTATCAACTGTGACGGAGCAGACGTTCGTACATGGAAGTGTCTCAATTTATTGCTTCTATGCGCATTTACGTTACACTTAACGTTCACTGAAAGCCTATTCACTAAGGGCCGGTTATCTGCACTTTACACTTTACTTGCTCTATCAACGAATAAGCAGCTGGAATTGGACAAAGACAACAAAGAAGCGAAGTGAAGGCCTATGCCGAGGAGGGTGTACTTCGTATGCGGTCTTCGCCAGATGAGATGTGATTTGAGTGTGTTACTGGTATCCATTGTAATGGGAAAAGGCAATAATCAGTAGCATCCTGCTCTGCTAAACAAATGAGGGAGGTAGGGGATGCTACTCGCCCCCTCCTGAACAGGTCATCAAAAGGCTGCAGATTGCCAACAGCAGAGAGTCAGAGACATTCGCCCCTATACCTATGTACACTGTACCAAGTACTCCGTACACATGTTCTGGCTACCTCACCTTGATCATTGCTGCCCGAAAAGCTTCTTTTTGGGGGCTTCATGCAGCAATGACAGCCCTCTGCTTCTACGCCGGTAGTGATGCAGCTCTGCGTGGCTGGGGGCCATATTCTATGGTGGCCCTGCGAGCCTTAACCTTTCCGTCCCATGGTTCATGCGTCTGCGAGCGGGCATTGGGGACCCTGCCTCATGCGGGTCGCCGGGACTGGAGGCCAATCAGTGTGGAAACCATATCAAATGATAAAACCATGGCTTCCGAAAGATAACAACAACAGCAGCAGCAACCGCTTTCATCTCGCTTTCGTTGGGGTATCTATCTAACGGCCGGTATACAGCGATGTCCTGCTTGGCATAGTTTCGGATCCGTTGCCAAGGTCCAAGTATCAGTCAATGCTTGAGGCTTGCCTGCCCTCAGGTGACTGCGGGTAGCCCCTGCGGCGGGAAACGCTCAGACTGGAGCATTTCGAAGAGCCGCTTGGCTGAGTCAGATTCGTTGAACGATGTTGGACAAAGAAAAAGTACTCGGAGAGGTACAGTGATAAAGAAAAAAGCAATGTGGATGGACGTCGAATGACAATGGCTTTTTGTTGGGTGGAGAAGGATCTCTCTTTGAACAATGACTGACTATAAATGCTGCGACATCGCGCGTGCTAGAGCAGGAAACCTCATACGAAACATCTTCTAATCTCGAAGCTTTACCTACCCACACAACTTGCACTTACTGACCGACCTTAGACAATAAACAACGACGACATGCAGCCTTCAAACTCTATCCTCCTGGCCGTGCTTTTGCGCGCCCTACTCATTGGTGCTATGCCGGCACCGCTTCCGTCGAGCATCGACGATAACGCTACTCTTGAACGTCGCGATGTGTACTACAGCTCGGCGTCATTCGTCAGCAGATTTCTTAATATGCCACATACAGTTTTACTGACCAGCAAGGCACCCCTCACCAAAACAGCTTTCGCGACAGTCACCGCCACCGTGGCGGTTACCGAGACTGCAGCATATGCGCCACCGCAGATGAGTCAAGGGACCGTATCCATCTTGACCCATGCTCCGACATTGATCACGTCAACGGTCACCGCTACCACGAGCGTTACACGGACCGAACACCCAACACGTGCACCGCCGCATGTGATTCCGGGCTTCTCCCGTGCGAGCAGTTCTTCAACTCTGCCTCCTCCTCCTCCTCCTCCTCCACCTCCAACAACAAAGTCACCACCGCCACCTCCAACAACAAAGTCACCACCGCCACCTCCAACATCGATACCACTACCGCCAATCCTGGCGACCAAAGTACCACCGCCACCACCTAGCAAGAGCTCCTCCAAGCCAAGCTCTAGTACGACGTACCTGAAAGACGGTATGTACCCTCTTCCAACTCAACCCTCGAAGCCCGCTGCGCCGAAGCCCACTACGACGTACCCGAAAGACGGTATGTACCCTCTTCCAACTCAACCCTCGAAGCCCCCTGCGCCGAAGCCCACTACGACGTACCCAACAGACGGTATGTATCCTCTTCCAACTCAACCCTCAAAGCCCGCTGCGTCGAAGCCCACTACGACAACTAAGCCCAAACCTGCGGAAACGCCTTGGCACACGTACACTTTTGGCTTCCCTATCCCAAAGGATAAGACTACGTCGGCGCCGGCTCCGTCATCGACGGAAACGAGGAAACCCCATCCTTTGACTATTGGAACGCCAGCTTAGATATACGGTAGTTAAGACTTGTTTTGAGACCTAGCTTGCGCTAGTGATTTCTGTTACTGTCTCGTCCTTTCAAACATCATGTATCTCCATCTCCATTAGCTGTCTTTAATAGTAAACACTAGCGCGGCGCACCCCCGCCACATTTCTATCCATTTCTATCAACCTTGGCGCAGATACAGCCAAAGTTCAAAGCAGAAGGATAATGTTATGGTGGATGTGATAGACACATATTGTACCTATCGTCTCTCTTGATCTAGCTTTACGTCACGTAATCCGCACGTCCTTCTCCCTCTGCCTGTTTCGTTTCGCTATGATACTGCTTCTTCTCAAGCCGTTCCTTTGAGTATACTAATGATCCTTCTGTCAACCAGCAAGGACTGTTCGAACAACACATAATTCCAGCCGCATCTCTTGATTGTGAGTTCGCTCTTGCCTTACGTTGTTAAGCTCTCTTCCGCGGCTGACTGACTGCACTGTCGATCCTCGCTTTCCCTTAGGTCCCGTTTCTTACAATGCTCGTTGTCACATTGCTCATTTCCTCATTACCGCTTCCCTCTACACTTTCTTTGTCCGACTTGGTAGAATAGCAATAACCGTCTTTCATGGAAAGGTCAGCAACTATAGTGAAACTATATATCAGACATCGCTCTGTCTGTCGCTCCGTCATCAGTCCGATCTCCGCTCCCCTCTCCAAGCCGTCATGATAGCGCCTTCATTCCCGGCTTTGCATTGCCACTATATACCCCGACACAAATCAGACAGTCATTAACTCACCCGACCGCCATCCCAAATTCTCATCATTACAGTGATGGAATGACACCTCAAGTACCTTTCAAAACTCTAGGGCCCGACGACAAAGAAATAGATTGATGAGACCGAACTATTATTCGAGTATTGATGGCGTTGAGCTAGCGGCATTCCTTTGTTCTTTGAGACCGGTTTGGAAGTTTCTCAAATTCCATCTGTAAATTTCCATCTCATAGAAAGTCCAATATAGTGAAATCTGGAGTACTCTGTAGTATCAAGCCCTAACTGCGTTTGAGTGACATGAAATGCCAAACGTTGGTGTTTACACTGACGAGTAAAGCGGAGCTATCCGGAGCTAGTCAGGATCGCAAACACTGCAGAAGAAAATATGCTTACATCCATGCATGTGAAGTGACGTGAGTAGCGAGAGCAAGCTGACGTGCGGCAACGCAAGGATCTTGTGTTCACACTCTACTTTACTCTACAAAACCCCCAGGACGATGACACCATAAACCACCCCATCGCTCTGCCGTGGCGATAAGAAAATTGAAGAAAGGGGCCACAACAAGGACAGCCATCATGAAAGCCTTCCGAATCCTCCAAAAGACCAGCCTACAGCGCAGCTTCGCGCAAGCCCACCACCACACCCGACCGAAGCTCCACACCGTCACCCGAATCTCGCAGGTAGCAACCCGACCGCCATCCGCACCCTACTCCTCCTCCCCCCTCTTCCGCCTCCTCTTCAAACAATCCCGAACACCACCGCTCTTCCGCCGACCCCCAACCAAACGACCGAACAGCACCAGCCCCAACTTCAACCCGACCCCGAACCTAGGCAGTCCCGAGCCCTCCCTCTCCCTGTCGCAGGGGCTGCGGAAGCTCTCTCGCGAATACGGGTGGTCGGCGCTCGGCGTGTACCTGCTGCTGACGGCGGTCGACTTGCCCCTCTGCTTCATTGCCGTGCGGTGGCTGGGCACGGACCGGATCGGGCACTGGGAGCACATGATCGTGGAGCGGTTTTGGGGGCTTGTTGAGCTGGCGCTGCCGAATGTTCGTCGGGGCCAGGGAGGGCAGTCTGTGGACGAGGTGGAAAGAGTGGGGGAGCCGGTGGACGGGGTGTTTCCGCGGGTGGATTCGCAGTCGGATGAGGTGGGGGTGCAGGGATACGACCATGGGGTGAAGGAGGCGGAGCAGAGGAATAAGGCTGAAGCGAGTGAGTGTTACTTGGGGTTGTTGAGCTGAGATGAGGGCAGATGGAGACTAATGAGTGCGGTATAACAGGCATCTGGACTCAGTTGGCGTTGGCGTATGCGATACACAAGAGTTTTATCTTCATCCGAGTGCCGTTGACCGCAGCGTTGACACCGAAGATTGTTCGAGTGTTGAGGGGGTGGGGCTGGGATATAGGGAAGAGAAAACCCAAAGCGACAAAAGGTACCAAGAATTAAATTATATCTTGCAAGCATGGAGCCGCATCGTATGTACAGATATGTAAATTAATAAGCCGCCGCCCAGAAATACTCCAATACATACTTTTTCTAACGTCCTAGTTGTTGCTTCTTTAGTTTGATGATAACAGAAAGCGCTGGAAGCGGTGGCGTCAAAGGCTCTCTGATCCCACACCCCAGAGTCGCGGTAGCACGACATATAGCAGCGTTGGACGCTGGCGCTCTCGCTCCAGCTCCTTGGATGTTGTGTCTGGAGGAACATGAGCTCGTCAACAACAAGGAGGACCTTTGTACAGGTCTTCCTCGCTCGGGGCAGCAGCCCCTTGAGGTGTGATCCATGCACTTATCTCGTCGTTGCTTTTCGCGCGAACTTCCGTCAATTCAGTCGAAACAGCAGCTATGTCTTCGACAGAACTCTTGCCGGAAGCTTTTTCTTCCGTGGGGGGATCCCCGATGTCCTCGAAACATCTTCCGATAGCTCAGCTTGAAAGAAGAAAGATAAATGTGCTCGAATCGGGTGGGTCTATATCGAATAGGATCGACATTAGTGCGCCTTCGTTTATCAACGCTCATTTCCAGCTGATTGTGATTAATGATCTCTGACTGACTATGGCGGCGCAGTGGGTCCTGTGGTCATGGAACCAATTCAGGTACCCCACGTCTTGGCGGAGCCCATATGTTTGCGCTCCGCCAGCATGTCCATCAACATGAAATCAGATGGAATAGGAGACACAGCGGGTCCAGTGACCTGGAACCAATCCAGGTACTCCACGTCTTGGCGGAGCCCATATGTTTGGGCTCCGCCAGTATGTCCATCCACATGAATTCAGATGGAAGAAGAGACACTCCTTGGAAGCGGTGGCGTCAAAGCCATTGCCTCCTTCTCCGCTAAGGTAACTGCACCCATCGCGGCCGCAAAAGGCCGCGGCTGTGCTTAAGCAAACCAACCTACATATCAACTGTTAGCGAAGACTGATCAGCACAGCAAGATCGATTTACATGATTGAACTTACCTATTCTCATCTTCGAGCTCAAACGGTGGTTATTTTCAGATGACCGTGTCGGTCACCGCATCGACTGCCGTATGCATACTTGCTGCTTGGCAGCAGATGTTTGGCTTTCATATCCGCTATCTCAACCGAAAGCTCCCTTTCAAAATTCCTCCTAAGTTGTGGGATTCGAGAGCCGCAGCAAGCCCACCATTTCCGAGAACATGTACGTTGCTGCGGCCCTCGCGACTGTCCTTTTCGAGTTCGATATTTCAAACCAATGTACCCAAACAAGGTGCCCCGGGAGGTCGCGGCTGGCCGAATGTTGACCTGACCTCCCGGGCTTGGGCGAATGTTGAAAAAAGCGAAAGTTGAGAAAAGACTCAGAGTATTTGAAACACTGCTCTTGACACCCTCACCACCGCAGCCCAACAACAGGGACACCGCCCATCAGTATTACAACGATGATGGAGAGACGGGCGATGTCCCTGGCTCGACATGTACTCAGCATAACCTCCTCCTTCAGCATTCGCCGCAAAGGCAGGCTCGTCAGACCACCTGACGATAACACACCATGACACCGCCGTGTCGGTGGCCGTACTGCCGCCACACCATGTCCTCAACCATTGCACCTCCTTCTTGGTGCCTCACTTGGCGTGGGCTCCGAGCAGGGCAGGTAATTGACCCCGCTGCTAACCCTCGCCGAAGTGACTTGGAAAAGTTGTCCACTTCACCTCAAAACAATCACCACCCAACACAACACAATCGCCACACCCAGTGCCCCAGCCCAAGATCTCCACCGGCTTCAGTAGCCAATTTGACCTGAAACTTGACACAAATCTCACCATCAAAATTCCAACTCTTTTGTTTTGTGGGCTTGCGAAACCAGTACGTGTGGATAGCGCTAGAGGCTCCGAGAATTTGGACAGGGGCACCACCGGACACCTTGCCGGGTTCGTTGGAGGTGCCCCTGTCCTGGGGTGCGGCTGTCAGGCCCACATGGGGCCAGCACATCCCCGGCAGTCTCTGAGAAAAGACCTTCGGACCAGGTCGGTTCCGCACCTGTTCGGTGGCGCGGGCGGAGACACGCCCGGCACTGATGTGCTCGTGTGTGCTCCTCCGCCAGCACGGCCCGTGGGCTTCCGAGGGGATGCCAAACATGGCCTATCCCTCTCGGCCCACTTCCAATGTGTCCCACCCAGCCTACCCCTTGAACCCTCTTCTGCCCCGGGCTACGGGCGGGAGCAGATCAATGTCATCGGGCCCGGGGCAAGAGTTCGGGGTAAGAAGCTGGTTTTGGTAGAGTGGAGGTCGACTTCGACTTCGACTTCGAGGTCGAGTGGGATTCGATAATCCCTATACCGAAGGGGGATTTTTCAAGTATGTTCCGAGATTGCCACCCTTGGCTTGTGGCGATCCCTCTGGTTAAGTGAGGGACCGCCTCGATACTGCGAGCCTTTTCGACTCGCGCAAGTAATTTCGATATTGAGAAGAAGCACAATTTCTCAAGAATCTGCCTGTTGTAGCAGCCCCTGTGCAGGGGCTCCGCACGCCCCAAGTCTAGGTGACTGGCAATCAGAATTCCCAGATCAGGACTTGGTGAATTTGACAACACCAAGAAGAAGGTTCTCTAAAGAGAAAGGCGCAGGGCAGTTGCCCGCAGTGAGCGGGCAGAGTCGACGCTCTCTTCGCAGTCCTTCTGGATTCGCTCCCCATTTTGGCAACACCAAGAAGAAGGTTCTCCAAAGAGGAAGGCGCAGGGGCAGTTGCCCGCAGTGAGCGGGCAGAGAACCTCGGATGTGTCAAGCATTGCCAGAGGACAGCTGTAACAGTTGTTGCCCTGGTGTTCGCCTCTCAACTCGCTCCTTGCACTCGCGCTGGATGCGCTCCCAGTTTCGACAACGCTAAGAAGAAGGTTCTACAAAGAGAAAGGCGCTGGAGCGGTGTTGCCCGCAGTGAGCGGGCAGAGTCGACTCTCTCCTCGCCTTCCTGCTGGATACGCTCCCAGTTCTCTTTCATTCCTACTTTTCGCTGGATGCCTCTTGGTAGGTTCTCGAAGGCGTGCTTATTGTACACGATGGTGATGCATTTGAAAAGCTCGTAGCTGAACCTTGAGCCTGGCGGGGCGGTCCGCCTCCACCATGGTCGTGGTGCTTGGTTGAGCCAGGGTGGTTGCATTGGTGCAGTATATCCTGAGGATCTTGTTGCCGAGGAGATCAATTTGTCCGTTGACGAGGTCTTCCCCAAATCGGGAAAGTACAACGAGCCCATGGTCGGGCAAGTCCAAAGAGCCAAGCCGTCGTCAGGGAAGTCCAGAGAGCCTTCTGAAAAGCCAGAAGAAAAGGTCGTCCGGACTTCCCCGACAGCAGCTCTCTGGTCTTTCAGGGATCAGAGAGCCGTCTTGTTTATCATCAAGCCCTGTTCAGAGCAGAGGCAAGACACTGGGTCGGCCAGTCCGAGTGAGTTTTTGCTTTCCGACGACGGCGGTGTACTGAAAGAAGGATATTTGGGCAACAGAATGCCCACGCGGCCGGGCCACTGGATGGGAGGTATCTTTGTCAGCATGATGGTACCATTCGGACGACGAGAAGAGCGTTGGGCTAGATGGTTGAACTCACCTTAGGGCACCTGCCCGTGAAGACGCAGCTAGGAACTCACCTTAGGGCACCTGCCCATGGAAACGGAGCTAGAAGTCAAGCTGGAAATCCAGCCGACGAAGCGGCAACGCTGCTGTACGAGAGGTTCTATCGTCAGTCAAGCCCGAATCAATCATAGAATGGCGGGGTAATTACCTCAGTTAAGCCTTAGTAGGCTCCCGCTGGAGAGCTGACCGATCTCTTCCGAGGTGTGACAGTAGCGACGTGGACCTCACCATGAAGCGGTCCAGCACCAGTGGTACCAGTCGGGCCTCACTCCATGTGAACCGAACTGAGATGGCCCATCCATTCCGGGTGAGGCTGACCCTTTGACCAGATCGTCCTCCTCCTCCGGAGAGACGACGACGAGCTCGTCTCTGAGAGAAGGTGTAACGTGGGCTTGGAAGCCCGACGAGTGGGGCTCCCACATAACTGTTTGAAGGTCTCTATCGTCAGCGCAGTCCGATCTTGTGGCACGATAGCGACAGGAACGCTGAGGGAGCTTTGCACACGACACTTGAGAACTTACTTGACTTCTGATCTCACTCAGCTCCTTGGAGTGCCGTTGTGGGCTGAGGTTTCGAGCCCAAGTCGCTCTTCGTCTCGTCCAAAGCTCTGATGCTCACCTACATGTCGCTCGAAGCTACTGCTATCGAGTAAAACTCGAAGCGTAGGAGGAAAAGCTCCGTTGTCGAGGTGGGTGGTAGGATGAAGAAATTGGAAAGGAGTGTGGGTGGGGGCTCGGAGATATAGTGTGACGGCGAAATCGGGCTAAGCCCGTCCTGGCCGAGACGATTCACATCATGACGACCCAACAAAGCCACTGATAGTGAAGCTTATCCGTCAAAGGAATACAGTGAGCTCAGGGATGACAATACAGTGCTTGTCACTGCACACATCACCTCACTCACTTTTCGTCACATGGGGCACAAGACGTGTATTCAGTCTTTGTGAGGCTGAGTGAATTCTCCCCCTCAAATCGGGGCGTACTGTGACCGCGAAATCACGATGAGAGCCAGTTCTCAGAATGCAAGCAGTCCAGGTACGTAAGGCCCCCGCATGCACATTCTTGACTCACTCATATCTCTGGTTGACTACTGACTACGCTACATTGCAACACCTTGAGCTGTCATGATCTACAGAACCCTCGACACAGTCACCGACAGAGACGGGTCCAGTGTGTCGAAGGAAAGGGTACGTTGCGTTGGAGTTGTACAGGTAGTAGAGAGCTCGACTCTACTCGAGTGGGCTTCGGCTCCCAAGGTCTTTAAGTTGAGTACGAGTACTGAGATTTGTGAGGTCGGTAGACCTCAGGTACGTTGTCTGAACAGGCGGTAAAAGCTCGACGTCTACACGCTCCACACACATCGAATGAATGGCAACAGCGAGGCCAGCAGTGAGGGCAATGGTGAGGGCAACGGTGCTTTGATCTGTGGTAGCTTCGAATTCAATCGTGATAATCTAGCTGCTCAAAGAAGCAAAGTACTGAGGTATCCAAGTGAAGCTCGCGAAGCCAAGAAAGCCCGGTGATTGCGTAATTTCCTCATTCACCCATCGGCCTACCCACTCGAAAGACTGCCCAGAAACTTCCCTTCACTGCCTCCTACCCAAAGCTTTCTCGTTACCAACACTGTCGACCTCCAAAACATCTGTGCACACATTAAGCTCCTTGATTCTGTCTCTACACCCCGTGACGTCGTTAGCTTTCATCTCAAACGTCTCGTCTGTTAGGGCTGTAAGCTAGAAACAAGAAGGCCATGGCGAACTTGAGAGGAAACCAAATACCGGCGATTGCGTTCGACACACCGGCAGAGACCAGTAACTCGGAGACGACCTTGCAAACACAGCAGGCTCCTGATGAGGAAGTAAGACTTACTGACGAGCAAGGAACCGAAGCTGTCCACGCCAACGTAGGTATCACCTTTCCTGAGGCGACTGACGATATCAACGAGGAAGGGATTGAAGGCATCGCCCAGGACAACGAGGCAGAGTCGACGAGAAATGATCAAGCAGGGGTGAGTCCATCTACACCATAAAGCTGACTAGCATCGTGCTGACTCTCCAGCTTGCCGATCGAGTTATCGATGTCCGTCAGAGCTCTGCGTCCCTGAGTCTATCTGTGGATAACAACACAGGACCACTTCGGACCGAGCCGACAGGAGATAATCAAATGGAGGTAAGCTCATGGACATCCTCAATCTTCTCAACAGCGTCCCGACTCCCTAGGTCACCAATCGAGGTACTGATGTCAATCAGGGCTCTGTGTCCTGGGTCCCATCTGTCGATACAAACACAGAACCACTTCATACCGAGCCGATAGGAGATTATCAAATGGAGGTAAGCTCATCTATACTCTCAAACTTCTCAGGAGCGTCCCGATTCGCTAGGTCACCGATCGAGTTACTGATGTCAACCAGGGTTCTGTGTCATCAGGTTCTTCTTGGCGTACGAGTACAAGTTCCAGAGCCCGTTGGAGCCAGCCTGTTGTGAACGTCTTGAACTGGACGGACCACGCTCTCAACCGACGCCCTCGCGGGGTAAGATCCTCCGCCTGGCAGCATGGGTACCGTGCGGGAATAAGATCAACGTTGGATACCTTCTCGGAACATGGCCTCATCACCGAAGACATGAATTTGGACGCTTTACCCGAGCCTCTATTTAGTAATTCACCACCAGCCGTGGATCATCGCCACCGTACCGAGTCAGTCAGAGGACACGTCGACGTGGTACGAAGGGAGACCACTCCAGAACATAGAGTGAATTCAGACACAGTAACCGAGCTTGACACGAACGCCGCGGAGCCCTCAGCTAGTGCGACTTCGACTCGTATGACTCAGCCATTTGTTGTCTTGACTACCACGCCGGGAAGGCCCCGTGTCACATCAATCCTCTCGACCAGCAGTCCTCCAGGTTTATCTCTCGAAGGGCTCACCATGTCAACTTCACCGCGTGTCAGGAGACCCCACCAGCACCTCCGTTACCCATCCGCCCCCCTTCTCGCGACGAACCAGAACCCCGATACGAGGCCCTCCAGATCATCCATGATGGAGTACGCCAAAGCGACGGAGGACATCAATGACATGAAGCGGTTCGGCGACGAGGAGGGGGGGGACGAGGTGGTGCCTGGTGGGTTGGTTCGGGGTTCGCCGCTTGGGGGTTACCCGAAGAGGCGGTCCAGCGTCCTGAGGAGGGTGAACGTGGGGCGAAGAGAGAGGGAGAGCGCTCTTTACTTGAGCGGCTTGACCCAGGCGGTGGAGGAGGAGAACCGGGAGAGGATGACGGAGATGTTGGAGGACCTTGGGACAGGTGCGGAGAGGAGTGGAGGGATAGTCAGAAAGGTAACAACAGACTTGAAGAGATCCCGCACTGAGTATAACGCTGAACGGACTTTTAGCTCCTGAAAAAGGGAAAGAAGAGACTATCAAAATTGTTTAACTGAGCACGAGATGAGATACGGAAGAGAATCGCGGCGCTTCGCTACACGGAGCCGGAGACTCGGACTTGACATCAAAGTGTTACATTGCAACGAAATACTATTCTCTCTTCGCACTCTATTCCTTGTTGGCGATCGAGGGCAGGAAGCATGTCAGAGACTGTTGTGGCACGGGTGGTGAATGATGAATGTTTGCTGATGTTTCCACGGGCTTGAGAACATGTGAAGGAGCTTTCGCTTAATGGCTAGCGTCGGACGTCACTCTATCGGCAAAGGATTATGCCGAGGAGCCGAGTCTACGATTTTCCTTTCAGGACAGCTACTTGATTTTTGAACACGCAGGCGATCAATTACCTTTGTGTAAGATAGATTGATCAGAGCAATATGACATGAAGATGACGAACCAACCAATTGGTTCATCGAGATGAGATGTAGTGGTGAGATCTCTTCTACGAATGTTGCAGCGTGGAGCGTTTATATCAACTCACTATCGTCCCGGCGGAAGTCAAAGTAGCCTGGAGCCCCACATGTCAATGACCGTGTTACTCTCATGCTGACTCATTCCTTTACCTGCTCTCAGTGCCTTTCACTTCCTACCTAGGTTCTTTGACCAGAGAGCAGGAGTCATTCTGTTGTGTTCTGTTCCTGAAGACGCTCACTGTTACGGCTCCGATGAGCGACGATGTCCTCGTCCGCGCTAACCCCGAGTGTTGCTCTTTCCAAGACTGCACTAATTCAAGGCATTGAGCCAAACAACTCAGGATCCAGAGCAATTGATGATTCGATACCTGCAGAGAATGGCAAGCCACCAGAGAAAGCAAACCATGGCCAACAATATCTGGGGACCCCATCGAGTAATCCAATCAGGAACTCGATAGATACCCTTTCAAATATATCGACATACTCTGCAGACAACGAGAATGAGAGACGGACTGGACGACCCTTCGCTATCGGTGCAGGTCCAAGAGGTATATCGAGGTCTCCAGCTCCACCAAGACCATGGCGCTCTAGGTGGGAAGCATTCTGGTCAAAGAACAAGGGGTTGGCTTTGGTGATGCTGTCACAGTTCTTCGGCGCTCTAATGAATGTTACGACAAGATTGTTGGAAACTGACGGAAGTCATGGAAAGGGCATGCACCCGTTTCAGGTGCGTACCACTTGGGCGTAATAACCGACTTGTCTTGAATCTAAGGTCTTTCATAGATTCTGTTTGCGCGTATGGGTATTACGCTAATCCTCAGCTGCATATACATGTGGTATGCCAAAGTACCTCATGCTCCCTTCGGCATGCGGGAGGTTCGAGGGCTGCTCCTAGCACGCGGTGTCGGTGGATTTTTTGGAGTTTACGGAATGTACTGTATGACAGCTTACCTTCCCCATCATGCCAGCGGCCATACTTACTGCAATATGCAGACTCCCTCATATATCTCCCAATAGCCGAAGCTACCGTGTTAACCTTCCTCGCTCCTATTGTTGCCTGCTGGGCATGCTCGCTCCTCATCCACGAAACCTTCACCCGCGTTGAACAAATTGCCGCACTGGTCTCTCTCCTTGGCGTCATCTTGATTGCTCAACCGACCTCCCTGTTCTCCATGTCATCCCCATCCAACCCCTCTGCCAGCTCTGGCGCCACCGACACCCAAATCACCAAGAGCACGGCCGCAACAGACGGTTCATATATCGCCGGCGACGTCTCACCAGCTCAACGTATGACCGCCGTTGGTGTCGCCATGATTGGCGTTCTCGGCGCCGCATGTGCCTACACCACTATCCGCTGGATCGGCAAACGCGCCCACCCCCTCATCAGCGTCAACTACTTCGCCTGTCACTGCACGCTCGTTTCAACGCTCAGCCTACTTTTCATCCCCGGCATTGGCTTTCGCCTTCCAAGCTCTTTGCTCGACTGGGCCTATCTCTTCTTCCTCGGCATTTGTGGGTTCGTAATGCAGTTCTTACTAACGGCGGGTTTGCAACATGAAAAGAGTAGCCGAGCGACGAATATGATCTACACGCAGATGCTGTTCGCGCTGGCATTCGATAAATTAGTTTGGGACAGTACGCCGGGAGTGGCGAGTTTGGTGGGAAGTAGTCTGATTCTGGGAAGCGCGCTTTATGTGGCGGTGCAGAAGAATAGTGTTAAGGGAGGTGGGAAGGTGGATGATGGGGATCAGGAGCGCGGCCTGGTGGACGGGATGGATGCGGAGGACGAGGAGCGGGAAGGTGGGCGAGGGCCGATGAGGGGTGTACAGGAGGTGCAGTTGAGGACATTGCGGGTCTGAAACTTGCTGCACTATAGATTTAGACTGTGTTGTCTATAGACAAGTACGCTACTGAGTAAAAGGGAAAGTTGGAAGAAGGCAGAAGTGATGTTCAAAACCAACCCTCACCGTACCAGTGCTGGTACCATATAAACCCCTACCAGTAACGACTTCACCCTCATCCTCGCTTACGTAATCAACATATCCAACCCTGAAGACGACCATCCACCTCCAATCCCAGCAACACCAGAACATCTGAAAGACCTACTCGAATAAATATCACATCATGGCCGAGCCCCGCGCGCGCCTAGCCCGACACACAGGCACCCCATCTCCCTCCTCTCCCTCACCCCCAATCCCCTACCCCCCACCAACTCACCAACCAACAGTAACCTCCCTCCTCTACGCCTTCGGCGACGTCTCCTCGCCCCTGCCCGAAACCGTCAAGATCCTAGACGAGATCGTAACGGACTTCATCATCGAAACGTGCCACGCGGCCGCGTCGTCGGCGGCGTACGCGCGGCGGCAGAAGATCAAGGTCGACGACTTCAAGTTTGCCATCCGGCGGGACGAGAGGATGTTGGGAAGGGTGTTGGAGCTGTTGGGGCTCGAGCGGGAGTTGAGGGAGGCGAGGCGGCAGTTTGATGCGGATGATGATCGCGTTGTGGGTGCGGGGGCG
>JAABUJ010003321.1_pt1 | contig 18260 bp, 10 predicted proteins | sample 5559131 | NCBI WGS metagenome assembly JAABUJ01 (sample SAMN10711875, study PRJNA513366) | rock metagenome | isolation source: Antarctica rocks | place: Antarctica: Victoria Land, Mt New Zealand nord | collected 2016-01-07 | reverse complement strand
GGTTGAAGAGTGGATGGGGATAACGAGGTGGACTCGGAAGATGGGAGAGAAATGGGCGGGTGGGCGAGTTGTGGGAAGATGGTGTTTTGATGTAGGTGGGATCGGGTTTGTTTGGTTTGTGGGGAGGGGTTGGATGGGCGTTGTTTGCTTGGTGGTACATGAGGCTGAGGCATTGGGTTCCCGGGGGAATGCGATGGCTAATAGTGTAGTTCACGGGCTATGAGGGGAACGTTTGGGGGGTTGGTTCAAAGAGACAGCGGGTTGGGGAGGATGGTAAGACATTGCTTAGCCACGGTGCTCGTTTTGGTGTAGGAATACTAAGCTTGTATAGGTGGGCAAGTGGCTGGGAGATGATGGGAAGCGAGGACTAGGGATGAGTGCTGCTGGATGGAGTCAGGTCGTCAAAGGGTTGACCAATGACCAGTCGAGAATGGTGCGGATGTGTATAGGTTGTGAGCCATAGCCGCTGGAGTCTGGGTTAATCTGATGTAGGGATATGTATCGAAGGGTGTGAGGTGATGATGGGCAGGTCGTGCGCTCAAGGCTGCGTTTAGATCGCGCGATCTGATCGTAGAAATAGGATTCTGGGACCGAGCCGGGCTTGCTAGCTGGGAAATGTAACAGCAGACTTGATGTACGAGGTGTTGTGGCAATAGATCCCAGAAAAGGAGAACCTAGACGCTTAGATTGTAGCATTGAGAGTCAAACTAACAAATGGAGGAACTATGGTCACGTGAAAGGGCAGAGATGGGAATGCGGTTGTACAGCTAACAAGCCAAGAGCCAATTTCAGCCAAGAGCGCCTGACGAAGAATAATATAGAGACGGATGATATAATTATGGGAAGCCTACCTTCGGTGAAGTACCAGGTATTGCTACTGAACTTATGCACATTTTATCTTCTACCTCCAATCAAACACGAAGAGAGGCGGCAGCAATCCTTGCCTGCCAGACGTTGAAAGACCGCGTAATGAGGATCGCTACAGCGTTCCTCTCGATGGTCGTCCATGCCGGTTTAGCTGAGGCGTTATCACCCAATTTTAGACCACCATCTTGAGTGCCACTGGCACCTGCAGATGCATCCGAGCCGCAGACTTCTATCGATAACCCAAGACTGCACATGTCACACTCGCAGGCGTGCCGTCCCGTTTGTGGCGAAGTGCAGATGGTATCGATAATTTTGGTATCCGGGCAATTAAGCGCAGACACACAAGCGGCAAAACCGTTTCTGGTGTATGAGACTGTTCGTAAGACCGCACACCCTCAAAGCCTTTCTATCTTGACTGTGGTGTGGTCGCTAGAGTGACTGCTTTCCTCTGTGCAAGCACTGCCTGTTTTCCAAGAAATGTGCTGGCTGATCCGCAGGTTCCGTTATAGTATACTTTGGATTCGTGATCGTGCGGCTCACTATTCGTTCCTGAGATGTCGACAACTCAGCGGTCGTATTCATATTTCGAGCAGCCATTATCTCTTCGTAGAAAAGAGGTTGCACTGCTGAAACCGAGAGCGCCGGAGGACTAATCACACGCTCCGCGCTACCTTGATCTGATCTTCTTATCAGGTCAATCGCTAGCTTTTCCTGACCCGGAAAGGAATCGGTCGAAAATGGGGAGCTTGGGAGTCTGTGCTCCTCCTGGGATTGAAGAGAATTTAGGAAACGAGGAATCGCACCCAAATTTTAACATACGAACCAATTGCCATGTTTCCTCTGCCGATCCAGTCCCACGGTCCCGGTGCGTACCAAATATGAGATGATAGCCTACAGCATTGGCTTCACGTCGTCCGCGACACGGAACTCGGCTTCCGTCTTACTGCGGACTTCGTCGATAGTGACTCCATCCGCTAATTCGACAAGTGTAAGACCGGTGGCGAAGTCGATGTCGAAGACACACTAGATAGTAATAGATGCGTCAGTGAAGGGATCGGGGAGGCGAACGGCGTTGGAGGAGACATATGCGATACAGAAGCACACGATGAGTAGAGGACAGCGGCACCGTCAGAATGTGAAGGGTCGTACCAAGTCTGTGATTATCCTGCTGACGCACGCTTTCCCCGTCAATGGGAACTCGCACTGCTTCAGTATTTTCGGTCGTCCTTTCTTGTCCGTGTGCTCCATGGTGATGACAACTCTTGTAGCCGTGGGGTTGGAGACTAGATCCATGGCGCCGCCAAAGCCCTTGATTTTGCCTGGCAACATCCCTTCGAAAACGCTATCAGTAGGCACATCACATTTGGCGGCACGCCAACTCACAGTTTGCCAAATCCCCTTTGCCACTAACTTGCATGGCACCCAATATTGTCAAATCAATCCTGCCTGCTCTTATCATGCCAAAACTCTCGTCACTGCCAAAACAAGCCGCGCCAGATAACAAGGTCACCGTCTCTTTGCCCGCATTGATCAGATCCGGATCCTCTTCCCCTTGCCTCGGATACGGTCCTAAACCCAGAATCCCATTCTCCGACTGCAACTGAACCTCCACGCTCGGATCAACGAAAGTTGGCGCCAACATTGGCATCCCGATGCCTAGATTTGCATACATGCCATTCTTGAACTCCTTCGCTGCTCTTCTTACAATGCGTTCACGCTTGCTAGCAGTCTCTCCTTGGCCTAGTGCACCCATACTCTGTCCCTCTTTTCTCAACGTCAATTTCTCAATGCCCTTCTTCGCCTCACTCTTGACCACGCGCTTCACGTATATTCCAGGCAAATGCACTGCCGCCGGCTCGATCGCTCCAACTTCTACAATCTCCTCCGCTTCTACGATAGTCATCTTTGCATTTCGGCCCATCGGCCCGTTGAAGTTCGCGGCCGCGTATCGAAATTGGCAGTTGCCCAACTTGTCAGCTTTCCAGGCTTTGACAAAAGCCCAGTCGCCACGGATAGCTTCTTCCAGGACGTACGGCTTGCCGTTGAAGACGCGCACGTCGCGCGGCTTACTGTAATGCTTTACAGTGCCATCAGTATTATGCCGGAGCGGCAACTCGCCCGTTTGCACCACTGTGCCGACCGCAGCAGGCGTATAAAACGCCGGTATGCCAGCTCCACCAGCACGACACCGCTCAGCTAGAGTTCCTTGCGGCGTCAACTCTAACTCGATCTCTCCACTCAGATACATGCGTTCGAAGACTTTATTTTCTCCAACATAGCTGGCGATCATTTTACTGATTTGTCCAGAGTCGAGGAGCAGGCCGAGACCTGAGCCTGGGATGCCGGCGTTATTTGAAACAACCGTAAGATCCGTGACGTGAGGCGTGGAGTGGACGGTGTTGATGAGGGTGTCGGGGACACCACAGAGACCAAAACCGCCGGCTAGAAGGGTGGAAGAAGGAGCCACATCGGCAATGGCGGCGGAGGGCGAGGAAACGACTTTGTTGATCTCAAAACGGGGGAGGGTGGTGCTGAAGAAGCGGGAGCCCACAGAATGTATGGAGCTGTTGTAGACATGTTGTTGCGCATGATGTACGTTTCGCGAACGAAAGGCGACTCGCAAGCCGAATGTAGGGGCGGCTGCCATGCTTGAATCCTAGTGAGATGGTGGAGAGTGATGATGCTGCTAAAGCGTCTTTGTCAGTCGAAGTGCAGCTTGCATAGTCGCTTTTCGAGACATGGCGCATTGAGAGTGGGATAAGCTGTTATATACAGAAGAAAGATACTACGAGATAAGAAAGATCTATGTCCATCCAGTGGGCAGTCTACGGGGCAAAGGGAGCTGTCGGTCTCCATGCATGAAGCTTCAAAACGGCAGTAGGCCATGACTAAGCATGGGCCTAATTAGTTCAAGGTTTCTCCGTACCCTATGGCTGCCGTTATATCGCAAAGGCAACGAGAAACCGTCGCTTCGCAGCATCATCCCGGTTTCATGGACCACACTTCCCTGGGTCGCTTCTATGCAGGACCTGAGTAGATGCAGTATTGGTCTACACGTTTATATGGTTATCTCTATCTATGTGAACGAAACGACCGCCCAATGCGAAGCTATCCTGGTTACTTAACATCCTTTCCTCCATTGCTACTGTTTCAGCAATGCTACAATTCTTGGCCCAAGACACGTCAGCATCTCAGCTGGCTCCTTCGAAAGCAGATCCATTGGCCGGCACATCAGACACACTTTTTGTGCCATCGGCATCGTAGTCCATCTCCCAAGCGGCGACAGCCCATCGATCCCGGCTGCGAGCGTAAGCAAGCAAGTCGATGGATTCATCGCTATCATGTTCGTCTTCGGTATTCGACTGGCGGTGGAGTTCCCCCGCTGGAGATAGTGGAACGGGCAGATGTCCGGTGGGTAAAAGTTCATCATCGTCGTCGACGCTGCATCGGCATTCGCTCATCGCACTGTTGCTGGGATCTCGGGAGTCGTCTGAGACACTCCCGCTTTCATCTGCTTCACCATCGTCGCTGTCGGATGACGAAAACGGCAGGTAGATGTAGGATGGCTGGGGGAGTGACGAAGGTGGTAAATTAGTAGTCTTCGTAGAGAGCACGCTATTCTGCATCTCCAGATGATCGGTCAAGGAAAAGGTTGTTCCCGGTCCTGTCAATGTGTAGACTATCTTAACAGCTATACTATGGTGTGCGTGGCCTCGGTGCACCTGTCTTCCAAGAATTGAGAAAGGTGATGATCGGGTTGTAGCTCTCTTGGGTTTAGTATGCTCTATTGCGACGTCGACCAGGAAATTGTCTTCAGGTTTTATTCCGGCAAGCCCAGACGCTTCAAAGGATAACGGCTCCATACCGTCGCTACCGGGGTGCGATGACAACGACTCAATGTCAGGGAAGTCGAATCCGGTCTCCGATGTAGCTCTACTGTCGGTAACAGCCATGAGTGGCGGGGCAGTAGAAAGCACGCGTACGGCTTTCTCTGGCCGCTCGCTACTGCAGATGCCATAATCCGCAGGAATCGAACGTTGGCCAAGCGGCTGCGCGGAGAATCGAGCGTATCTGGTATGCCTAGTCAGGGAAGTCTGGACATGGCCACTTAGATCGGTACAAAACGTCGCCTGCCTGTAGAATATTATCGGTCCATTGCCACTTTTGCGGCGGGATGAGACTTCTTCCTTGTTCGACGGTTGAAGAGCCTCAAAACCGTTGGACTGGCCAGAATCATCAAAGTCGGATGGCTCACTATCGTTGGAGGAGTAGCTGTCTGCTAACAAAGTACCATAGATGAATAATGGTTCGTAATCATGAGTACGTGCATTCTCAAAATTGCTAGGGTCGGTAGTTCTTTGCTTGAGCGTAACTCTTGAGTCTGTATTGGACATTTGAACAACAGCTCGAAGGTTGCGAATCTTATCGTCGCTTGCCGGATCCTGAGGAGCACGATTTCTGCTGCCGTCGCTGCTGTCTGACTTGCCGGAAGCCATCCCTACAGTATCGCGCCATCTCACTTGCTGGCCATCTGGAGACAAGTCGAATCCGGAGCTGGACATTGCGATAGCCTTTCGAACGAATTCGGACGTTACGTTGAAGGTGTGGAGTTGCGCCATGTTAGACAAGAGATTGAGATATACCCAACCTTCTCCATTGTCCGGAACGTTGAAATGTCTTACTGGAGATGCAAGTCCAAGGTGGCGGATGTATTCCATGTTGTCCGCACCGACTTGCGGACGATTGAGGTCGAGGTCCATCGGTCTCGTGGGCCGTTGACCTGGCGGCCCTTCGTCGCTTGACTTGGCACTGTCAGACAATGGGTCATTGTAACAATCATTCCACGACTGAGCCCCACTGATGCTATCAAGGTTCTCATAGTCTGCGGGCAGTATCCGAGCCTCTCGAAAACCTTCTGGCATCCCTCTATCACTTTGTAATTGTCCTGCGCTATTTTCCAGCATGACAGCTGATGTGGATATCTCATGCTGTTGCTGCAAGGACCGAGGCCCCCTCCAAGTGGCGGATTTCCCATTGAAGACTTGCTCAAGCCTTCCGACGATCATTTTCATTTTCGCCTCGTCCGAGAGCCATGGAACAATAGCTTGTGGCATATGCTCCATGCGTGATTCGACATTCTTGTGTTTGGCGTCAGTAGACGGTAGAGGCTTCTCTTGATGGGTGCGATCTGGAAGGCGAGTGGGCGGTATGATCATATCTGAGGCAGAATTGGACGCGTAAGTGGAGTCGGCGGGCGCTCGACGAGATTTCAGTGGTTTGGCTGTACTAACACGATGCCTCTGCGTTCGCAGACTTCCAGCGTTGACCGCTCCTTTTGCCCTCGGATCATCAAGACTGGCTGCGAACCTGCGGAGTACCGTTTCTAGCTCCTGCTTTTCGCACTCAGGTAGTCCAGGTGCTCGAACTTCGAACAGCTTCTCTTGCTGCAGATGTGAGCAATGCAGCTTTTCATATTTCCGGAGCCTTTTCTTAAGCTTCTTATTCTCAACAGTCAAGTCGTCGATAACACTGCGATAGTCGTCGTCAATGCTTCCACTTGCAATGTCTCGGCCTAGTATGGGGTACGACTGTGGCTGTTCAGCCTGAAGTCCATCGCTACCAGGCTGACTTGGGAAGGCATAGGCACTATCTAGTCCGAATGGACTGTCTTTGAGATAGAGTGGCGCAGCATCTGTACGAGACCTCAGTATTGGCAACACAGTAGCTGGCGTAAGATGCTTCTTACTGGACAAAGTGTCAAGCTTGGCGTGAGTAAATACGTCGTTGTTGGATTCCTCGAACCATCTACGGGCAGCAAACCCTACAAAGCTCTGCTGCGGCTTCCCAGGGGCATCGACCCTCGTTGGCAAAAGCCGATGAATCCTCGGATCCGGGTCTCTTGCGGGGCTGGACACGAGTCCGTAATCGTGTTCTGACTCCAGTCTCGAACGCTTCGAAGGCGACGGAGGGGAAGCGAGCGCGTTGGGTGAAAGTGCTCGTTTCGAGCGCTCAAAGCGTAACGAAACAGACCCAGAGGAGACGACCGGATGTTCGCTCATTGGATCCCGGAGGCAGAAGCTGTAGATGAGCGGTGCAGCTGGGCTGTGGGAGGTCTTCGTGCGTCAGCGGTACATGGCCATCTTAACCTGCGTCAAGAAGAGCGCAAGCACGGTGAAGAGCATTCACTCGCGACGGAGATACGACTGTAGAGAGTATCGTGTTCTGCCTACCAAATCTCCTAATAAAGATTGTGATAGAGAGACTCGATCGGGTTATACCTCGACGTTCAGAAACAGGAACGTGTGGAGGAGGCGAGCTTCGGGAGACTGTTGTAAGTGTATCGAGGGTAGCCATGATGACCTGAGCTCCTGAGGTGTTTTGGGTAGTGTCAACAGAAAGGATGCCCTCGCGATCGTGACGATAACAGCAATATCCCGATTTTGGGCCGCAGATCTGAGACTCGCACGCTGAGGACTTCAGCTGGGAGACCGCGGCGATCGATGTTCGCTTGCATGGACCGTACTGCAAACGGTCGACACCCTCGTACATCTCAGAACAGCTTCCTGTGTCCGACATCATCTTCCGTCATTGGCTGCAGCCGCCTCGTGCCGATGCTCAGCCTGCACTACAGGGACTGGAGGGAGTCGGTTACGCTGTCGCATGGCACGGAATGTCGCTTCGAGAGAACTCGTCGTTACCATCGAGATTGATCTTTGGAGCACCAACTCGCACTATTCCAATTCGATCTTGGCCCTCCGAAGCTCCGACCTTCCTGCAATTCCACCATCGCCGATGAGACTCCGACTGAAGGTGTGGCTCAGGTTCCGCTACGTCTTGTGTGGTAAGTACTTGTCACGGCTTTGTAAATCGCCGATTCGACACCCCGTCGAGCGCGAAGCAGACAATGTCCCTAGTGTTAGTCCTACGTGACCTATCCTGTACTCAGTTTCGCGCTACTATTGCCCTGATTCTCTCCCCAATAACGTAGTCTGTGAAATTAGAATCTTGCTTGAGGGAGGAAGAACACGAAGCCAAAACAACATAGAAGCACAAACCGTCGCGACTCTTCTTGGAACTTAACAAGATGCCTAAGAAAGCCCTGAAAGCAAGTGAACTCTTCATGTCTTTCATCGCAACAAGACATCAAGGCGATGATTCTCCAAGGCGATGATAGTGCCTTGAGGTTGGTGTGCTAGAGATGATACCCTCCCGGCGAGCAACAACTTGCAAGACCCGGATACAAACGCCCACCAAGGTGAATTTTGACCGAATATTTCTACATAGCTTGTCCACAAACGCGTTGTACGATCAGGAGAATCGTATGAAGCCTTTCCATCTCTTGATCACCCTTCCAAACCAAGACCGGGTGGGTGCTTCTCGAAGCTCCTTCAATAGATCATCGTAGTAAGTAGGGCTTGAAGCGGGCTTGAGGATGCGTTCTGATAAAGGATACTATAGATGTATCAGCCAAAGCGTCATGATGCAAGATCACACTGCGACGCATACCTTCTGGGAGTATCTGTTCTCGAGAAACGAATATAAAACATTGACTTGCGCAAGCTCTGCCTGCTCGTCGAATCTTGGGGTCATAGGTATTGTCGCTTGGGCGCCGTTCGCAACCACGTGGTTCTCGGATTTCGTGTTTGCGGTCTCGAGTCTCCGATCAATGCGCATGCGCATCGCTTTCTGAAAAGAAACATCTGGACGGAGAGCATCGACAGGCCATTGGGTCAAGACTCTTTGATAGTGCTTCGACACGACCTAAGATGGCAGTCAGCACCCGTTAGGCAACCATCGTATGGACAAGTCAATGCTACCTACCGACTTCGCCATCATGGAAAGACCATGAAGATATAGAAAGTACCTTGGAGTAATAATGAGCTGATGAAGTTTCCATTGCGGTGCATCATGTAAAGCGAATGCGGTTAGGTAGAATGCCAAGACCCATCTCAGTGGCGTGGGACTTGCCTAGAATCAGCCCGATGGGAGGATGGCACTCTCTTCCCAAAGGCTTCCATCACTCTCATTACTCCACTCTCATTCCTACGTCGTGAACAGGACATTTCACTGTCAATCGTCACTGATTCGCTTTCTTCATAGAGCCATTCCGTGGGTCTCGTCATGAGCCCACAACGCTACGAGCGTGTAAGTCTCCAAATCCGTTGTCAATGCATCAGCGCATAGCAATTCTGCTAGATCTTTCGCAAGAGCTAACAAGGACTGGTAACAGGTCTCAGAAAACGATCAAGACGAGGACATATCCAACCCGCAAGAGGTCCACGACCAGAATACCATACCAAGCTCCCCACCTCCTTCTTTCCGATCACGCGCATCTTCACCAACATCACAGCATCTTCTCTCCTTACAAGATCCTATACGCTCCGATGCAGACAGGACGCTGGCAGACACTTTCGACGATGGCACGGGCTCCGACGATGAAAGCGACAACGGAGACGATCGCCAGCGGCTTATGTGTGCCAACCCTCCTCAACCAGGCAGCGGAGAAACTACTCTGGCTATGGGAAACACACCTGCTCGGCAGAGAGCAACAACAGAGCTACCAGCTCCTGCTTCAACTCTGGCTCCGATAAGGGTGTACGGAGGGGGAGCTCGACCGTCCTCTAACGATGGTGTCTTTGCAAACCTAAGCGCGAAGCCAGAACATGGCGAGAAGACAGAAGAACAGCCACCTGTAAGCCCATTCTAGCTCGTCTTCCCCGTATACCCTCCTTGCTGACAATAAAACTAGACCTACGAACAAGCCGCCGCCGACGCAACCCCTCCCTACTGGGAGACCACCATCCTCGCCCCCGGCATGTCCACTGACGAAGTCTACTACGAAGGCCTGCCCGTTGGCTCCCTCTTTTCCTTCGTCTGGAACGGTATGATCAGCATGTCCTTCCAACTCGTTGGCTTCCTCCTCACCTACCTCCTGCACACCACTCACGCCGCCAAGAACGGCTCGCGCGCCGGTCTCGGCATCACCCTCGTGCAGTACGGCTTCTACATGCGCGGCTCCAGCGGCGCTACCCCTCCTGATCCCTCTTCTCCTGGCGGGGAACCGCATTTCGGCCAGCCTCCAGACCCCAACAGCCATGATTTCGACCCGAACGCTGTGTCGAATGAAGCGGCTACCGCGGCTGCTGTCGCAGCCGCTCAGGGGAGTACGAGTACGATATCGAGCATAGCGAGCAGCGACTGGTTTGCGTATATATTGATGATTGTTGGCTGGTTCATATTGATTCGAGCGGTCAGTGATTTCTTCAAGGCGAGGAGGCATGAGCAGTTGGTGCTGCAGTCTCCGGATCGAGGGTTGAATGTGCCGGTTGTTGGGGCTGGCGAGCCCGCTGAGACGGCGGTATAAGGTAACTGCATCATGCATGGCTAGGGGAGTTGGGGGTCTGGGCGGGGTTGAAAGTAAAGAGATTCGTATGCATCCCTAACGTCGCCACGCTAGCTCGGTCACATACTGTAAATGTCCTGTCCATTGAACAAGAACGGCCAGGTTGATGCATTGAGACTAACTACTGGCCACTAAACGATATTGTCCAAAGGGTCCATCGGAATGGCTATGATCGCCACGCACTTAGCATCGACGAAGGGTCACTTGAGCTTCGAATACAGCCTGAATTTGTTCATCGATCTATGACAACTCTCACGAAGCCCAGCCTGGGGCATTCGCGACCATTCTGCACCAGAACTATCGGCCGTTGAGTTCCCATCGTACACGTGTTCCCAGTCCCGTCTCCAAGCATGTGCGCCCTTCGCCCAGATCCCGTCAAGAACCCTCTGACGCTTTTCTTGACCTCATTACAGTATTATCACATTTCCCTTGCCTGTCCTTTCCATCCCCGGTGACAAACGAGGCATACTTTCATGAATCCCGAGATGTGATCCGCCCAGTGACCAACGCATTCATCGTCCTTTCCTCCCCCTCTCCCTCTCCAGCTCTCCCCTCAACTGCTCATTAACATTCATCCCCTCCTCCAACCTCTTTCTCGCCGCCGTGCGGTCCAATAACCGCGCCTCCCTCTCTGCCTTCAATCTCCTCTCCAGCTCTCTCAGCCGATGAATCCATCGCTGCTGACTCGGCTCAATCGGCTGGCTCGGCAGCGGACTCTGCTGCACTTCTCTGCTCTGTGGGATGGTGCCTAGCGTGGCGGTCGTAGAGGAGGAAGCGCTGCGGCCGAAGTGAGGTTGCGTGATGTGTTCGACGGCGGAGGAGGAGTAGTGCCGTGCTAGGGTTGGGGCGGGGGCGGAGAGGTTGGCGTTGGTATTATTGTTGTTGTTGTTACTGCCGATGGTGGATTTGGAGGACAGTGCGCGTGAATTCCGTGCGTGCTGTTCTTGTTTCTGTAGGCTCGCAATTTCGCTCTTCAGCAAGCGGTTTTCGCCCCTCAGCTTTGCGATCTCTGGGGCGGCAGAGAATGTCCCGCTGACGCGGTTGGCGTGCACAGTCGCTTCGAGTTTGTCGAGTTTGCGGGTCTTGGTGTCGAGGGACGTTTCAAGGGATTGATATTCTTTCCAGAGATCACGTTCGATGGTTTTGATCTTGCCTGAGAAACCGAGGAGCAAGCCTTCGACGGTGGTGATGGCTGAGAGCAGGTTCTTGGAAAAGGCAGGCAGCTGCGAGGAGACGACTTCGAGGGTGGGAACGTGGTTGTTGATCAGGGCGTTGTGGTGCTGCCAGTCGGAGCCGCACATGGGAGCGAGCTTGTTCCAAAGGGTGAGGAGCAGCTGGTTACGCTCCTCCATTTTGTCCTTGAAGGACGCTTCAAGGGTGGTGATTCGCTTGCGGTCGCCTTGGCGGTTGTGTTCGAGCTCGGTGATGCGTTGATCCTTTTGGGTGACGGTGCGAGACGTATGTTGATGGGTCTTCTGCCACTGCTCGTGCTGGGCCTTGTCGGTGCGACGGGATTGACGCTCGCGCTCGAGAAGGTCGGAGAGCTTCTTTGATTCAAGGCCATGAGATTCGAGGAGGGAGTCGCGAGAGCGGAGAAGTTGCTCCTTTTGGGAGAGGGTGTCTCTGACTGAGTCAAGTTCCGAGGCATTGCTATTCAATTCTTTCTGAAGACGAGTGATGGAGGCGAGGAGGCTCGAGCGGGTGCCGTTCGGCTCGCTGAGGAGTTCTCGGAGGTTGCTTTCCCATTCGCTAAGGCGCTCTTTGAAGGTGGTGACTTCGACTTCGCGCGATTGCAAGGTTTGCTTCAGATCGCGAGATTCGGTCTTGGTTTCTGAGGATTCCTGATTTAGCTCGTCCATGATCCGTTGCAGCTCCTTCTTTTCTTTGCTATCGATGACTTCCCGTTGGTGCTTTTCTTGCGCAAGTCTACTATCGAGTCCCTTTGCTCGATCCTTTTCGCTGGTAAGCTCAGCCTGTAAGTCGCCAATGCGGATCTTGTCGCTGTCTTGCTCCTCGCGAAGGAAGGAAATTTCCTTTTGCAGGGACTCATGCTGAACGGTGAAGCGATCATTCTTGCTTTGGAGTTGGTTGTATTCGTCCCGGGCGTTGTCCATTTCGTCATTCATGCTTTCAATTTCATGCTCTAATTCTGCAATTCTGCTGGCCTTGATATTCTTGTCATCCTCCAAACGGATTACACTTTCGCTCGTGCGTCGGAACTCGCCTCGTAAAGCCTCGAGGTCCTCTTCCCTCACGTTAAGTTCTTGCTCTTTCCTACCCAGCTCGTCTTCCAGAGATCCAATTCGCTCCTCAGCATCGCTTCTGAGATTCTGGAAGTCGGCCTCTAACTCTTCGTGCATTCTCAAAGTCTCGTCACGATCACTCTGCATTGTCTGCAGATCTTGCATTGCTTGCTCAAGGTCTCTTTCATATATTTGCTGCAGATTATGATGATCGACTCTAAATGCTTCAAATTGATCGAGCTGGTCCATGCAATCCTCGAAACTTTGTGTCACAGTCTGAAGCTCCAGCTTCAGATCGCTGTTCCTATCACGTAGATTTGCGATCTTGTTTTCGTAAACTTCTCGTTCCGCATCGCTTGATATGGTCATTCGTGTCGCATGACTTGCACGGGAAATGGGACGCCCATGGGCACGAGAGACGGATCTCTCTAGAATGCTGTCTCCTGCGATGGATCTTGTCCCTTCTCGGCGAGAAGCGAGCTTGAGCTCTTCGATTTCTTGGTCAAGATTCTGCTTTTCCCGGTTCCGGGAGGTAAGCATAGACATCTGAGCAGCTACCTCTCGGCGTAGGGAAGCATTGTCATGTCTCAGTTGTTCGACTACTTCGACAATGGTCTTGCTTGAGGCACTTGAGGCAACTACATCTCCAGAGTTGCGGTCGGCTTCGTCTAGATGATGATGCCCACTGGCAAGCGGGCTTCTCGTTGATGACCCCTCGTTCTCAAGCCTCCAGATTTCCTCACGTAATCTTCTATTGTCCTCGTCAGCCTGCTCACGACGGGCTGTTTCTGCTTCCAGCTGGTCTTTCCACATGTCCTAGATTTATTGTCAGCTGCTGCCTTCATAAATTAGGTCATGGTAGTGTTACAATCTCCTCACGAGCTCCAGCATCGCTTGCAGCGGTCCTCCTGCTTTGAAGAATCTCCGCCATTCTCTTTTTCTCGCCTTCTCGTCTGAAGCTCTCATGCCGCAACTTTTCTATTTCAACATCATAAGTGACTATTCGATCCCGCAAGAAGACAACCTCTTCTTCCATTTCCTTGTTGAGCTCGCTGCCAGACGCAGCTCTTTCGTCGTCGTCCTTAGCTCTGCGGAGCACCTCCGCCAGCTCTTCCTCTTTCCCTCTTAGGGTTCGCTCGAGATCTCTGATAGAGCGTTTCAGATCTCTGATCTCCTTTGCAGAAGTAACCTTACTGGCCTTGAGGTCTGCGTTCTCGTTAACAAGACCTGCAACGCCCTCAGGCGAACGCTTGTTTAGCGAATCATTCAAAAATGTAATCTTCATTTTCAGATCAAAATTTTCCTTCGTTAATCGATCAATAGTCCCACTTTGCTCTTTGAGCGTCAGATTGCGCCCATTGCGATTGATTGCTGGGGTTGGGGCGCCTGATCTTTTATCAGGAGACGGAGATCTGTGCCGGTTGCGGTATTCACGAGCTGCTGATGCGGGTACCTCAACATCATTGACCCGTCTTGTGAGTACCGTGTCCGTCGGTGTATCGGTCGAAAAACTTGCCACTCGAGGAGTCTCGGGGGCTTCAGAATCATCATGCTTGACCGTCGAAGGATCCTCTTCACTCAAGGTTTGCATTTCCTCCAATGTTGCGGCCCGTGACCTCATTCGATCCTCATCGCTGAGCCCTGAGATTCCCGATGCCATACTACCCAGGCTTGTGGTTCTAGAATATCCCATGCGTGGCCTGCTACTGATCGAGCTCCCGAAAGGGGCAGCACCACCTGTTTGCAGCGCATAGTCTGCTCCTAATGTCGCATCGCTGCCACCTTCCGTAGAAACAGTCGTGTACGTAGAGAATGATGATTTCTGTGTCGACATTCGAGTAGTAAGAAATGCCGGCCGCTTGCGGGAAGGCAGTGGGCTCGTATGGGCGTCCGATGCGTCTTCGGCAAAGCTTCCATTTGTATTCTGAGATACTGCTTGACTTTTCGGTGTTGGTGAATCCATCCGATGTAAAGTCGATGAGCGACGAGATTGATTCCTACGCGGTGTTAGATCCTCCTCCAGCGTCGCTTTCTCGCTGGCTTTCGAAGATTGGCCGTCGTCGTCAGCGGTTTTATAACCTTCTGTCGATGCAACCGAAAGCGTTCGAGACGGTTTTCTAGCGGCTGCCTTGGCCGTAGGTGAAGAAGACATAGTATCCGGTGAAGAAGTGGCATGCTCAAACTCTTCACTCCCAGCAGATGCTTGTTTCTGGGGCGAAGGCTCCCGCCCAGGCGCTGGGGTTTGATAGATTCCGGAGGAGCTTTCAGGCGATTGCTGAGAGATTTCGTTGTCAGTTTCTAGCTTGTTCGTACCATCAAAACTGTCTATGGAAGCGCCGGATGTCAAGGTGTCATATCGCCCGGAACCGGCAAAAGGTGAGAGTGGTGGCAGAAAGGTTGAGTCCTCTTCCATGAGTCCCTTTCGTACTTCTCTCTCCTCCAACGTGCTTGCTTCTTCATGTATGGGAATTCCCCCAGCCTCACTTGAAGCTGTGAGCATGCTGTTGTCCTCCACTGCCGCAGCATTGCTGGCTGTTGCCAGGTTCACCTGCTTTGGCAAGCTCTCGCCGAGTTCCTCGAGGCTGAAATTAGACTTGATGGGTGAGAATTCGTCGTCGGTATCAAAGCCTCCAGGGACCCGGGACTGCTGGCGGGCGACCTGCGGCCGGGATGGTGTTTCCATGGCGGTACCAGAGGAAGCTATCAAGATAGCTATAGCTATGATCGTTTTGCGTTTCTACAGGAGCTGGCCCAGTCGCATGTCTTGCGCAAGCATTTTCTTGTGGAAGAACACAGATCTGCGCTTGGCCAGGAGACGCGCTTTTGGTGGTTCAACAGTGACCACCAAGGTTGTAGAGTTTGCAAACTTGACAAGACCTTCCCCGTAAGACTTTGTTGATCCTTCTACCATCATGTGAATGTGTTTGTTTACACTTTTACACCTCAGTGTGAAGTGGAGTACCGTAGGTTGAGTCTTTGCGGTACCCGTATCGATAATGTGATGCTGTCACGTGCAATCAGATTCCCCGGGCCCGCCTTTCTGGCGAGTACGAATCCAGTCACTGATTACTCACCTCAATTGATAATGGTCCCAAACCCAACATCCATTGCATAGACCTTTTCCATCCTTATAGACGCTATAAAACTTCCGACCAAAGTAACATCGAGGCGCTCTGCTACATCCACCATGGGTTCATACGCCCCTTCGTACGCCTTGCCTCAGTCGCATGAAGACGTAAGATTTGCACAAGACACTTCAGAATGTTGGATTTGGTCAGCTAATCATGTATTAGATGCTACAGAAATCCCTTGTGGAGACGGATCCCGAGATAGCCTCGATCATGGTTCGCTTCCTGGCCCATCCTTTTTCCTACAAAGCTGACCACCCTTCTACCAGAAACAAGAGATTCAGCGACAACGAGAATCTATTGTTCTGATCGCCTCCGAAAACTTTACCTCCCGCGCTGTCTTCGACGCTCTAGGATCTCCTATGTCAAACAAATATTCCGAAGGTTACCCTGGTGCACGCTACTACGGTGGTAACGAGTTCATTGACCAGATCGAATTGACCTGCCAGGCCAGGGCTCTGGAAGCATTTGGCTTGGACGCTCAGAAATGGGGCGTGAACGTGCAGACACTGAGTGGTAGTCCAGCAAACCTTCAAGTGTATCAAGCGATCATGAGACCGCACGATCGGCTTATGGGTTTGGATTTGCCGCACGGAGGGCATTTGAGCCATGGCTACCAAACACCTCAGAAGAAGTCCGCTACCGCTTTCTCCTACCCTCTGCACATATTCCATTGACATTGTATAGGATCTCAGCCGTGTCCACCTACTTCGAGACTTTCCCTTACCGCGTCAATCTTGAAACCGGTCTGATCGACTACGAAGCGCTCGAGCATAATGCGCTCATGTATAGACCCAAAGTTCTTGTTGCTGGTACCTCCGCCTACTGCCGTCTGATTGACTATGCACGTATGCGCGAAATTGCTGATCTATGCGGCGCATACCTTGTTGTCGACATGGCGCACATCTCTGGTCTCGTCTCTGCTGGTGTTATCCCATCGCCTTTTGAGCACGCTGATATCGTTACCACGACCACACACAAGAGCTTGAGAGGGCCTAGGGGCGCAATGATCTTCTACAGGAAGGGTGTGAGGAGGAGTGATGCGAAGAGTGGAAAGGAGGTGTTGTATGATCTCGAAGGTCCCATCAACTTCTCCGTTTTCCCTGGTCACCAAGGTGGGCCTCACAACCATACTATTACCGCCCTAGCCGTCGCCTTGAAGCAAGCAAAGACCCCCGAGTTCAGACAGTACCAAGAACAGGTCATCAAGAACGCCAAAGCGCTTGAACATAAATTCAAGGATCTGGGTTACAAGCTCGTTTCCGACGGCACCGATTCACACATGGTCCTCCTTGATCTGCGACCACACTCCTTAGACGGTGCCAGGGTAGAAGCCGTGTTGGAGCAAGTTAACATCGCGTGCAACAAGAACTCTATTCCAGGCGACAAATCTGCCTTGACACCGTGCGGCATCCGGATCGGCGCCCCCGCCATGTCGACACGAAGTATGGGCGAGAAAGACTTTGAGAGGATAGCTGGGTATATCGATACCTGCATTGAGCTTTGCAAGGAAATCCAAGCCAGCTTGCCGAAGCCAGATAACAAGCTAAAAAACTTCAAAGCTAAGGTAGCAAGCGGTAAGGTCGATGAGATCAACGAGTTGAAGAAGGAGATAGCGGCCTGGGCGTCAAGCTTTCCATTGCCCGTATGAGCTGTCGGAGTACGGTTTGATTTGCTGCGATAGGGACGATATGGATATGTTCCACACATAGACCACGAAGGACATGATTTTAAAAGCGGGGAGGAAGAGTGGGTATTTCATTGACGGTTTTGACTGCTTCAACGCAAAGCGTGGTGTTCCGGTCGATGCAAAATCAGGGAATGGTAGAGAGAGCACATGTATGCTAACGCTTCTCGGCTCATCAACGAGTCGGTAGGATAAGGTGCCTGATCAACCAGGCAGCCTGATCAATCTATCACTCTCTAGGCCAATATTGCAGAAGAAGTATAGATTGTCCCCACGATATGCCATCGCTATCGAACTTCAGGACCCATCGTGAAACACCAGACTCGAACGCGCCTCGAGAGGGCGTCTATATTCCCATCCTGCTTCCTCCTTCCTACTTCCTTCCTACCCGATCTAACTCTCCATCCGGGATGAGGCAAGCCACTTCCAGTCTCCACCGAAGTAATAGTGCCCCCGGATTCTTTCAGTAGTAGAAGTGTTTCCTCGGTTTACACAGGATCCGATCACCATCGAGTTAAAGACGTATCGTCAGAATCGGACCTCTTAATCGCCCACCACCTTATCCATTTCCAGCCAAGCTCTCCGCAGCCCTCCGACCACTCTCCCCCAACTCCTTCAACACCCCCCTCAACCTTTCCACTTCCCCATCGAACTCTCTAATCTCACTCTCCTGCTCCTCAATCGTCCTCTCCACATCCGGCAACCCCGCCACCGCGACCCTTGCCTTCTGGATCTTGATTTTGATGGCTGATGCCGCAATGCTGAGGTCCTTTGGGGAGAGGTAGGATGTGGAGGTAATCTGACTTTGCACAGAGGGGGAGTTGTCGGGAGCGGGGGAGAGGGCAGCGGGAGTGATTCCAGATTGAGGTTGGGTGGTTTGTGAGGCGTTGGTGGGGGTTGGAAGGAGGAGGCGGGTCAGTAGGGTGTGGAGA
>JAABUJ010003317.1_pt1 | contig 18266 bp, 19 predicted proteins | sample 5559131 | NCBI WGS metagenome assembly JAABUJ01 (sample SAMN10711875, study PRJNA513366) | rock metagenome | isolation source: Antarctica rocks | place: Antarctica: Victoria Land, Mt New Zealand nord | collected 2016-01-07 | reverse complement strand
GTTCTACAACACGCAGCGACGCCATTCGGCACTCGACTATCTGTCGCCGATGGCGTACGAGAGGAGGTGGACAACGCTCGGTCAGGTGGCCTAAGATCAACCTGTCCACCAAAGCGGGGTAACTCCAAGCCTGGAAACAGCGAAAGCAGCCTATCAGCGCACCATTGAACGTACCAGGGCGGCGATGCCCGTTGCGGCGGGTGGTAGTGGTCGCCCCGTCGGCGTGGACATCACCAAACTCTCCCCGCTCGCAAAGATTTCGATGGGGCTGAAAGGGTAGTAGTCAGCAGTCAGTAGACAGTAATCAGTTGAGAGGAGAGACGCTTCGCACGTTTCCTTCTGATTACTGTCTACTGGCTACTCGGAGTGACTGAAAGGAACGAGACATGGTACTGACACTGGCACAGGCGAGTTTGTTGACGAACAGCATGCTGATCCGGGGCGTGATCGAGACGGTCGTGACCGAGTCGGCGGTGCTGAATTATTTGCCGTTCATGGAGGTGGTTGGCTCCGCGCTGGCCTATCCGCAGGAGACGGCGCTGCCGTCCGTCGCATTCAATAGCGTTGGTGGGGCCTGGGTCGAGAGTTCACCGACCTTCGCGCAACTGACCGAGACGCTGAAAATCCTCGGTGGCGATGCAGATGTGGACAACTACCTCGAACGGTCCTTCACGCAGGAGAACGACATCCAGGCCGTCGTGCTGCATGAGAAGGCAAAGGCGGTCGCGTACCAATTCAACACGTCCTTCTTCACCGGCGATACCGGCGTGGACCCGAACTCGTTCGACGGCATTGACAAGCGGATCGGCAACGCGGCTGCGGCACAAACGATCATCGCCGGGGCGAATGGCGCGGCCCTCAACTTGTCCCTCATGGATCAGTTGATTGACGCGGTCAAGCCAGGTCGGCCCGATGTCCTCTTTATGAGCCGCCGGAGCCGCCGCAACCTCAATCAACTCCGGCGGTCGGCGGGGAACATTCTCCAATCCGATCTCGATCAATTCGGGCGGATGGTGCTCTGGTACGACGGTATTCCCGTCGAGATTGACGACAACATCCCGGATACCAAAGCGGTTGGCACGAGCGGCACGATCTGCTCGACGGTCTACGCGCTCAAGTTCGGCTGGAACACCGGTGTGATGGGCATCCATAGTGGTGGCATCCAGGTAGACCGCATCGGCTCGCTGGAAACGAAAGACGCGAGCCGGAACCGCGTCAAGTGGTACTGCTCCATCGCCCTAATGAACCCGATTGGCACGGCGCGTCTGATTGGCGTGAACGGCAGTTAGGGTTCGGAGTTCGGGGTTCGGGGTTGGACGTTCGAAAGTTCCATTCCTCGAATCTCCGACGCGCCTCGCCAGATGAATGGTTGAGCCAACGTGGCGGAGTCCGTGGCGTAGTCAGGCATCGAACTTTGGTAGGTTCATGCCTGATGATCCCCAAAGAACGGCCAACATATATCGATGTCGCCCGGCGAATGCCCGAATTCGGTAAGTATCTGTGCGGCCTCGCTGCGATGTTGGGTGCCATGATTGACGAGATGGAACATGAAGCCCCATAAGGGGGCGGTGCTTCTGATGCGGCCACTCGGGGTGGCAAAGGTCCGCAACTGGTCCAAGTCCTCGTCGGCCAATGTCGCGATGTAGGCACGTAGTTCCGCCTCTTCCTGTTGCCACCGCTCCGTTAGCGTCGCCAGGTCGGAACACTCTTCTTCGGAGAGGAAGGGCTGCCGCGCGTTCCCCTGCCAGAAGTTCAGCCAGATTCTCTCAGCCCCCAGAACGTGGACGAGGGTTCCGCGCAGGCTTCTGTGAGGAAAGCGGGTTGGGGCCGTAAACTGCTCATCGGTGATCGCTGTTGCTGTGTGAAGGATACGGTCGTTCGCCCAGTAGTTGTAGTCGTAGAGCGTCTGGATGTCCGCGACACGCATTGGTTTCTCCCATCATTTCCGTGTACCGTCGGGAAGCCGACACGTACGACGGCAGCGACCGTTCCTGTGACTACGATGTATCGACTGATACTGAATATACCCTCTTATCCCGAGTGAACACAACGTAGCACCGCTCTTGTCCGTGTGAGAGCGCTGCGGAAAGCGGATGATTTTGCCCTTCCCGGTGGAGGCAGGCTTACAGCCTGAGAAAGAGCAGGCTGGAAGCCTGCCTCCACCGCTATCCCATCAAAGGAGGATTTTATGGTCTCTCCACTGCTCTCCGTTGTGACGGCGGGCGTTGGTTCGAGCGCGAATGCGGCGATTGCCGGCGCGCATCGGGCGGCGTGGCACACGGCGGACGATGATGTGCGGCTCCAGCGCTACCGGCGGTTCCTTGATTTCGACAATGGCAAGCACGATGTCGGGCGGCTCGGCTTCGGGCAGACGCCAATCGTTGCGAACTACGCGCGGGTCTTCGTCCGCAAGGGGGCAAGTTATCTCTTCCCGGAGCCGGTGAGGGTCGCCGTGGACGCGCCCGATGATGTACCTGCCGCGATGGAGGCCGCCGCGCGGATCGAAACGGCGCTCATGCACGTGGCGCACGCCAATGATCTCGGCGCGGCGGACCTCGCAACGGCGATTGACGCGGGCGTGCTCGGCGATGGCGCATTCAAAGTGACGTGGCAGTCGGCAGGCGGGAGTCGGCAGTCGGCGGTTCAAGAGTCACTTGCGACTGCCGACTCCTGGCTGCTGACCGGTCAGGTACGCATCGTGCCGGTGGATGTGCAGACACTTTTTGTCGAGTCTGTGCCGGACGATGTGCGGCGAATGCGGGTGGTGCGGCAGGTACGCGTCGTGCCCCGGACAGCGGCGGAAGTGGTATACGAAGTCTCCTTAATCGCGGGCATGACGGAGAACGTCACGGTCGTCGAGGAATGGAGCGATGCGACGTACCGCGTGCTCGTGGACAATGTGCCGGTGCATGACGGGAGGAACCCATACGGCTTCATCCCCTATCTCATTTTCCCGAATACGCCCCAGCCGCACGAGTTCTGGGGCGTCTCCGATCTCGCGGACATCCTCGAAGTGAACCGGGCGCTGGATCGGCGTTTGTCCATCCTCGCGCAAATACTGGAACTCTCCGGCAACCCGGTGACGGTGCTGGAGAATGTGACGGGCGCACAAGGGGTCAATGTCTCGCCCGGCGCGCTCTGGGAATTGCCGGAGAACTCCAAGGCATACCTGCTCGATCTGCTGGCTGGCGGTTCGGTGGAACAGCATCTCCGGTACATCGAGGCGCTTTACAGGATCATGGACGACCTCGGCGAGATGCCGCGCATGAGTTTCGGCGAGGCCGGGCAGTCGCGGAGCGGCATCGCGCTGACGGTGCAGTTGCAGCCGGTCGTCCAGAAAACAAACCGGAAGCGGCTGATCTGGGGCGCGATCGTCCAGCGGCGCGCGGAACTCGTCCTCCGGCTCCTCCTCCAGCACCATGCACTCGATCTCGGCCCGTATACCCTCGATGATTTCGCTTTTCGCGCCGTCTGGGCGCCAATTCTACCAGTAGACAGTAGGCAGTAGACAGAGAAGACGTGCGCAGCGCTTCCACCCTCAACTGCCTACTGTCTACTCCAAGAAGGAGCGCCCCGTGGCATACACGCGACTTGATTTGCGCAATCTGGTGCGGCGAGAATTGCAGGATACAGGTTCCCCGCCGCTGTGGAGTGACGCGCAACTGAATGACGATTTGCAGGCGGCGTTCGAGGCGTACTCGCAATATTTTCCGAACGCCGCGATCGCCACATTCACCAGCGGTGCGAATCAGACCGCGCTGCTTCTTGGTACGGCAGTGCTCACGGTGTCGGCGGTCGTCGTAGATGGCGTGACGGCGCCCGCCGTGCCCGATCAAGCGACCCTCTACGAACCCGCCTTCCGCAATCAGATCTCCCAAACGATCGTCCAGCCCGTGACGCCGTACGGGGCCGCCGCGACGCATGGGCAGGCGTGGGCATTTTGGGGTGGATCGGTGAACTTCCGCTATGCATTGGCGGCCGGGCGGGCGATCACGGTCTATTACGCCGTCTGGCACGCACTCCCAAACGATGATGTCACGGCGGTGACGGTCCCGGATGTGGACATCGAATTGCCCATATTGTATGCCAGCGACCGGCTCGTGCGGAGCGCCCACACAGACGCGATCAAACGTGGCGCACCCAGCGCATGGGCCGACGCAAAGGAGGACGATGGCTACGGCCTGCGCTACAAAACCGCTCTCTGGATGCGCCGCGATCACGTTGTCAACCGGACGGTGCAGGCTCTCCAGTAACGAGGACTGAGTGCCGAGGCTACATGCTCAGTCCTCAGTCCTTCTCAAGCGAAAGGAGCGATCCATGCCACAAACGCACGACATCATTCTCGATGGGGCGGGGTACATGATCGCCCCCGGCAGTTATGCGTATGCGGTCGCGGGCGCGGCGGTCGCGCCGGTACGGGCGGGCGTCCCGTCGTTCGCGCAGGCATATGCGGCATCGCGGCGTCTACCCGTTGTCGTGGATCGGGACGCGGCGCGCTGGACGACCGTTGGGCTTCGACCTGTTCCGCTCGGTCTCGGCGACGAGCCGGGGCGGCTGATCCTCGCGGCGGGTGAGACGGCCCCGACACTTGGGGGCGTCAACCCTTTTGATGCGAACGCGCAGGCGATCATCTATGGTGGGGAGGTCTACTTTTCACAGGCGCAGTTCCTCTACAAGGTCGCGCGCGTCGGCGGGAATTGGAGCGCCATTACGTATATCGGCACCGCAGCGGGGATGATCACAAGTATGGCGGTCATCAACAATTATCTGTACATGGCATGCGCGCCGCCCGCGACGACGATGAGCAACTACGCCGGATCGGGCGCAATCGGCAACACCCCGGCGGTGCAAGCGGCGGTGATCTGGCAGTACGCACAAGGTATCTGGCGCAGCAAGGGGAATGACCCGACGACGATCAGCGGCAGTATTGACGGCGGCGCGACGTGGACGCAGTGGCAACTCGATTCGGCGGTGCGCGCGGTCGTGTCGTGGCATGGGCGAGCAACCGGTGGCGGCGTGATGCTGATCGCGACGCAGTACATGCTCTGGGAACTGGCTGGGCAGTGGGCAGGATCGCCCGCGACGTTCAATGGTACGGTCAGCCCGCTCTACACCGGCCTCGGTGGGGGCAATACGGACGATTTCAAGTGGCTGGCGGAGTTTGAAGGGCTGGTGTACACGTGGTACGCGGGGAGCGTCCATCACTGGGACGGTGTGCGGCTGGAGCCGACACCGGGCGCGCCGCGCGGCCTGACGAATGGCGGCTGCGTCGCGGGCGGTACTCTCTGCGTCTCCACCACCGATGCCGCAACAGGCTACACGACATTGAGTTGCTACGATGGCGTGCGCTGGTTCACTCTGGCACGCGGCACGGCACGCCTCTGGACGAACCTCTTCGGGAGCAACGGTGTGATCGGCGATGGACACTTGCTCGCGTTCGTGCAGGGCGCTTCGATCATCTCGCGCTGGGCGCTACCCGTTGCCGGCTTCTCCGCTATCCCCACGACGAGTGGCAGCGTCATGGTTGGCCCGCTGGACGCCGGGCAGGGCGACACCGTCAAGACATGGACGCAGGCGGTGATTGACTGGTCGCTCGCTTTGCAGCCAAGCCAGCGCTCGCCACCGGCAAACCCCGGCGGCACGCTGCTTGTCGAGACGAGCAGTGACGACGGCCTGACGTGGGCAACGCAGGGGATGGTCATCGTCGCGGCGGGCGCGACGGGCAAGCAGGAGATCGTCGCGCTTGGCCCGGCCGGTATCGAGGCGCAACGCCTGCTCGTCCGTGTGACGTGGACACCGACGAGTGCGTACGCCGCCTTCCAGATAGATGGCATCTGGGCATCTGGATGGGCGATCGCCGACGCGCCACATCGCGAAACCTGGACGATGAAACTGAAAGTGACGGACAAACTGGTGAAGCGCGACGGCTCGGTGGACGCGCGTTCTGGCGAGACGATGCTGGGGGCGCTCCGCTCTCTCGCGCAGAGCGGGCGGGCGGTGACGTTTCAGGACATTGACGCCGACCTCGCCGCCACGACGCGCACCGTCCGTGTCCTGGAACTGAAAGAGACCGAACGGAAAGGCGACGGCACGCACTTCCTCGAATCCAACATCGCCCTCACGCTCGCCGCGATCGCGTGAAAGGACTAAGGACTAAGAAGGGAGCCAATCCCGCTTAGTCCTTAGTCCTTTCCATCGTGGTATGCTGACGCCCGAACTGGCACGGACAAGGAGGGAGACGAGGTGGAACGGGACACAATCACGATCCGGCGGGCGACACGGCGCGACATCCCCTCGCTCCTGCAACTCTATGGCTCCTTTGCCACCCACGATGACGACCCAGACGGCCTCTCGCTGGGGGCGGCGGACGCGATCTTCGACCGCATTGACGCCGACGCGAACCAGGCGTTGCTCGTCGCGGAGCAGGATTTGCGCATCATCGGGACGCTCGTGCTCGTCGTTGTGCAAAACCTCGCCCATTGCGGAAACCCCTGGGCAATCGTGGAAAACGTCGCGGTTCATGAGCGCGCGCGCGGGCAGGGACTTGGCACCCTGCTAATGGAAGAAGCGGTGCGGCGGGCACGCGGCGCGCGCTGCTACAAACTCGTACTTTCCGTACATCAGAGTCGCACCGATTCCCACCGCCTCTACCAGCGTCTCGGCCTCCAACAGACCCACCTCGGCTTCGAGATGCTCCTCATCTGAGAGAAGGACTGAGCGATGAGGACTGAGGACTGAGCGGGGAGCAGACAGCGCGGAGCGGGCAGTCGGCGGCCACATATCGGCGCATCCATGCAGGATGTGCCGTATCTTTCCCTTAGTCCTCAGTCCTCAGTCCTCATCGCTCAGTCCTGAAGGAGCGCAGCGACGTTTGCTTCCACGTTGATGGGCGCTTTGGCGAGGATGTGCGGGGCGGGGCAGATGCAGTTGAAGTGCAGGATGTGGTCGTTGATTGATTTCGCTTCCTCGCGGTAATCATTAACCAGTTTGCGTCGAAGGGCTGGAGACGAAGCGGCGCGCAGTTGCACCAGGATATTCTTGCAATACTCCTGCCGGGCGCGGATTTCCTTATCGAGTTCGATCCAGAAGGGGAGCGCATTCGCGTTCTTCAGGATGTGGTGCGCCATCTTGAGGTCGCCCTCGAGCGCCGTCAGTTCGTCGTCAAAATCGAGCGGTTTGCCCTGCCCGGCGAGGTCGTTAAACTCGCCATTCTTTTCTGCGTCGCGGATCTGCTCCTCGACGATACGGCCCCAGTTGAACATTGGCCCTAACCCCCTCGCCCCCTTTCCCAGCGGGGAAGGGGGAACAATTCGGACTATTCGGCAAGTATAGCACGGGAAATGGAGCGTGTGGAATGGATCTGTTGATCGCGGGGCTGCCCGTGAGTGGGGTGATCGTGGCGCTCGTGGAAGGCGCAAAGCGAGCGGGGTTGCCAACGCGATGGGCGCCGGTGTTCGCGGTGGCGCTGGGGCTCGCATGCGGATTGCTGGCGCAGGCAGGGCTTATTCAAAGTCGGCAGATGAGGCGTGAGCACTATGCGTCCGCGTACATTGTTCACGCCTCAGTCATTCCATTGCTTACACACCGTCGGAAAATCGGCAAGGAAACGGACGATCTTCAGGGATCGTTTGAGCGAACGCCTGACTTTCCCGACAATGAATAAGCCCTGCTGGCGCAGGTCGCCGCCGTGGCGCCGCGCGTGCATATCTGGTATGAGGCGGCGGGGGTAGGCATCGCGCTTGGGCTCTCCGCTGCGGGATTGTATTCAGGGACGAAGACCATCCTTGCATCACCGCAAGGGCGTGGCACGAATTCTGCCTAATGCAGAGTGACATTCGTTCGGATGGATGTTATGGAACCGTATCAAGCCACGAAGCGTTATCAGAGTACAGAATCGGCACCGGGGCTTTTCAGATCGGGAGCATGACGATGAACGCTCGACGCACATATTGCCTGACACACTTTGGCCCGCTCTTCGTCACCGCGCTTGGTGGCTGGATGGCGTTCCATCTTGCTAACAGTGGCACACTGTATGTCGTGCCGGGAATAATCGTCGCCGGGTTGCTCGCGTACGGCGGTACGCTCGTCGCGCTCCGCACGCACGCGGGCCGCGATCTTCGAATGACGTATCCCACCACGCAGACGACTGAGCGGTTCGCAACGCCGACGGTCGTAGCGCCTCGCGCTCTCGCCCGATTCTCGACCCGCCCGGCCTTCGATGTGATGGACATCGCCGCCGGCGACTAACACGATTACTTCTTTCCCTTCCCCTTACCCCCGCCTCCCCAGCGGGGGTCTTTTTTTGCAGTAACAGGAGTTCGGAGTTCGGGGTTCGAGGTTCGAGGTTCAATGACCCACCCCGAACCCCGAACTCCGAACTCCTTGCTACGTCAGCGCCAGGACGCGGACATGATTACCGTTGTTAAGGCCGAGGGCGGTAAAGAGGCTGTAACTGATCTCGATGACGAAATGGCTGCGCCAGTATCCCTGATCCCACGGGGCGACAGCGTCCGCGACTGTGCAGCGGATCGTCTTGCCCGTATCAATGTTTTGCAGGGTCAGGATATTGCCGAAGACGAAATCGGGATGGACGCAGTAATATCCCTCCGGTGAGTAAGGAAAGGTATCGGGGCTTCCCTGCCCGCCGCGCATATGCGTGCGGATAATCGCGTCCCAGCCGCCATTGTCGTATCCAGGTGCATAGAAGGCTGCGCCTCCTTCGCCGATCGGCGTCAATCCGGCCGTCGGGTTGACGGGTGGGGCAGGCGGCGGCGCGGTGGGCGCGACAGACCGAACCTGTACAGGCACGGACGGCGCGGGCGATACGACCGGAGTTGGTACAACGAAAGACGGTACGACGGGAGACGGCGTCGCAGTCGGTGGTGGCGCTGGTGGAGATTGCGTCGGCGCGGGTGGCGCCAGGGGAGTTAGCCTTCCATCGTCGTTCGCCTGAACGACGCTGAGGGGCAAAACCGCCACGAAGAAAAGCAGAAACAGGGGGGTGATGAGCCGGTAGGCCGGGGAGCGACGTTGCTCGGTGGCGCGAAATACCGTGCTCGATGATTGTGACAACCGCAAAACGGACGATCCTCCTACGAGACCAACGCAGCGCCACATCAGTGTGGGCTGCTACCAATGTGCACGGACAGTCAACATAACGTCCGCGCCAGCGGCGCATGGTACGCAGATCAAAGAACCTTGTCAAATTGTTCGCTGCGCGCCGACTTTGGTTGTGAAAAATGTAGTCGCGTTTACGCCGAATGCTCGACTTTGCGTAGCGAAGTGAACGAAAGAGACGAACGAACACTTCTGGGCAATCATCAGTTCATGCCGAAGGCGCGGCGGTGCGGGGTGTGGTACGCTTCGCGTGGCATGCGACATCACACGGTTTCCACGGCGTTCGGGCGAGAGAAGGGCCATGATTGACAAGCGACGGCGGCTGGGTGCGAGCGGCATCACTGTGTCGGCGCTCGGTGTCGGGACATGGTCGTGGGGTGACGCGCCGTTCTGGGGCTATGGCGGGGCGCCGGATCGCACGGAGATCGCGGCAGCATTCCGCGCGAGCCTCGATGCGGGCGTGACGTTCTTCGACACGGCAGAAATGTATGGTGGGGGCGGCTCGGAGCGGTTGCTTGGAACACTGGCGCGCGAGGCGGATGATCCCATCATGATCGCCAGTAAGTTCGCGCCCTATCCGCATCGGCTTTCCGCGCGCACCCTCCATACCGCGTTGGATCGGACGCGCGCACGGATCGGCATTCCAACACTCGATCTCTACCTCGTTCATTGGCCATATACCCTTCTGCGGATCGAAGCGATGATGGACGCGCTGGCGGAGGCCGTCCGGGCCGGGAAGGTGCGCGCGGTCGGCGTGAGCAACTTCAATGCAACGCAGATGCGCCGCGCCCATGACCGCCTGGCGCGGCACGGCATCCCACTCGCCGCCAACGAGGTGCGGTATAACATTCTTGCACGGCAGCCGGAGACGAACGGGGTGCTCGCCGCTTGCCGGGAACTCGATGTCGCCTTGATCGCGCACAGTCCGCTCGTTCACGGCCTGCTCGCGGGTGCCGACGACGATGGCAGCCCGCTGCGCGTCGCCGGACCACGCCGCTTCCTGCCCGCCTATCGCGACGAGCGACTGCGCGCGATCCACGCGACGGCGATGATCCTGCGCGACATCGCGCGGGCACGCGAGCGCACCATCGCGCAGGTCGCGCTGAACTGGCTGCTCTGTCAGGACGACCGGATCATCCCAATTCCGGGAGCGAAACGCGCGGCGCATGTGCGGGCAAACGCGGGCGCGCTCGGCTGGCGCTTGTCTGAGGCCGAACTGGCGGCAATTGACCGGACCTCTTCCCGGTAGTAGCAGGCTTTTCAGCTTGCCTCCCCTTGGCAAAAGGCAGGCTGGAAAGCCTGCTACCACCTTCATACGATGAAGTCTCGCGCACGGTGTCTCAGACGTGGTATGCTCACGGCGGTAAGAAATACATCCAGTCGCGTTGTTCATTCGTATATCACGAGAGCTGTCCGTACGATTCGTCAAGGAGTTTGCAGCATGGCCACGATGATCGGCGAGCGCGTACTGAAGGAGACGGAAGGGTTGTCGCGGACACACGAGCGTGTCCCGGCACAGTACGTGGCCTTATCGAACAGCGAGGTCGTCTTCCGGCGGTTCGAGCCGGACGGCTCCACGACCGAGACGGACCTTGGGCCATACGCCGCGTTCTACGAGCGCATCTTTGCGCTCGATGAGCAGATCAAGGCGAAATACGGCAACGGGGACGGGCCGACAAAGGGCGGGCCCGGCATGCCGGGGCGGCAGCGTGCCGGCCTCGTGATGCTTGAAGTGACGGAGAAGTGCAATCTCACCTGCCCGATGTGCTACGCAGGCAGCAACCCGGACGGTCGCCACTATACAATGGGGGAGATCGAGCAGCGCCTCGATGAGATCGTCGCGGCGGAAGGCGCGGACGTCAGTCTGCAAATCTCCGGGGGCGAGCCCTCCGTACGCAAGGACCTCAAAGAACTCGCGGCGCTGATCACCTCAAAGGGGTTCACGAACTTCGAGATGATCTCGAATGGTATCCGTATCGCGCGGGATGCAGATTTCGCGGAGAGCCTGAAGGCATGGGGCTTCACCTCCGTCTATTTGCAGTGGGACTCGCTCCGGGAGTCGGACATCGAACTGCTGCGGGGCGAGAAACTGCTCAGTGTGCGTTTGAAGGCGCTGGACCAACTGGAAAAGGCGGGGCTGAACACGACGCTGGCGGTCTCGCTCCTGCCGGGCCTGAATACCGACCAGATCGGGCCGATTCTGGAGGTCTGCCGCCAACACCCGATTATCCGCGCGGTCTCGTTCCAGGCGGCGACGCCGTTTGGCAATCGCTGGGATGTTGACGAGGATCGTGGGGATGCGATGCTCGACACGCGTGGTTTTGGCCGGAAACTCCGCCTGCCGGACATCCTGCAACTGATCGAGGAGCAACTCGGCATCGCGCCGGAGGAATTCATGCCGCTCGGCTTCGGCTCACCCCTCTGCAATTCCATCGCGATCCTGCGTCATGACAAGAAGCGCGGCACTTGGATCCCGACGACGCCGGGCATCGAGTGGAATAAATACAGCCAGATTCTCGGCGATGACCCGGTAGACTTCATTCGCATGGTGACGCGGGGCAAGGGCGCGCTCTCGAAGCGACTGTTCTCCCGCGAGGGTTTCGCGGCGATGCGCGTTTTGCTCCCCTACATCGGGCGCAACCCCGGCATCATGTTCGATACGCAGTACGTTACTGTTTTCATCAAGCCCTTCATGGACGCTGAGGACCTCGACTTCGACCGCGTAGACCGTTGTTGCTTCCACAACGCCTCGCCGCGCGGCCTCCATTCCTTCTGCGCCCTCAATGCGCTCGTCCGCCCAACGACGACGGTGGACGCCTCCGCCTTCGGGGACGTCATCATGCTGCCGCAGCCCGAACTCGTTCCTGCGGATTAGGACTGAGGACTGAGACGGCGGCATCACGTCCGCGATGATTGGCGAGCGATGGAAATGAGGACTGCATGGTACGGGATGCATCTACGGACCAAGACTCCTCAGTCCTCATGCCGCCCAAAGGGCACCCGCAGTCCTCAGTCCTTCCTTCTCTTGCGATCATCATCGCGGCGCGCAATGAGGCGCACCGGATCGCAGCGGTCCTGGCGCATTATCGGGCGCTCGCACCGGACGCCGAACTGATCGTCGCGGACGGAGCGAGCAGGGATGCGACCGCGCGGGAGGCGCTGCCATACGCGCGCGTCGTGACGGGCAAGGGGTCGCTCGGTGCGAACGAGAACCTCGCGGCAGCGGCGGCGACGGCGGATGTGTTGCTTTTTGTCCATGCGGATACGCACCTCGCAGACGTAGCGATTGTCCGGCAGACGATGGCAGACACGCGCGTCGTCGGCGGCGCGTACCGGCTGCGGTTCGACGACGACGCACGCGTCTATCAGATGATGGCGCGGCGGGCGGATCAGCGCTCGCTCGTCGGAGCGTACACGGGCGATCAAGGTATCTTCGTGCGGCGGTCGGTTTTCACTCAGCTAGGCGGCTTCCCGATCTGGCCGCTGATGGAGGATGTCGCCTTCTCGGAGCGGCTGCGCGGCGAGGGGCGCGTTACTCTGCTCGATGCGGAGGCGATCACCTCGACGCGGCGGCACAAGGCGCAGGGGCCCTATCGCCTGATTGGCCGGGTGATGCTGATCCGGCTCCTCTATCGCTTCGGCGCGTCGCCCGCATTCCTCGCCCGGCTCTGGCGGCGCGGCGGCGATGTTGTCCCGGATCGCCTGCCAAAAACGACGCCAATGATGCGCGAGCGGGAAGTGACCTGATCCCTTTACATGCGCCGTGTTCTCCCGCGCCAGCCGAGAATTGCCAGCGCGATCCCCGCGATAGCGAGTAGAGCCAGCAGGATTTCGCCAGCACGCACGAGGGCAACTGGCACGCGATGCGTCTCCGTTGTGACGGTTGCGCCACCAGGCGGCGGGGCGCGAGCAGCGGGCGGGGGCGGCGGGACGTTCGCGACAATCGTCGGCGTCGCAGGCAATGCGATGGTACTCGCGGCGAACGATCCAATCGTCGGCGTACGAGGGGGCAGGGCGACGGTTCCGTCTGCCACCGTTGGTGCGATGACCGCCGCGCCAATTGCAGGCGCGCCGGAACGTTGCGCGGACGAGGCGGCACTTGCCGCTGCGGACGCATTCGCCGCCGGTGCGCGGGAGGTGGTGTTCCCTCCTCCCGATACCCCGGATGCGGTTGTCCCCGCTACCACTGGCGCAGTCGTTGCGGCGGGCGCGGCGGCGACAGTCACGCGCGCAATCGTCGCCGCGCTCGAAATGATGGCGGCGGGCGCCGTCGTCGCCTGCCTTTTCGTACTGAAGCCGCCCGTGGCGAGGTCCCCGGCGACGAGCGCAATGCAGAGCACGGCGGCGACCGCACTCGCGGCAGAGACGGCGGGAAAGAGGCGCGTGATCCACGCCACGCGCGCCGGGCGAATCGCGGCGCCCTGCTCCGGCGTGAGGATAAACGTGCGGCGCGGCGCGGGCTGCGGCAGTCCGCGCAAGAGCGCAATGGTCGCGCGGAGATCGGTGGCCTGCGCGCGCACGGCGGGATCGGCGGCAATCGCCGCGTCCACGGCATCGCGCTCGGCACGCGACACCTGCCCATCGAGCCAGGCCGAAAGCAATTCATCATCTATGGGCGGAGGCATACCCCCGGTCGGTGTCATCATTGTAAGAGCCTCGTACTGTTTTCTCCCCGCGTCCCTGCCACCAGCCAATCAATGCACTGCCCCATTATTCACGGGCTGTCAGCAAAGGAACGGCGATACTCCGCGAATTGTTCCTGCTCGCGTATCACCGCGCGCACCGCAGAGCGCGCCCGGCTGAGTCGCGACTTCACGGTACCGAGCGCCACGCCCATAATCTCTGCCGCTTCCTCATATGCGTACCCTTGCACATCGCAGAGTATGACGGCCAACCGCTGGTCGTTCGGGAGACGTGCCAGCGCACCTTCGAGCAGGCGCCCCAGTTCCGCCTGTGTCGCGCGCCCAACTGGGTCGTCCGGCGCAGCGATGCTGCTCCAGTGCGGCTCAGCCTCGAACATCTGGTCATCGAGGGAATCGGCGGCGCGGCGGGTAGCGGAGCGGAGCACGTCGTAGCAGCGGTTCGTGACGATGCGCATCAGCCAGGCGCGGAAGGAACCACCCCGGAAGGTGTCTAACGCGCGGTACGCTTGGATAAAGGCGTCCTGCGTCGCGTCCTCCGCCGGTTCCGGTCGCCGCATCAGCCGAAGCGCGACCGCGTACGCCTGCCGCTCGTAGGTACGCACGAGGCGGTTGAAGGCATCGAGGTCGCCATGCTGCGCGGCATGGACGAGCGCTTCATCGTCGCTGATCGCGGACACATCCCCATGCGGCGGGGCAGGGTGAGCGCGACGCCAGGACATACGAACCTTCGCCTATGCGTGCATCGCGAGTGGCGCTCGCGACGCGCGAAAGTGCGTCCGGTTCTTCGTCTGATCGTACGCGATCATCGCTCCTACTCCCTTCCTACCAATGCAATCATTCGCGGCGGTAAGTATCGCACGGGAATGTACATGCGCAAGCGGTCACGCCTCTGTACTGTCCGCATATACTATGTATTGGTAATATTGACCAGTCTCTGCTAGACTCTTATGACAAACTGAGGGGTGTACGACGAACGAAGGGGAGAGGTATCATGCGCCAGCAGCACCGGCACGGACGGTTCATTTTTTTCAGTTTTGGGGTCGCCATCGCGCTCGTCTTTGCCATGACGACATGGGTCGCCGCGGATACGACACCGATGCCCGCCGGGGTAAATACGCCGGTCACGTTCACCGGGACCGGCTTCGCGCCGAATGAATCACTCGCGATCTGGATAACGGGGGCGGACAACACCCCACTCACGCAGGGTGGTGTTCAATCCGATGGAACCGGCGCGTTCACAACCTCCATCACATTCCCGACGGCGGGAACGTGGACGGCGACGGCGCACAGCGACAACACCGGCAAAGAATTCGTTGGTAACTATACAGTTGGCACTGCATCGAGCACGACCATCGCGCCGGTTCCGGGAGCGCCTGCGGTATCGCCGCCTGTCACATCGCCCTCAAGTGGTGCAACAGCCACCGGGACGCAAGTCGGTATCGGTACACCTGTCATCGTCTCCGGCACGGCGTTCAGGGCAAATGAGGCAATTTCGCTTTGGGAGACCGGGCCAGACGGCAAGGTGACGAAGATACCCGGCGTCCATGCGGACAGCAGTGGCGCGTTCACGACTTCCGTCTCGTTCCCGTCTGCAGGGCAATGGCAAGTGACCGCCCACGGCATTATCAGTAGCTATGAAGTCATCAGTCCGTTCGCCGTTGGTACGGCGGGGACCGCATCGCCGCCTGTCACGAATGGATCAGCCGCCGGCGTGCCGTCCATTTCTACAGGAACAGGAACAGGAACAGTGGGCGGCCCAGGTTTCAATGGGACAGCCACGAACATCGGGGCGGCGGTATCCTTCTCGGGGAGTGGCTTCATCGCGAACGAAACGATTTCGCTTTGGGAAACTCCGCCCGATAACAGCCCCGTGACGGCGCTCCCCAGCGTCCAGGCGGACAATGCGGGTGCGTTCACGGACTCCGTGACCTTTCCGAGCGCGGGCAACTGGCAAGTCACCGCACATGGACATGCTTCCACATACGAGGTAATTGGCCGCTATGCAGTCACGGATCCTTCATCAACGGCGTCCGCACCGTCAACCGCCAGCACAACCACGACGACAGCGCCTGTTTCCAGTTCCACATTCACCTCATCATTCACGGATATGCCGGTGAAGGCGACGGCTGGCACAGTTGTCACCTATACCGCGATGGGATTCAACCCTGGTGAAATAGTTACTGCCTGGGTCACCCCGCCTGATGCGTCGGCCGTTACCCCACTGCCCTCGACCCAGGCATCATCCACGGGACGGGCGACCGTCTCAACGACTTTCGGGACTGCGGGTTTGTGGCAAATCACGCTACACGGGCGAGATTCCGTGCACGAAGTGGTCGGGAAGTATCAGGTATCCGCAGCGTAGGAAGTAACGAGCAACGGGATCATACCCCTCGGTACTCGGTACTCGTTATAGCAAAGCGAAACGCCCCGGCGCGTGACCGGGGCGTTTCACTTTGTCGTCGCGTGATGATTAGAAGCGGCGACTGGATGGCGTGTAGTCGCTGTATTCTTCCATGCCGCTCACATCGCCCCAGTCCTCGGCAACGACGCCTTCGACGCCGCCCTCGACGGTGACATTGCGGGCCGCCGGGCCCTTTTGCGTGTCAATCGTGTCGAGTGCGACGCGATCACCCTCGCGCAGCGCGCCGCCGCGGATATGATCGCGGTGGACGAAGACGTCCTGCCCGCCATCAAGGGTGATAAAACCATAGCCCTTCTCCGGGGAGAAGCGCCGGACAACACCCTTCAGGCCCGCCTCGCGATTGCTGGCGATGCCTTCGCGCATGACGTTCGACGCCGCCGCGCCGCGTGGCGTCATCGTCTCTTCGAAGGCAACTTTGTCACCCTCGGTCAAGATGCCGTCGAACGGTTCACGCACTTCGCGCCGGTGGACAAAAAGATCGGCGCCACCATCGTCCTGCGTGATGAAGCCGAAGCCCTTCGTCGGGTTGAACCACTTGACTATGCCTGTGCCCATGCCGTGCATTTCCTCCTGGCGCGCGAACCGTCTCCGCACCCATCCCTTACCAAAACACCGATCTGCCGCATCCCAATACAGGAGATGAGATTGCATAGCATAAACGGAATCGCCCCGGTGTCAAGACAAATCCTGAAAAATGAAACATGGTCCCACCGATTTGTATTCCGCAGCCCGTACGTTCACCGGTCGGGCACCACTTTCCCACCGAAAAGGCGGATCGTGCGCTGGAATACAACGCTTTCCCTGGGGTTTAATCGTACGCATGAGGCATGAGCGCGGTAATGAAGGAGAAAGTAGCCCAGGAACGCCAACACACAACTGGTGCCGCGTGGGTAGGACGCAGGCTGAAGCCTACGCTCCCACCGGGAAGGGGAATATAAAAGGAGAATTGGACATGGAACTCGGCGGTATTCATCATGTGACGGCAGTGACGGGGGATGCCTCCCGCAATGTTGCCTTTTACACGCAGACGCTCGGCATGCGCCTCGTCAAGAAGACGGTCAATCAGGACGATGTCTCGGCATACCACCTCTTCTACGCCGATGGCGTCGGCAGCCCCGGCACAGACATGACTTTCTTCGACTGGCCGCAGGCCGGCCCCACCCGCCCCGGCATCGGCACGACGACGACGACCGCGCTCCGGGTGCCAAGCCGAGCCGCTCTTGCCTGGTGGGTCGCGCGGCTGGACGAATACGGTGTGTCGCACAGCGGCATTGTCACTGCCGATGACCGCGCGCGAGTGACGTTCACCGACCCGGAAGGCCAATCCCTGGCGCTCGTTGATGACGGCGGCGCGTCCTTCGACGGTGTGCCGTGGCAGGAAGGCCCCGTCCCGCCGGAGATGGCGATTCGCGGCTTCGATTCCGTTTCGCTCACCGTCCGCACCCTCGCGCCGACCGCACATATCCTGACCGACATCCTCGGCTTTCGCCAGACCGGCGAATACACTGCAACGGCAGAAGGCGAACGGGTTGTTGTCTTCGAGACGGGTGGGGGCGGTCCCGGTACGACGGTCTACGTGACGGAGCAGCCGACGATGGACGACGCGCAGGTCGGCATCGGCGGCGTACATCATGTCGCCTTCCGCACGCCGAATGACGCCGAGCAGCACGCCTGGTGCGAGCGGATCGCGGCGGCGGGACTCCGCGTGACGCCGGAGATTGACCGCTTCTATTTCCACTCGATCTACTTCCGCGAGCCGGGCGGCATCCTCTTCGAGATCGCCACCGACGGCCCCGGTTTCACGACCGATGAACCAATATCATCGCTCGGCGCATCGCTCGCCCTGCCGCCCTTCCTCGAAGGGCAGCGCGCGGCCATCGAGGCGGGCCTGCGCCCAATCATCCCGCTGGAACTTTCCCCGGCACGCTGATGAGATCGGGAATGCATGGTGTTGGATATGCGTTAATTGAGACTGCGACATCGTCGTCATGCAAAAAAGGAGTTACCCATGATCCCGTCCGGTTATGAAGACCTGCTCGAATCGAAAGCGCTCGCGGACATCGCGACGATTGGACCGAATGGCG
>JAABUJ010003313.1_pt1 | contig 18287 bp, 16 predicted proteins | sample 5559131 | NCBI WGS metagenome assembly JAABUJ01 (sample SAMN10711875, study PRJNA513366) | rock metagenome | isolation source: Antarctica rocks | place: Antarctica: Victoria Land, Mt New Zealand nord | collected 2016-01-07 | reverse complement strand
CCGTTCGGCATCCGCTTCGCCACCGACACGGTCGGTTACGCGTACGGCGGAGTGGACCCGCAGGGTGCCGCGTCCCTAATAGAGGTCACCCACGACAGTGGGGCGTCCTGGGGACCGGTGAGCGCGCCCACTGGCCCAGGGTCGCCCCAGGCCTACGCGCTCGAGGTGGATGCCGGCCAGGTGTGGGCGCTGGACGGCGTGCAGTACGCCGCCGTGGACCGTGGGGCGATCGGCGGCTCGTCTCTCACCCAGGTCGGGACGGGGGGCAACCGGGGCGATGAGCTCGCGGTGCAGGGCTCGGAGGGCTATGTGCTCGGCCTGCACGGCGCGGGCCCGGTCGCCCCGATCCTCGAGGTCTTCGCGGCGGGCGGTATGGCCGAGCGCACTCTGCCGAAGGCCTGCACCACCGGCGCTCCCGTCGCTGATGCCGCTGCGCTGAGCCCCCTCGTGACGGCGGGGCACCTGGTCGTGGCGTGCATCACGGCGCAGGGCAACGGCTCGGTGAGCGCGCTGTCCACCAGCGCGGACGACGGCAGGACCTGGCAGCCGCTCGCGACGCTCCCGTCCTGCGCGGTGTCGAGCCTGACCCGGACGACGACGGCCGTCTTCGCCGCGTGCGGCTTCGGCGGCCTCGAGAAGGTCGCGTTGCTGGGCGGGGCGGCGACCACGTCGCTCACGGGCAGCGACTTCAACTATGTCGGGTTCACCGACGACCGAGACGGGGTCGCGATCAGCGCCGCCGGGCCCAGCGACCCAACCGCGCAGCAGCACCTGTTCCTCACCCGCGACGGCGGCGCGCACTGGACTCGGGTCCGCAGCTGAAGGCTCGGAGGCTGGGCTGGTCGCGACGGCCGACGCGACGGTGCGTCTGTCCAAGCAGACGTCGAGGGCGCTGCGTCCGGCGCCGACCGCGCGGGTGTCAATCGCCGCGACGCCAGCGGAGTTGACCTCGACGTGCGCGGTCGACCGCGTCCCGACGACGGTGAGCGCGCTCGTCGAGGCCCAAGCCGACGATGACCTGTCCGACAGAGGCGTGCGTGGTGGCCGTCACAAGGCGGATCAGTGCGCACGCCCCGGCCAGGGCGCCCGCGTTGCTGTGGCCGAGGCGACGACCTCGTACCGATTCTCGGGCAGCTTGGTCAAGAGCACACCGGTCATGATTTGAAGACTGCTCGGCATCGACTTGATGCGGACCGACGAGGCTGCGTACCGCCTCCGGGCTAGGTCTGGGGTCCGAGCGTGAGCAGGTGCGTGCCGTCGGGCCGCTGCACCACCGTCAACACGATCTGGGCGCCGACGGAGCCGAGGGAAGCGTCTTGCCTGGCGGACGGGTCGAGGTGGAGCGCGAGGGTCAGCGGGTCGCGGTCATAGGCGCACACGTTCTCGGTGTCCTGCAGCCCGCACAGCCCCGCTGTCGACAGGAGCCGATCTGCACCGCGCTGCGCTACTTCGCCCTGGACGGCACCGACCACCCCACCCACAAAGAGCAGTCCAGCATGATCCGCGCCTACCTCATTTGGCGCAACACCCACCACACCGACCCCGCGCTGCGCAAGGTCGTCCGTCGGGCCGAGACGATCAAGAGACTGCCGTCGCGCCTCTCTCCTTGATGACGCGGACCGCGGATCAGGTGGGTGGCTGCGTCAGCGTTGGCCGGCCGCACCCGGGCCGGTTCTCCTCCATCGCCGTGCCGAGCAGGCGCTGTGCTCCTCGCAGGCGGCGAGCACGGTGGATGACGGCCTCGACAGCGCGATGCCGGCGCCGGGATCACTGTCCCGGCGGGTAAGGCGGGCTTCCCCCACAGGCCAGCCGTTACGACTGCGACGACGTCAGGCGAGCACGAGCTCCGGCGCGGGGGCCGCGACCCGCTTCCTGGCCCGGCGGACCGCGAGCACCGCGTAGCCGAGCACGACGAGCTGGCTGGCGGTGGTGACGACCGCCGCGCCGGTGATCCCCCCGGCGTGCACCGCCGGCACGATCGCGACCACGCTGACCAGGGCGCCCGCGCCGAAGGCCCAGGAGCTCTGCCCGGGCCGGCCCAGGGACTGCAGTCTGGTGATCGAGACCTGCGCGACGTCCGCGGCGACCTGGCCGGGCAGCATCACCCACAGCGCGTGCAGCCCGTGGGAGAACTGCGGGCCGAAGGCGATCGGCAGCGCGACCGGCGCGGCCAGCCCGACCACCAGTGCCACCGCGGAGGAGGACGCGAGGACCCACAGCGCCGAGCGCCGGGTGGTGGCGGTGGCCGCCGCGTCGTCGGCCCCGCGGAGGTGGGCGAAGAGCGCCAGCGCGATCCCGCTCGCCACCGAGGCGCTGATCCCAGCGGCGGTCACCGCGACGGCGTAGATGCCGAGCTGGGCCGAGCTGACCAGCTGCACCATGAGCAGCTGGTCGAGCCGGCTGATCGCCAGGTCGGCGAAGGCGCCGGCCGCGACCCGGACCCCGTACCGCAGCTGCAGCCCGAGCGCGTGCGGCCGCGCCCGCAGCCGCGGCCCGCAGTCGGTCACGGCGATCACGACCACCACCCAGAAGACCTGGCTGCAGACGCTGGCGGCGAGCGCGGTGCGCAACGTCAGCGCCCCGCCGATCGCCAGACCGACCAGCAGCGCGGTGTTGAGGACGAAGGGCACCGAGCGGAGCAGGTTGAAGGCGTACCCGGCTCCGTCGGCCCGGGTCCGCTCCAGCGCGACCGAGGTGGGCAGCAGGAGCAGGGCGACGACCAACCCGGCGCGGAACCACCCGACGGTGATCGGGTCGTGCCCCTGCAGGAAGCCGGGTACGAGGAACCACAGCCCCGCCACGAGCGGCACGCCGACCACCGCGGTGAACAGCCAGGCGTCCTGGTAGGTCTGCTCCCGCGGGATCCGGTCGGCGTAGTAGACGGCCGCGATCGGCAGCCCGAAGCACACCAGCCACGCGAAGAGCTGGGTGGGGACGAGGACGGCGGCCAGATCACCGCGCCCGGCGGCGTGCAGGTTGTGCGCGAGCAGCGGCCCGGTGATGATCGACAGGAAGTAGGTCGAGAAGCCGACGAGCGCGCTGAGCGTGCTCTGCCCGGCGTGGCTGCCGGCGCGCGGGCGGCGCAGCGCTCGTGCCACCCCCGCAGGGTACGAGCCGAGGACCGGTTGCCGACTAGGGTTCTCGACCATGGTCAGCCCCCGGACGGCCTGCCCCGCGTGCGGTCGTGAGGGGCTCGACGTGTTCTACGAGCAGGCCGCCGTACCGGTGAACAGCCTGCTGCTGCTGCCCGACGCCGCGACGGCCCGGGCCTTCCCGACCAGCGGGTTGGCGTTGGGCTTCTGCGCGGGGTGCGGCTTCATCACCAACACGCTCTTCGACCCGGCGATGACCGCCTACAACGGGGATTACGAGGAGACGCAGGGCTTCTCGGCGCGCTTCGGGGAGTTCGCGCAGGCCGAGGTCAGCGACTGGGTCGAGCGCTACGACCTGACCGGCCGGCCGGTGCTCGAGGTGGGCTGCGGCAAGGGGGAGTACCTCGCCACGATGGTCGAGCACGGGATCGGCCACGGGTACGGGTACGACCCTGCGTTCAAGTCCGGTCGGATCAGCGCCGAGGCGGCGGCGCGGATCGACGTCGTGCCGGCCTTCCTGGACGCCGGCACGCGCGTGCCGCCGGTGGCCGCGCTGGTCTGCCGGCACACGCTGGAGCACGTCCCCGACGTGACCGACTTCCTGGCCGCGCTCCGCACGGTCGTCGGCGAGCAGCCGACTGTCTTCCTCTTCGAGCTGCCCGACGTGCAGCGCATCCTCGACGAGGTCGCCTTCTGGGACGTGTTCTACGAGCACTGCTCCTACTTCAGCGCCGGCAGCCTGGTCCGGCTCTTCCGCCGCGCGGGGCTGCAGGTGCTCGACGTAGCGCTGGTCTTCGACGGGCAGTACCTCACGATCGAGGCGCGCGCCGGTGACCCCGCCGCCGGGCCCGAGCTGGCGCTGGCCGACGACCTCGACCGGTTGACCGCCGCGGTGGAGCACTTCCGTACCGCGATGACCGAGACGCAGGCCCGCTGGCGTCGGGAGATCACCGCGGTGACCGCCACGGGGGGTCGGGTGGCGCTGTGGGGGTCGGGGTCCAAGAGCGTGGCCTTCCTCACCACGGTCGGGATCACCGACGAGATCTCCTACGTGGTCGACATCAACCCCAACAAGCACGGCACCTACAACGCGGGTACGGGGCAGCAGATCGTCGCGCCGCAGCTGCTGCAGGACTACCAGCCCGACCTGGTGATCATCATGAACCCGGTCTACCGGCAGGAGATCACCCGCGACCTCGACGCACTCGGGGTGCGCGCCAGGGTGGCGGCGCTGTGAGCCGGCGCGGCGGCTGAGCGTGCTCACCCTCGGCCTGCCGGCCGGCCCGCTCCGGGTGGTGACGCTGGGCGCGCACCCCGACGACGTCGAGCTGGGCTGCGGCGCCACGCTGCTGCGACTGCTGGCCGAGCACCCGGGCAGCGCGGTCCGCGGCTGCGTGCTGACCGGCTCGCCCGAGCGGGCCGCGGAGGCGCGGCGCGCGGCTGAGCTCTTCACCGGCCCGGGCGCCACACTGACCCAGCCGGCCCTGCCCGACGGGCGGCTGCCCGCGCACTTCGCGGCAGTCAAGGACGCCGTGCACCCGCTCGCCGCCGAGCCGGCCGACCTGGTGCTCGCGCCGTGGCCGGGGGATGCGCACCAGGACCACCGGTTGCTCGGTGAGGTGGCGGGTCAGGCCTTCCGCGAGCACCTGGTGCTGCACTACGAGATCGCCAAGTACGACGGGGACCTCGGCCGCCCTGGGGTCTACGTCGGGCTGGACCGGGCGCTGGTCACGCGCAAGGCGGCGCTGCTGCACGCGGCCTTCCCCTCCCAGCACGGCCGCGACTGGTGGGGCGAGGAGACCGTGCTCGCGCTGGCTCGGGTCCGCGGGGTCGAAGCGCGCTCAGCCGGTGGGTACGCCGAGGCCTTCCACTGCGCGCGCGTGCTGCTCTGAGATGAGCACCGCGGGCAGCGCCGGCTCGCCGCGCGGTCGCTCCCAGACCGCCCACGGCCGCTCGCCGGAGTGCCACAGCGCCTCCATCTGCAGCCGGTCCTTCATCGTGTCCAGCGGCAGCCAGAACCCGTCGTAGGGGTGGGCGAGCAGCCGGCCGGCGGCGGCGAGGCGGGCGAAGGGCGCCTCGACCAGGTCCTCACCGGGGCGCAGGTGGTCGAAGACGCCGGGCTGCATGACGAAGTACCCGCCGTTGACCCGGGCGCCCTCGTCCCGCAGGGGGCGCACCGCCCGCACCAGGTGGTCGGCGCCGAAGTGCACAGCGTGCATCGTCGACGGGGGCGGTACGGCGAGCAGGGTGACGAGCGCGTCGGCACGCTGGGCCGTGGCGATGACCTCGGGCAGCCGTACGTCGGTGAAGGTGTCGGCGTAGTTGGCGAGGAACCACGGCTCGTCGTCGAGGTGGCGGCGTACGGCCAGCAACCGCTCGCCGACGCTCGCGGCGACGCCGGTGTCGACCACGCTGATGTGCCAGGGATCGTCGTCACCGCCGAGCAGGGCGGTGAGGGTGCCGGCCGCGTCGGTGCCGGCCGCCAGCAGGCCGGCCAGGCCGAGCACCCAGGCGCGGACGAGCTCAGCCCCGAAGCCGGTGCAGATGACGAAGTCGGTGTGGCCGAAGTGTGCGTACCACCGCATCAGGTGCCACAGCAGCGGGTGGCCGCCGATCGTCTGCAGCGGCTTGGGGATGTCGCTGTCGCGGCGCAGCGGGCCACCGACGACGCTCTCGCCGCGCAGCCGGGTGCCCTGGCCGCCGGAGAAGAGCACGACCTTCACCGGGGGAGCGTCTCAGGCCAGCGCGGGGGCGAGCGGCGCGCGCGCCGTGCCGCCACCACCGATGCTCCCCGCCGTGTTGTTGGTGATGACCTGCAGCTGGCCGTAGATCGCCATCAGGTCGTCGTAGTAGGCCGGGTCGGGTGCGCCCCAGGTCGACCCGGGGCGCCCGGCGTCGAGGGGGTGGCCATAGGTGCGCTGCGCTGCGGCCTGGGCGTGCTGGTCGATGTTGAGGTCCACGCTGGACCACCCGGTGTCGTCGACGACGTAGGCGCCGTAGTCCTGCAGCGCGTGGAAGAGCTCGAGCCCCAACGGCGTGCGCACCCCGGCAGTCGCGGCCGAGACCGAGGGGGGAAGGGCGAGCAGCGCCCCCATCCGCAACGCGGGCGTGGTGCCGTGGTAACCACCGACATAGCTCGCGCACCCGGCGCAGTCGTCGTTGTGCAGCGCGGGCCAGACGTGCCCGGTGCCGCCGGCGTCGCTGAGGTACTCCGCGCCGTTGATGTCCAGGCTGAGCGCGTGGTGGATCGGGGCCGTGCTCACCAGGTCGGCGGCGGTCAGCGTGCCACCGAGCGCGGACAGGCCGCTGCCGCCATGGCCGCCGTAGATGCCGGCGCCGGTGAGCCGGGCGTCGGCGTCGAGCTGGCTCGCGCGGGCGGGCGTGAACTGCCAGGACGGGGTGCCGTGCAGGTCGTCGGCGCCGGGGGTGCACCGCGCGGTGACGTTGAGCGAGACGATCCGCCCGTCGGGCTGCACGAGCGCCGAGCTGGCGTTGGGGGTCTGCCCGCCCGCGGCATCGGGGACGATCGCGTCGGCGGGTAGGTGCACGCGCCAGGGCGTCGGACCGGTCGCCGACGGCTTGGCCAGCGCGCCGCCGGTGCAGCGCTGCCCGGTCCACTGCTGCTGCTGGTGCACGGTCACGGTCGGGTCGTCGTCGGCGGCGTAGAAGAGGTAGTTGACGTCGACCCCGGCGTTGACGCCGTACCCGGGGCCGACGCTCTCCCGGCCACCGGAGGCCGTGACGGCGAGGCCGGGCCCGCGGATCCCGGGTTGGGGGGCGACGCCGCCGGCCGCGTCGGTGGTGGCGTGGAAGGGCGCGTAGGCCGCGTGTGCGCCGATGGGCGTGTTCCAGATGCTGGCGCTGGCGAAGGGCCACCGGCGGGGGTCGCGGCCGCCGCTCCACGGCCGCTCGACGGCAAGGATCACGCCTACGACGAGGGCCAGCAGCGCCAGGGGCCACCCGACGCGCAGCCGCCGGGGCCGACGGTGGTGCCGCCTGCGAGTCCTCACCCGGCCGCCCCCTCCGGCCGGCCCGGGCACGGAGTCGGCTCAGTCGCAGGGTACGGGTCCGGGTGCCCGCTGACGAGGGTCAGCCGAAGCTGGGGGCCGGGGCGGCGCGGTGGTGCCGACCGCCGCCGCCGACCGAGCTGGCGGAGTTGTTGCTGATCACCTCGAGGTGGGCGTAGATGCTCATGAGGTCGCGGTAGTAGGCGGGGTTGTCCGCGCCCCAGGGCGAGCCGGGCTTGCCGCCGGACACGGAGTAGCCGTAGGTCGCCTTGGCCGCGGCGTCGGCGTGCTGGTCGACGTTGAGGTCGACGCTGGACCAGCCGGTGTCGTCCACGACGTAGGAGCCGTAGTCCTGCAGCGCATGGAAGAGCTTGATGCCCAGCGCGGTGCTGAGGCCCAGGGAGGCGGCGGTGACCCTCGGGGGGACGGCCAGCAGGGCGCCCATCCGCAGCGCGGGGGTCCGGCCGTGGTATCCGCCGTAGTAGTCGGCCGACGTGGCCGCCGCGTCCTGCGTCTGGGCCGGCCAGACGTGGCCGCTGGTGCCGTCGTCGTAGAGGTACTCGGCGCCGTTGATGTCCAGGCTCAGCGCGTGGTGGATCGGCGCCCGGCTGGTGATGTCGGCGGCGGTGAGCGTGCCGCCGAGCGCGGACAGGCCGCTGCCACCGTGCCCGCCGTAGGTGCCGGCGCCGGTGAGCTGCGCGTCGGCGTGCGCGCTGGCGGGGTCGAGCGGGTTGAGCTGCCAGGCCGGGGTGGCGGTGAAGTCGTCCGCGCCGGCGCTGCACCGCGCCGCGACGTTGAACTGGGCGACCGTGCCGTCGGGCTGGATGATCGCGGCGCTGTTGTTCGGGGTGGCGCCCCCACTGGCGTCGGGGATGACGACGGCGTCGGGCAGGTGCAGCCGCAGCGGCGTGGGGTCCGCGCCCGAGGTGTGCGCGGCGGTGGCGCCGGCGCAGCGGCCGGGGCCCCACGCCCGCTGCTGGTGCACGGTGACGAGCGGGTCGGTGGCCTTGGCGGTGTAGATCCAGCTGACGTCGAGGCCGGCGTCGATGCCGGACCCGGTGGTGACTGCGCCGGTGGGGCTCAGTGCGATGCCGGGGCCTTGGATGCCGGGGGCGCTGGCCCGCCCGCCGTGGTCGTCGGTGGTGGCGTAGAAGGCGGTGTAACGGGCCGTGGAGCCGACCGGCGTGTTCCAGATGCTGGTGGCGGCCAGCGGCCAGCGGGCCGCGCTCCGGTGGGCGGCGTGAGCGGCCTTGTGGGCCTTCTGCCGGTGGCCGGCGTGGCTGGTGGAGGCCTGCGCGGAGCCGCCGCCGACGAGCACGAGCATTGCTGTGGCGGCGGCGATGGTGCTGCGGCGCCGGTTGGCTGCCAGCGGGCGCTGGGACATGACCACCTCCGTGGGGCTTCACGCAGAGTGATCGGGTGGCACGCACAGTCACCCAAACCCCTGACGGGTGAGGTGGTCACCGCTGCCACACTCGGCGCCGTGCGCGACGCGGTGGTGGTGGGCGGCGGCATCATCGGCCTGGCGGTGGCCCGCGAGCTCGGGCGGCGCCGGCCTGACCTGCGGGTCGTGGTGCTGGAGAAGGAGCGCGAGGTCGCCAGCCACCAGACCGGGCGCAACAGCGGCGTGGTGCACGCCGGCGTCTACTACGCGCCGGGCTCGCTGAAGGCCACGCTGTGCCGCCGGGGGGTCGGGCTGCTCGGTGCCTACTGCGCGGAGCGGGGCCTGCCGTGGCAGGAGTGCGGCAAGCTCGTCGTCGCGGTCGAGGAGGCGGAGCTGCCCCGGCTGGCCGAGCTGGAGCGCCGGGCCACTGCCAACGGCGTGCCGGGCCTCCGGCTGCTGGACGCGCCCGGGCTGCGCCAGGTCGAGCCGGCCGCCGCCGGCATCGCGGCGCTGCACTCCCCGAGCACGGCGATCACTGATTACCGCGCGGTCTCCCGTGCGCTGCGCGACGACGTGCTCGACGCGGGCGGCCAGGTGCGCCTGGGCGCCCGGGTCACCGCGCTGGAGGACAGCCGCTCGGGGGTGCGGGTGCGCACGGCCGACGGGGCGGCGCTGGAGGCCGAGCTGGTGCTGGCCTGCGCCGGCCTGCACTCCGACACGGTGGCGGCTTTGAGCGGGGCGGCGCCCGAGCCACGGATCGTGCCCTTCCGCGGCGACTACTACCTGCTCACCGCGCAGCGTCGCGACCTGGTGCGCGGCCTGGTCTACCCGGTGCCCGACCCGCGGTACCCCTTCCTCGGGATCCACCTGACCAAGCGGGTCGACGGTGCGGTGCTGGTCGGGCCGACGGCGGTCCTGGCCGGCGCGACCGAGGGCTACACGCTGGGTACGGTGCGCCCGCGCGAGCTGGCCGCCACCCTGGCCTACCCGGGGGTGTGGGCGCTGGCCCGCAGGCACTGGCGCACCGGCGCGGGGGAGCTGCACCGCTCGGCCAGCCGGGCGGCCTTCGTGCGGGAGGCGCAGCGGCTGCTCCCCGGGCTGCGCCAGGAGGACGTGGTGCGTGGGCCGGCCGGGGTGCGCGCGCAGGCGCTGACCCGCACCGGTGAGCTGGTCGACGACTTCGCCATCGAGCGGCGCGGGCGGGTGGTGCACGTGCGCAACGCGCCGTCACCCGGGGCGACCAGCTCGCTGGCGATCGCGGAGCACGTGGTGGGGCTGGTCAGCTGACCAGGTGCTCGCGCGCGGGCCGTGGTGATGGCAACAGCGGCGGCGGGGCGAGCAGGCCGGAGCGGTGCCGAGCCGCTGCCCGCCGGTGGGTGGCCACCACGCTGAGCAACGCCCAGGCCATCGCGACGGCGCAGGCGAGCGCCACCCATGCGGCCGCGATGGCGAGCAGGAGCCTCACAAGATCAGTGTGCTCAGCGTGGCTCGATGTGATGCACGCCACGCCCGAGGGCTTCGCGCTGTCCTGACCACTGCTGAGGTGGCCCGCGCGGGGAGCGCCGGTCACCCGCACGGGCGATACCCAGGGGAAACCCGCCCCCACTACGGTCGGCACGGCGCAGACACAGCCCGCGGGGTTGACGTCGGCCCATGGTGCCGGCGGGTGGATGGGCCCATCGGGTGACGGGGGGCGCGATGACGGTGACGGCCAGCCTGCCCGCCCCCGGGGCGGCGGAGCCGGCGGTCCCCGCCGACAGGGCGGCCGGCGACCTGGCTGTGCTGGCGATGTCGGCAGCGGCCGGGACCTGGCTGCGGACCTACGTGCGGGTGCTGCTCGTCGGTGATCTGGTGTGCGCCGGCGTCGGGGCGGCGGCGGCCTACCGCGACCGCTTCGGCATGCAGCGCGGGACGACCGACTACGTGCGCGCCCACCTGGTGCTGAGCCTGCTGCTGCCCGGGCTGTGGGTGGTGGTGGTGGCCTTCTCCCGGGCCTACGAGCGCCGCTTCCTCGGGACCGGGTCGGAGGAGCTGAAGCGGGTCTTCAACGCCGCGGTGCGGTGCACGGCGGTGCTGGGTCTGGTCGGGCTGGTGTCGCACTTCGAGCTGGCCCGGCGGTGGGCGCTGGTCGCGCTGCCGCTCACCGCCGCCGGGTCACTGGTGCTGTGCGCCGCTGGCTGCGCCGGGCGCGCGCGGCCGGCCGGTGCGTGCACCGCACGATCGTCGTCGGGCACCCCGCGGCGGTGAGCAGCTTGGTCGAGCAGGTGCGCCGGTCGGCCGACGCTGGGCTCGTCGTGGTGGGGGCCTGCACGCCCGGGGGAGGGCGCGCCCTGCCGTTGACCCGCCAGCAGGTGCCGGTGCTGGGCCGGGTCGAGGATGCGCTGGCCGCCGCGCGGCGGGTCGGGGCCGACACCGTGGCCGTGGCCGCCTGCACCGAGATGGATGGTGTGGCTCTGAGGCGGCTCGCGTGGCAGCTGGAGGGCTCGGGGCTGCACCTGCTGGTCGCGCCCGCGCTGACCGACATCGCCGGGTCGCGGATCCACATCCGCCCGGTGAGCGGGCTGCCGCTGCTGCACGTGGAGGAGCCGCAGCTGTCGGGGGGCCGGCGGGTGGCCAAGACGCTGCTCGACCGCGGCGTGGCGGCCCTCGGCCTGCTCCTGCTCGCGCCGGTGCTGCTGGTGCTGGCCGCGATCGTGCGGTTGACCACCCCCGGCCCGGCCTTCTTCCGCCAGGAGCGGGTGGGCCGGCACGGGGAGCGGTTCACCATGATCAAGCTGCGGTCGATGCACCTCGACGCGGAGCAGCGCCTGGCTGACCTCGCGGCGTCCAACGAGCGGGCCGAGGGGCTGCTCTTCAAGATGCGCGAGGACCCGCGTGTGACACGATGCGGCGCGTGGTTGCGGCGTTACTCCCTCGACGAGGTGCCGCAGCTGCTCAACGTGCTGCGCGGTCAGATGAGCCTGGTCGGCCCGCGTCCGCCGCTGCCGAGCGAGGTGGAGCGTTACGCCGACGACGTGCGCCGGCGGCTGCTGGTGAAGCCGGGGCTGACCGGGCTGTGGCAGATCAGCGGTCGCAGCGACCTGTCCTGGGACGAGTGGGTGCGCCTGGACCTGCACTACGTGGAGAACTGGTCGCTGGCGCTGGATCTGATGATCCTGACCAAGACGGCAGCCGCCGTGGTCGGTCGCCACGGGGCCTACTGAGCACCGGGCCTGCCGTGGGATGGCAGGCTCGGCTGGGCGATGCGTGGCCCGTGGTCGCCGGTCTGATCGTCATCATGTTCTTTGCGGCGACGGCGTGGCTCTACGTGGCGCCGAGCCAGGACCGGGTCGGCCGGGTGGACGCGGTGGTGGTGCTCGGCGGCGGTGACATCACGGCGCGGGCGCGGTTGGGTCAGCGCCTCGTCGAGCGGATCACCGCTGCGCAGCTCGTCGTCTCGGTGACGGGAGCGCGCGACTGCCTGAAGATCTTCGGCAGCCCGCTGCCGAGCGGGATCACCTGCTTCCGGCCCAGCCCCTTCTCCACCCAGGGCGAGGCCCGCTACGCGGCGGCGCTGGCGCACGCGCGTGGCTGGCGGTCACTGGCGGTGGTCACCAGTCCCGATCAGCTCCGCCGGGCGCGGCTGCGCTTCGCCCGGTGCTTCCACGGCTCCCTGCGCAGTGTGGCCACGAGCACGCCGGTCACGGACCGGTTGAGCCGGCTGCCCTACGAGTGGGCCGCGACCGCCAAGGCGCTGCTGTGGCAGCGGGGCTGCTGACCGGTCCGGGTTCAGCGGTCGATGCGCACCAGCCGGCCGGCCAGCTGGTCGTCGAGCGCCTGCACGTCGGCATCCACCATCAGCTCGGCCAAGGCGGTCCAGTGCGTCTGCGCCCGCCAGCCGAGGACCCCCTGCGCCCGCGAGGCGTCGGCGATGAGCGCGTCGACCTCCGCCGGCCGCTCGTACCGGTCGTCGTAACGGACGTGACGCTCCCAGTCGAGGCCGACCCGGGAGAAGGCGACCTCGCAGAACTGCCGCACCGAGCCGGCCGTGCCGGTGCCGACGACGTAATCCATCGGCTCGTCGTGCTGCAGCATCCGCCACATGGCCTGGACGTACTCCGGCGCGAAACCCCAGTCACGCACCGCGTCGAGGTTGCCGAGGAAGAGCTCGGTCTGCAGGCCCGCCTTGATCCGCGCCACCGCCCGGGTGATCTTGCGGGTCACGAAGGTCTCCCCGCGCCGGGGGCTCTCGTGGTTGAAAAGGATGCCGTTGACCGCGAACAGGCCATAGGACTCGCGGTAGTTGACGGTCGCCCAGTAGCCGTAGAGCTTGGCCACGCCGTAGGGGGAGCGGGGGTGGAAGGGCGTCTGCTCGCTCTGTGGCGGCGGCGTCGAGCCGAACATCTCCGAGCTGCTGGCCTGGTAGAAGCGGGTGTCGACGCCGGCGGCGCGGATCGCCTCGAGCAGCCGGATCGTGCCCAGCGCCGTGATGTCCCCGGTGTACTCGGGGGCATCGAAGCTGACCCGTACGTGGCTCTGCGCGCCCAGGTGGTAGACCTCATCGGGCTGGATCTCGCGGAGCAGGTTGACCAGCGCGCTCCCGTCGGAGAGGTCGGCGTACCGCAGGAAGAGCCGCCGGTGGGTCTCGTGCGGGTCCTGGTAGACGGCGTCGAGCCGCTCGGTGTTGAAGGTGCTTGCCCGGCGGATCAGGCCGTGGACGTCGTAGCCCTTCTCCAGCAGCAGCTCGGTGAGGTACGAGCCGTCCTGCCCGGACACGCCGGTGACGAGCGCGGTCTTGGGCACCGGCTGATCGTGGCAGAAGGCCCGCGAGGGTGCACGCGACTCTGGGAGACTGACCGCGTGACGACGGGTGCCAGGTGGTTCGCCGTCGATCGGCGGATCCTCGTCACGTGGTGGCTCCTCCCGCGGCTCGGGCCGACCACCCCGCGAGCGTTCAGTGTGTCCGTTGGCGATACGTGGAGGAGCGAGGGTGGCCGACATGGGTCCACTTGACCGGGCGGCCACGGTCCACGTGGCCGGTCACCGCGGCCTGGTCGGGTCTGCGGTCTGGCGTTACCTGGAGGCCGAGGGGTTCACCGAGCTGGTGGGGCGCTCGAGTGCAGAGCTCGATCTGCGCGACCGCGCGAGCGTCGACGCCTTCTATGACGAAGTGCGGCCCGACTACGTGGTGCTCGCGGCGGCGCGGGTCGGCGGGATCTTGGCCAACAGCACCAAACCGGCGGAATTCCTCTCAGACAACCTTCGCATCCAGGTCAACGTCCTCGACGCGGCGGCCCGCGTCGGGGTGCGCAAGCTGCTCTTTCTCGGATCGAGCTGCATCTACCCGCGGCTGGCCCCCCAACCGATCTCCGAGGACGCCCTGCTCACCGGGCCGCTCGAGCCGACAAACGATGCGTACGCCATCGCCAAGATCAGCGGGGTGCTCCACGTGCAGGCACTGCGTCGTGAATACCACCTACCCTACATCTCGGCGATGCCGACCAACCTCTACGGTCCTGGCGACAGCTTCGACCTGCATGACAGCCACGTGCTACCAGCCATGATCCGCCGCTTCCACGAGGCCAAGCTGAGCGACGCTCCCTCGGTGACGTTGTGGGGCAGCGGCACGCCGCGCCGCGAGATGTTGCACGTGGACGACCTGGCTGTTGCGTGCCTCGTGCTGCTCGAGCGGTACGACGATCCCGCACCTATCAACGTCGGCGTTGGAGAGGACATTACCATCCGAGAATTGGCTGAGACTGTGGCGCGCGTCGTCGGCTACGACGGAACAATGAAGTGGGATACCTCGAAACCAGATGGGACGCCGCGCAAGCTGCTGGACGTCCGTCGCATGAAAAAGCTCGGATGGAACTGCCGAATCGAGCTAGAGGACGGTATCGCGGCGACGTACCTCTGGTACACCGGCGCTCTGGATGCCTGACGCGGGCGGCGTTTCTGAGGTTGCTGTGGGTGCTTCAAGAGCCAAGAGCCTTTCGTTCGGGCCTACGTCCGCCGCCGCGCGCAGCAGGAAGATCGCCCAGGGCGGGGCCGTCCTTCTTGCGGCGCAGATCGTGATCTCGCTGTGTCGGACCGAGATCCGCCAGTAGTGCCGGTGTCGTCGGCGTGTGTTGAAGCAGCGGATGCCCTGTCAGGTAAGGAGAATTGCGGTTACCACGACCTGATTCGGACCTAACTTGAGGGGCACCTGCTCGGTGAGCCAACTACGACGCCAGGCTCGTACGGTGAAGTGTTGTGCAGGTCGTGTCAGGATCGGTGAGCCGGACCGGAGCCTGACGAGTTGGCGGGACTGGCGGTGGTTGAGGAGCTCATTGAAGCGTGACCGGGGCAGGGCTCCGTCACATCGGGGATTTGTCCGGTTTCCGGAGCTCTCGGAGTAGTCGCAGGATGGTTCTGGGTTTGAGGTGGCGGCCCGTCGGGCGACGGCGAGGTTGAGGTTGCCGGCGAGGCGGAGCGCGGTGGTGACCAGGTTGCGGATGCAGGCCAGGACGGCGGGGGCGTTGCCGGTGCGGGCCCGGTGGGCGTCTTCTCGGTAGGTCATGTCGCGGACCCAGTGGACGTTGTTCTCGATGGCCCAGTGCTCGCGCACGAGCGCGGCGAGTCGGGCGTCGTCGGCTTCACCGGTGGTGAGGTTGGTGATGTCGTGCACGACTTCCTTGCGTTGGCGTTGACCGTCGAGGCCGCCGGTGTAGCGGATGATGCGGAAGACCTGGGTGGCGCCGGGGAAGGTGATCCCGGTCGCGGGCACGACCTCGATGAGGCGTTGTTCGGTGCGTCCGTGGCCGCGGGATCGGGTGCTGCTGCGGGGCGGCCGCGCGGCGTTGATCCGCCTCCCGGATCGTGGTGCGCAGGCCGGGCTGGTTGAGCACCCAGCGGATCGTGGACTCACACGGCACCGCCCGCCCGACCCCCACCGCGTGGCGCACCGAAGGTGGCAGGTCACAAGCCCACTCGCAGATCGCCACGAACGACCGTGCCCCGGCCAGCACCGCGCACACCGCGATCCCCAACACCACCACCAGCCGATGGCGGACCCCTCGTCGGGCCCGCGGGTCGGCCAGCTCCGACACCGCGACCAGCAGGCCGGCCGTCACCACCTCGGCGGCCCCGCCCGGCCGATCCGGCGCGCTCCGGCACTGGCCAACAGCAGCAGGAATCAGCGAAGAAACGGCCACGGACACGGCACCACTCCAGCGGTGAGCAGGGCTTCGACACCTCCAGACCACCACCGGTGCCGTGTCCGCTCGGCACCACCTCACCAACGGCGTGTCACCCCGGCGCCACACCGCAACAGACGACTTTGCCGACGCCCTGCCGGCACCCCACAGCCGATCTGGTCCGCGACCCGCTGGATCGTGCCGTGCGTCGCGCCGAGCTCCTTGCGCAGCTGCCGGACCAGCCGGACCGCTCGAGCCTTGCAGGGCCCCGGCAAAGTTGATTGCGCGGTGACCTGACTCGAGCCGGCTAGCTGATCAAGGGGATGGTGCGCAGCGGGTGTCGGCTGGTGTGCCGGCAGGCCCGGGCGATGTTGGTGGCCCCGGACCGGCGGTGGATGCTGATCGCGAGATTACGCAAGGTCGCCATGACCGCGGGTCCGTGTCCGGTGCGGACGGCGCTGCGGTCTTCGTCGAAGGTGACGTCGCGGACCCAGTGCAACCGGTTCTCGATGACCCAGTGGGCCCGCAGCGCGTCGGCGAGCTGGACCGGGTCGATCTCACCCCAGTCCAGGTCGGTGATCGCGTAGACGGTCTCCTTCGCCGTGACGCCGCCAGCGACCCGCTTGCGGGTGATGCGCGCGGCGAGGCGGGCGTGCGGGAAGTCGATCCCCGCTCGGACCGCTGTCATCTGCAGCGTTCTGGTCTCGACCCGGCCGTGACTGCACTCCCAGTTGATGTCGCCGGGCTGCACCTTCGCCCAGGGCAGCGCGGCGAGCTGGGCGTGCAGGCGGGGCTGGTTGCCTTTCACCGTGAACAAGTACGCCGCTCCGCGCGCACGCAGGGAGCTCGCGTGCCGGGTCTGGGTGTGCACAGCGTCCGCGGACACCAGCGTCCCGGCCAGCTCAACCCGGTCCAGCGAAGGCCCGACAGCGCTGAGCTCGTTGGTCTTCTGGTCAACCTCGCACCGCCCCAGCACGACCCCCGTGTCGGTGTCGACCGCGGCCAGCACGTGCTGCGCCCGGCCGGTCGGCAGCCGGGCGCCGCGAGCGGTCTTGCCGTCGACGCAGATCTGCCGGCGCCCCGCCGCCGGCACCGGGGCAGGCCCGGCGGTCCCGGCCAGCCAGTCACCCACGCACCGGTCCAGCGCGTCCGGGTCAGCACGCTCGAGCACCCGGCGGATCGTGGACTCACACGGCACCGCCCGCCCGACCCCACCGCGTGGCGCACCGAAGGTGGCAGGTCACCAGCCCACTCGGCGATCGCCACGAACGACCGCGCCCCGGCCAGCACCGCGCACACCGCGATCCCCAACACCACCACCAGCCGATGACGGACCCCCCGTCGGGCCCGCGGGTCGGCCATCTCGGACAACGCAACCAGCAACCCGGCCGGCACCGCCTCGCAGCCCAAGCCGGCCGATCCGGAGCGCTCTGGTACTGGCCAACAGCAGCAGGAATCAGGGAAGATACGACCACGGACACGGCACCACTCCAGCGGTGAGCAGGGCTTCGACACCTCATGATCACCACCGGTGCCGTGTCCGCTCCGCACTACCTCACCAACGGCGTGTCACCCCGGCGCCACACCGCAACAGACGACTTTGCCGACACCCTGTCGAGCCTTGTCCTCTGGCGAGTACCGACGCGCAGTCGGCTTCCCACCGATGCCTTGGTTCTCCATGGCCCCATCCTCCTTTCCAAGGTCAGGAGGCTCCAAGCGACCCAGGGCGGTTCACACCTCTACCTCGGCAACCTCGACGCGGTCCGCGACTGGGGCTACGTCAAGGAGTACGTTGAGGGCATGTGGCCGATGCTGCAGGCCGATGCCCCGCAGGACTACGTGCTGGCGACGGGTGAGACAGCGACCGTGCTCGATTTCGTGAAGGTGTCGTTCGACCAGGCTGGCCTCGAGTGGGACAAGCCCGTGCGCATTGATTCGGCGTATGAGCGGCCGAGCGAGGTCGACTCGCTGATTGGCGATGCAACGAAGGTGCAGCGTGAACTGGGCGGGGAGGCGCAGACCAACTGGGAGCGGCTCGCTCGGCTGATGGTGGACGCTGACCGCTCAGCAGCAGCGTGAGCCTCGGCGCGACCGCGGGAGCCGTGTTTGACATCGAGTGTGGGGCCACGCAGCGGCCGCGTGCCCTCGACGCCGTGCTGGATGGCTGCAAGGTGTTGGTTTGCGGAATAAACTACGCGCCCGAGTACACGGGCATCGCCCCGTACACGACGCAGGCGTGCGAGTACTTCGCCAAGCTCGGCGCCGACGTTCTCGCCCTCACGGGGGTACCGCATTACCCTTCCTGGACCGTTCCGGACCAGTACCGGCGCTGCTGGCGCTCGGATGAGACTCATGCCGGGGTTCAGGTGCGCCGCTTACGCCATTACGTTCCCTCACGGCAGTCGGCGGCGCGTCGTACGGCCTATGAGGTGACGTTCGGGGTGCGGGTGGTCACCCAGCGCCTTCCGTGGTCCCCGAATGTGGTCGTCGCTGTGGTGCCCAGCCTGTTCGGAGCCGTAGCCGCTGCTCGTCTAGCCGAGCGGCATGGAGCCCGTCTGGTGGTCTGGGTGCAGGACTTGATGGGTTTGGCGGCGGCGCGCAGCGGCATCGCTGGCGGCTCTCGCATCGCCGCCCTCACGGGCGTCATGGA
>JAABUJ010003312.1_pt1 | contig 18287 bp, 16 predicted proteins | sample 5559131 | NCBI WGS metagenome assembly JAABUJ01 (sample SAMN10711875, study PRJNA513366) | rock metagenome | isolation source: Antarctica rocks | place: Antarctica: Victoria Land, Mt New Zealand nord | collected 2016-01-07 | reverse complement strand
CCGTGACCCCGCTCAGATCCACCTCGTCCAACATCTCTACCCTACTCTACGGCACCCCTACCTCATTGGCCCCAGTATACCTGCCCCCCCCCGACTTTTTGATAAGATACATCTTTGAGATGTAAATTGGGAACCCCTATCCCTTTCAAGGCAGCATGAAACTGACTTACGCATTGCTGAGAATTAAGTGCATGATGCAGGTAAGTAGGGAGCACTTCTTTGCTAGGTCTAAGAAGCGCAAGGCTAACGTAAATATCAAATGTGAAATCTTTGTCGACTATAGCAGCGATCCCCGTAGTGCCATTCTTTGCTAAAAGAATGTCATTGACCTGCGGCGCGACACGCTTCTGAAGTTCTTTATGAAGTCTAGGTGGGATGTATTTTACACTGGCCCAATCCACGTACCCGGAAGTTACATTCTTAGCAGAAAGGAACATGATCCCCTCGTCTACATAGGTTGGCGTATAGTGTGTTCCATCGGTAATAACTTCACACAAATCGCGCAGTGGACACTCATCGAATTGTTCAGCTGCGTAAAACATCTCAAAGAAAATCGCCCGGCCCAGATCGTTGAGCCGATCGAGGGCACGCTGCCGCAGCCAGCGCAGGTGATCGGCCTGGTCGAGGATGGCCGCGATGCGCTTCTGCTCGTCAAGGGAAGGGAGAGGGATTTTGAAGTCCGCAAGGGTTTTCGGACTTAATCTAGGTAGGTTTGCGCCTTCAGACCGAGAGGCGGCAAGCGCAACCATCTCGGGCTGACGTAGAATGTGGGCGAGGAATGAACGATCCAGATTAGGACCTGGGAGTACAGGAAGAATGTCGGTACTACAAACGCCTTCAAATCCGGGCATCGCAATCTTCGCCAAATAGGGACGCAGTTTGCCATAGAGGAGATGACGCGGGCTGAACCGAAATTTCGTACTCGCGAGCTCGCCATTAAACACTTGCCTAACGTCAAGCAATCGTCCACCCGGCTCAATATGCTCAAGACCAACGTATAGAGTGCCATTCGGGATTACAGAGGGGGCTACTCCATCTCGCTCAATCTTAGCTACGTCACCTAAATGTACGCGAGGCCAATTCATCATCCCAGCATCACCTCAAGCTTGGTGAGGCCGCTGGAAATCTCTTCCTCCAAGTCACGCAAATCATGAAGGATATCGATTGGCACAGCATAAATCTGCTCTTCGTGCTCCATCTCCTTATATCGATTGAGCGACAGGTCATAGCTGCCGGTTGCGGCAATCTCAGCTTTAGACACGCAGAAGCTCTGTACGGTGCGCGGTCGCTCACGCTCTGCGCCGTCACGACCCTTCCAACGAGCTAGCACGTCGGGCAGATTGTTGCGGGTATGCTCCTGTGTGCTCAACACCTCAAGGGGCGTTGCTCCAAGCTTTTCAGAGGGCAGGAGAGCGGTGCGCTTGTCGTCAAGAGAGAAGCCATCGGCTTGAAGGTCATAGAACCACACGTCATCGGTACCACCGACGCCCGTTTTCGTGAAGACCAAGATAGCCGTCGAGACACCCGCATAGGGGCGGAAGACACCTGACGGCATCTTGATGACTGCATCGAGTTTGTGGTCCTCGACCAACATCCGGCGCATGTCCTGGTGGGCCTTCGATGAGCCGAATAGCACGCCATCCGGCACGATCACCGCCGCCCTGCCGCCCGTCCTGAGTAGACGCAGGAACAACGCGAGGAAGAGTAGTTCAGTCTTCTTCGTCTTGACGATCTGTTGAAGATCCTTGGCCGTGGCCTCGTAATCGAGCGAGCCGGCAAAGGGAGGATTAGCGAGGATGAGCGAATAGGTTCCCGCATCAGCGGCGTGATCCTGCGCGAGACTGTCACGATAGGTGACATCGGCATTGTCGACGCCGTGAAGCGTCATGTTCATCGAGCCGATGCGTAGCATGGTCGGGTCGAAGTCGAAGCCGTGGAACATGCGCTCATGGAAATGCTGGCGCTTCGCCTCATCGCGGAAGAGCGCGGCCTGGTGATCGCGGAGATATTCACCGGCGGTGACAAGGAAGCCGCAGGTGCCTGCGGCTGGATCGCAGATCACGTCGTCAGGCGTTGGCTCAACCAGCGCGACCATCAGTTGGATAATATGGCGCGGCGTACGGAACTGACCATTCTGTCCAGCGCTCGCGATCTTTCCGAGCATGTACTCGTAGAGATCGCCCTTCGTGTCTCGATCCTCCATCGGGATCTTGTCGAGCATCTCGACTGTTTTGGCGAGCAAAGCGGGGTTACTAAAGCCGAGACGCGCATCACGCATATGGCGGCCATAGCTCGACCCTTCCTCGCCCAGGGTACGCAGAAACGGAAAGACGTGCTCATCAACCACGGACATCATGTCGCGCGGCTCGAAGTTCTTGAACCGCGACCACCGAAGATCGGCATAGGAGCGGCCTTTGTCATCGGTTCCCTCAGGAAAGATGCGGCGCTCAATAGCGATGCCTAGAGCTTCAGCTTTGCTCTCTTCGAGCGTTTGCAGGTCATCGAGACGCTTGATAAACAATAGATAGGTGATCTGCTCGATGACTGACAGCGGATTCGAGACGCCTCCCGACCAGAAGGCGTTCCAGATTTGATCGACCTGATTGCGTATGTCCCCGGTCAGCATGTCGTTTGTCCGTATGCCATACTATCCCTACCTATTCAGACCTTATCATGCTGCTTTATTGCACGATCCCGACTAGATTTTGCCCATAAATGCTGAATCAGACACTCAGACGTACCACAAGAGATTGTCGATGCTCTCCTTGCCATGGCGTCGTCCTGTTCTCTTGCATCAAATTACGACTTCTTTATCCACGCCAGCATCGATTGATTGCGGATCAACGTTGAGCGCTCGAGCGAGGCATCGTACGATAAGGCCGAGGCCTCACCTTGCCGGCTCCAATGTGATAGACCGTCGACGGCGACACATCGGCTGCGCCAGCAAGCCCCGTTTGTGTAAGATGGCGGGACTCACAAAGGTGACGAAGCGTTGCCATATGCGTTCTATTCATCTCCATCGCGCTTAAGCCTAAGCGATAATGCGGAGAAATAATATACCTTGTGGCATTAGTGTGCTAGGAACGGCCCAACATGTCAACCCCTACCCTCATGCACGTTCGCCGTACCTACTTGAGTTCATCGAATCGCCCCCTAATTCCATCGGTATTCGTGTTCAGTATGTTGTTCCAGCCGACGTGTGAGCACGGGTAGAACGCTGCACTACTGTGCCAATACATTCCCATAGACCTCGACATACTGGCCATCACGCTCCCCCTCCCACAGCTTGACTGTACACGTGCGCCGGAGCAGGTTCTTCCACAGCTGCGCCTGGGCAAAGGTCTCCTCATCGGCGCTAAACACGGTGAAGACGGAGCGCGAAGCCACCAGCACCATTTTACGCTTTGCCCGGCTCAGCGCCACCGTGAGGCGGCGCGGATCAAGGAGGAACTCGCTTGAAGCTAGTACATAGGCGCGGTCACTCTCCGTGGCACTAACGAGGATCGCCGTCCGCTCGTCCCCCTGAAAGCGCTCCACCGTGTCGACGGCAGAACACACGATCGCCCCCGTCGCCGGGTCACGGAGCGTCAGGGCTGGCACACTCTCACGCAGGGCCGCTCGCTGCGCCCGGTGGGGCACGACGACGCCCAAGCCATGTTGCGGGCCAAGCCCGTAGGTCGCGGGATCGGCCAGCGCTTCAAGCACCGGCGTGATCAGCGCCTGCTCGAACGGATTGCGCACCTGGCTGTGCGCCTCATCGTGGACGATCACAACAAGCGGATGCTCGGGTCGCAACACGCTTGCCACGAACAAGTCCTCATGGGCGACGGAAGGGAGCGTGTTCCGCTGATGGGAGTGATAGGCGATGCCGTCCTGCTGATAGATCTCGTGACGGAGGAACTCGGCCATATCCGCGTGGAGGCGGAAGCTTTCCGCGAACCGGATCATCGGCAACCCGAGCGGGAGGAGCGCCAGGAACAAGGACTCGTACGAGCGGAACTCCTTGACCGTGCGGCGCGGCTCGGTGCTCCAGTCATGGGCCACGATCGGCGGCATCTGGCGATGGTCGCCGACGACGATCAGCTGGCCCTCCGGTTTGAGCGGGAGCGCCGCCATCGCCGCTTCAGGCAAGTTCATCTGCGAGGCCTCATCAAGGATCAGGCAATCGCAGAGGTCATGGCCGAAGAGATCCTTCGGCCAGGTGTCTTTGAGCACGCTTCGTATACCGGCTGGCCCCGCACCCATCACCAGCCAGCGCGTTGCGCTCAGCGTTTCGACGGCGGTCGGCGTGCCCGTTGTTCGCTCCTTGTCCTTGGGAAGAACGATAATTCCGCTCGGTTGGCTGTCCTTCGGCTGCGCCCGGAATAACGGCGTCTGTAGCAGGCGGGGGTCGAAATAGGTTGCGCTCAGTTCCGGATGCGTCCGTGCCCATCCCCGCAACATCTCTTGCACCTCGCGCACGTTATGCAACAGCACATCGGTGGCCGCGTGGGTGTGGCACGAGAGGAACACCCGCAGATCACGGTCGGCTGCCATCGCTCCTTGCAGGCGGGCGAAGAGGGCGAAGGCCGTTGCGTAGCTCTTCCCCGTCCCCGGTGGCCCCTGAACCAGCAGCGTTGGGGTGTCGCCGTGCCCGCCAATATAGGCGCGTTTGCTCTCCTCGAGGGTGTGGAACGCGTCGGCCGCATGGAGCGCGTCGAGCCCGGCCAGAAAGCGGGCCTGTCCGTTCGCAGCCTCCGCTGACCAGGTCACGCGTGCCCCCGTCGGGTCGGTCAGCCGCTGATAGAACGTATTGGGCCGTCTGCTCGCTAGCCCCTTCGCCACCTCCAGGCACATCGCGCCGTAGGGATTGTTGGGGTCTTCGTCGAGTGTGTAGAGCGCGCCCTCCACCAATAAAGGCTCGTCCATCGACGCAAAGGTGAAGCCATTCTTGTCGCTCCCGCCCATCGGAGGCAACAGCTCAACCACGGCATAGGCGGCGACCGTGTCGCCATTCTCGGCCACGACGGGATCAATCTTCACCAGCTCTGCCCTCATCCCGTAGAACAGACGCTTGGCCGTGGGGGTGAGAGGCTTTTGCTCCGCGACGGGCAGGCGTGAATCGACCATCAGGCGCGGGCATACCACGAGGCGCTTGCCCTCCCGCAGCGTCGAGAGGGCCACGGCTTCGGCCAGGCTGCAATCCACACCGGCCACCTCTAGGCGCAGCCGGACCTGCAAGCCGGCGGGCGACCACGCACAGGCCGCTTTCTGGTCTTTCGACAGCATGACGCGGCGCGCTCCCGGATGTTCCGTGCGGTAGGCGGCGTAATACTGGTCCTTGAGGGCCTGTCGTCGCCAATTGTCACGGTTCCGTTCCACGACGTCGGGATCCTCCTGGTCGGCCGGGTCGTAGCGCACGAGCAGCGTCTGGCCCGCCAGAACGCGCCGCTCTGGGGGGGCAAGGCGCGCGGTTTTCCAGGCTCCCAGCCAGACATGCCGCTCGACGGTGACAAACTCGACCAGCGCCTGGGCGAGCGTCTGCGCCCGCTCCACAAAGGCGCTCAGGTCGGGCAGGTCGAAGGCCCGCTTCTCGGTGTCCTTGTTGCCTTTGAACGCACTCGTGATATGCTCCATCGCGTCGAGACGGCGTTCGGCGAATCCAACCAGGAGCGGGATTGTCGCGTGGCGATACGGCGCATAGTCCGGCGCCACTGCGGAGACGGGTGGGGTCTGCGCCGCGGGCTCGATGACTGCAGCACCAGCATCCTCCTGCCGCGGTCGCCGCATAGTCTCCAGGTCGCCCCAGGCGGCGTACGCATACTCGAGCGGCATCTGGCTCCCAAAGCGCGCCCGGCTCGTATACCACGCTGACTCCTCCGGATCGCGGCGGTCATCGCCCTCCAGCTTGCGCCAGAAATCAAAGAGACGCTCATGGAAAATCTCGCGGTACGGCGCGGGCGTGTTCCAGTCGAACTTGAGGTAGGCCGCGACCGCCTGTAACGACTGGCAGACCATCGGATAGTTTTTCAACTCCCGGATGTCGTGGTCCAGGATCGTCGAGACCGGGGAGTCGAAGGCCGCTAACTGCGTCACGAAGTCGTAGAGCGGGGTCGCGCCGAACACGCGACGCGCGTGTCGTCCGAGCCCATCGAGGAGGAGCGACTGGGCGAGGTCCGTCATGAAGATGAGGTGGATCGGCGCCCGCGGCTGCCCGTCGGCGTCCGGCGCGGCGAGGTCCACAATAGCGCGGATCGTGTCGTCGATCCACGACAGGAACAGGGCCTCCTCCTGGGCGTCGTCGGGCGGCCCCTCGGCCACGCGCACGATCGCACGCCGGCGGTCGGGCTGGGCGATCCCTTCCTCACAGGGGGCGACCAGCGCGCCGAGTAGGTACACGCGATCCTGGAGATAGTCCTGCTGCACATCGATGTAGACACGGATCAGGTTCGGGTTGTGCTGCGCGTCCGTATAGGGCAAACTGCCGTAGCCCTTGCTTGGAATAAACGGCAGCGCCGTGATCGCGTCGCCTTTCAAGCGCCGGTAGTGGCGTGCCCGGTGGATCAACTCGTCAAGTCGTGGCCCAACCGGCCAGGTCGCGGCGGCGCGTTGAATCAGCGCTTCCTGCCCCCGCACTGCTTGGAGGTCGTACGGTGTGGGTTCCCCCTCCCGTGCCTCGGGCAGTTCCTTCATGCTGGCCAGATCCCGTGTCGAGCTGATGCCGACCCGCTGCAACGCCGCTTTATCCTGCAACGTGAGGTGGGGGATCAACGAGAGATCGTCCTGCTGAGCACTGCGTTTCATGCAGAATTCGGTATAAAGGCACCCGTCACACTTCGTGGTGAGGTGGAACGGCACGGTATCGAAGGGGGCCGCCGCGACGCGGTCCGCCGTCGAATCCGTTCCGGTCACCAGGTCCTGCACCGCCTGACGGTAACTCTGGGGATCCGCGACGATCTCGAGCAGGCCGTCCGTGACGTTGAACAGTGCTACGGCCGCCGCCTGCTGCGCGGCGTGGCGCGCCTTATCGTCCTTAGAGAGTCCCTCGTCGCCGGCAGCCGGTCCCCGATAGAGGACCGCCATCTCAATCTCCTCATGGGCCACGCCGTCCTGACGGAAGAGCGTGGCAAGCATCTCATGGTAAAAGGCGACCTGGAGACGATGCTCGACCTTGGCGCTGGTCGAACTTTTAATATCGGCGATCAGGACGTGGAGGCGGCCCTCTGCATCGCGCTCAAGGCGCAGGATATCGACGTCACCGCGCAGCAACCAGCCGTTCAGGGCCACAAGCAACCGTGGTTGGAAAAGCACACGCGTGTCGCCGGGCGGCAGGGCACGTCCAATCGTGACCACGGCCGCGTTGCTCACATCCCGGTCGCTGCCACGTGGTCCGTCCGCTCCAAAGTCCTCGGTCGGATAGCGGCTGGCAATGCCCTGCTCTACGCTGTCCTCGAAGTCAGCGCCGGAGCGCGTGAGGAGCGGAGGGATGGACTGCGGATACACGCCATAGTCGCGCAGGAAATTGTAGTGGCCCGACCGCTCGTGCAGGCGTAGGCGCAGGTAGCGCTCGCATTGCTCGAGGCGCAGGAACTGCGAGACGTCGGTCGGAGAGATACGCCGCTCACCGCGCGCGTTTGGACTGACGGCTAGCTCTATGTCGCGCAGGGTGCGCCCCCTTTCCTGGTGACCTTAGTTTATCCGACGATGACACACGGGCTGGCGTGTTGCGCGCAGGAAGGACAATGGAGAGGTGTCCATTACGCCGTCCGCGCGGCAAGGCGTTCGAGGTCCGTGACCACACGGTCGAGTTCATCGACTAACCCAGGAACAGTGTCGGTCGCGCGGTAGACGCGGACAAGGGCACGATAGTACCACAGCGTGCCCTCACGACCACCATTGAATCGGCCCCACAAGGCCTCGCCGATTGAGCGGTAGGCAGCCACGATGTCACGGATATTGTGTAGCTTATCGGCGGCTGAAACCAGACGAACGAACGCGGGCTCCGTGCTGAGGCGTGCAAGGTACGCCTCTTTGCGCGCCTGCCACAGCGGCTTGGGAACCTAGTCCGTGTCTGAGCAGCCGTCCACGATGGCTGTGACCTCGGCCCCGAACCGCCGCCGAATCTCTTCGCGCGTCGGCGGACCCCCTTGGTCTTCCACGGCGTCGTGAAGCAGCGCGGCTATCGCCTCGGTCTCCGTCCCACCGTAGTCCAGGACGATGCTGGCGACGGCCAGCAGGTGCGCGACGTAGGGGACGTTCGTTCCCTTGCGCAGCTGGCCCGCATGCAGCCGCGTGGCGAAGAGAAGCGCCTCGTCGAAGTGTGTGGAAAGTGTCACACCGTAATAGTACTACACGATACGCCTGACGTGTGCGACGGCCCGCACTCAAGGGTCCACAAGAAGGCATCCCGCGTGAGCCTATGTCGACGGCTTCTCCGTGCGGGCGATGCCGCGGGGCCACAAAGGCGTGCGCCGTCGATGACACGTCACATACGCGCAGCGTCCCTCCGTGACCGTGAGTCCACGGCGCGTGCCCTTGGGCACAATCACGAGAGAGCCAGCCGTGAGCTGATGGTGCACCCCGTCGATCACAATGGTCCCGGTTCCCTCAACGCCGATGAAGACGACGTCCACCTCGTCATTAGTGTGGTCCGGCACGCCGCCCGGCCCGTTGACGACGATGAGGTTCACGTTCAGATCGGTGCTCGTGTGCGTCCACACCGGTCCATCGGCCACCGCTGCACGTACCAGAGCCGGGAGGTTGATGACGTCCGGTACCCGCTCGGGTTCGTCCACGGCTGGCGCTGCGTCTGCTCCGTGTCGGCCACGCCGCGCGTGCGCTGCCGGCTGTGCGTTTGTCGCGGCGATCGAGTTCGTCTCCTCGGATGGGTCCATCATTCCCCTTTCTTGTGAAGGCGCTGGTACGGCGCCGGGATCGGTGACATCTTTGACGACCCGTCTGTGCGGACGCTGGGGGACCGATTTGCCGTGCAGCCACTCTATGGTCAGGGAGCCCCCGGCGTATAGGGTGATCCCTGCTCTGCGACGCGCCGCTTGGCGACCGAATCAGCGCGTGTCGTTGGCCGTATCGCAGGCCCCGCGCTCTTTGGCCCTGCGCGCCGCAGCCGTTCGGCCAGCGCCGTATGCCGTCGCCCCGCGCCCTCCGTGCGCACCGCCTTCGCCAGCGCCCGCTTGCTGCCGACGAGCACGACAATGCGCTTGGCGCGCGTCACGGCCGTATAGAGGAGGTTACGCTGGAGCATCAGCCACGCCGAGGTCGTCAGCGGCACGACGACACAGGGGTACTCGCTGCCCTGAGACCGGTGGATACTGACCGCGTAGGCGTGCGTGAGTTCGTCCAACTCATCGAAGCCGTAGACGATTTCCTCCTCCTCGTCCATGAAGACACGCAGCTCCTGCTCCTCCAGCGAGAGGCCGGTGACGACCCCGACCGAGCCGTTGAAGACGCCGGCCGTCCCCTTGTCATAATTGTTGCGGATCTGCGTCACCTTATCGCCCACCCGATACACTCGCCCGCCGAAGCGCCGCTCAGGCGCGCCCGGCCGTGCGGGGGTGAGCGCCTCCTGCAGCTTCTCGTTGAGCGCCCCCGCTCCAGCCGGCCCGCGATGCATTGGACAGAGCACCTGCACGTCGCGGCGCGAGTCAAGCCCGAACCGCCGTGGGAGTCGATTCGCCACGATGTCTACCGTTAGATCGGCGACGCGCTCGTTGTCGTCCTCAGCGAACAGGAAGAAGTCGGGCAGTTCCCGCGTAACGGGCATTTGCCCGGCGTTGATCCGGTGCGCGTTGGTGACGACCCCGCTCTCCTGGGCCTGACGGAAGATCTGCGTCAGCCGAACGCTGGGGATAACCCCGGCCCCGAGCAGGTCGCGCAGCACCTCCCCGGCTCCGACGCTCGGCAACTGGTCCACGTCGCCCACGAAGAGCACGTGCGCGCCCGGCGCGACCGCCTTGACGAGGGTGTTGGCGAGGAGCACGTCCAGCATCGAGGCCTCGTCCACCACCACGAGGTCGGCGTCGAGCGGCGTGTCGCGGTTGAAGGCGGCGTCGCCGCCCGGCCGCAGCTGGAGCAGGCGGTGCAGCGTGGAGGCCTCCATCCCCGCGAGTTCTGAGAGGCGCTTGGCCGCGCGGCCCGTCGGCGCGGCCAGGATGATCTTCGCCCGTTTCGCTTTGGCGAGCGCCACGATCGAGCGCACCGTGAAGCTCTTGCCGCAGCCAGGGCCGCCGGTGAGGACGGCGACCTTCTCCGTGAGGGCTAGACGCACCGCCTCCGCCTGCGCGGGCGCCAGTGTGCTTCCGGTCGTCGTGTGCAGCCATCCGACAGCCTTCTCCCAGTCGACGTTCTCGAACGCGCTGAGGCGTTCCGTGGGCGCGGTGAGCAGGCGCAGCAGTCCGTTGGCCAGTGAGACTTCGGCACGGTGGAAGGGGACGAGGTAGACGGCGGTCACCCTCTCGCCGTCCTCGCCCGGCAGGTACTCCATCACCACTCCCTCCTCGGCGGACAGCTCCTCCAGGCACGCCTCGGCCAGCGCCGCCTCGACGCCCAGGATTTCGGTCGCCTGCGCGATCAGATCCGCGTCCGGCAGGTAGCAGTGGCCGTCGTCGCTGGCTTCAGACAGGGCGAACTGGAGACCGGCCTTGACGCGCTTGGGGCTGTCGTGCGGGATGCCCATGGCCTGCGCGATCTTGTCCGCCGTCTTGAAGCCGATGCCCCACACGTCGCCCGCGAGCTTGTACGGCTCGTTCTTCACGACCGAGATGGCGGCGTCTTTGTAGGTCTTTAGATGCGCACGGCCAGCGAGGTCGAGACACCGACGCCCTGGAGGAACAGCATGACCTCTTTAATGGCCTTCTGCTCCTCCCACGCCCGCCCGATCATGGCCGTGCGCTTGGGGCCGAGGCCCGGGACCTCGATCAGGCGCGCGGGCTCCTCCTCGATGATGCGCAGGGTGTCCGCGTCGAAGCGGTCGACGATGCGCTCGGCCATCTTGGGACCAATGCCCTTGATGAGGCCGGAGCCCAGATAGCGGCGGATGCCCTGGATGGTCGCGGGGAGGACCGTCGTGTAGCCGCGCACCTCGAACTGACGGCCGTATTGGGGGTGCGACTTCCAGACGCCCTGCATGCGCAGGCTCTCGCCGGGCTGCGCGCCGAGAAGGGAGCCGACCACCGTGAGCAGGTCGCTCCCGCCGCCGCGTGTCGCCACGCGTGCGACGGTGTAGCCGGTCTCCTCGTTGGCGTACGTGATACGCTCAAGCACCGCCTCCAGCGTTGCGAGCGGGGGCCCACTCGGTGCGGTCGTATCAGGGGTGGTCACACCCATCGTCTGTCTCCGTTGGCTAGCGTCGCTCCGGGCCGGTGGCCACCCGGTCTGCATCATCCTGGTCCTGCACTCCCTGGTGCGGCCTGCGGTGCCGGACCGCACCAGCCCCTTTATCCTACCGTGTCCCACGGCGCGCCCGCTCACCCAGCAGGTGAGGGGCGGGGCCATAACGCAACTGTGTGAACGCGGGGAGCGCGCGGGGCGTAGGCGGATGCTCTCACGCGTGCGCAGGACGCGCGGGTTATCGCGCCGCGTTGTCTCTACCTGCTACACTATATAGTATATAGTACGGCTAGTGAAGTAATGGACGGGTGGCGTGCTGACATGGTACGCGGCCCGATGATCGACGAGAAGGAGACCGCATGGACGTCGAGATATGGTCTGATGTTGTGTGCCCCTGGTGTTACATCGGCAAGCGCCGCTTTGAAGCGGCGCTTGCCGGGTTCGCGCACGCCGATGCGGTGCGGGTCACCTGGCGCAGCTTCGAGTTAGACCCCAGCGCGCCCCAGCGCTACCCTGGGACGCTGACGGACCTCCTGGCCACAAAGATGCGGACCACGCCAGAGGGGGCCGCAGCAGCGAACGCGCAGCTCACGGAGCTGGCCGCCGCGGATGGCCTCACCTATCATCTGGATAAGGCGCAGCCGGGCAACACGTTCGATGCCCATCGTCTCATCCACCTCGCCGCCGCGCACGGCTGTCAGGACGCGATCAAGGAGGCGTTGCTGCACGCCTACTTTACCGCAGGGGCCGCGATCGGTGATCGGGAGACCCTTGTCGCGATTGTCGCGGCGGCGGGTCTTCCGGCGGACGAGGCGCGTGCCGTCCTCGCCAGTGACGCCTACGCGGATGAGGTCCGGGCGGACGAGCGCCGGGCGGTCGGGTTCGGGATCACGGGTGTCCCCTTCGTGGTGATCGATGAGCGCTACGGCGTCTCCGGCGCACAGCCCGTCGCCGTGTTCCAGGAGACGTTGGAGGCCGCGTGGGCGGCGGCGCATCCGCTGGTGATGGCAGGTGGCGCGGGTTCCGCGGAGAGCTGCGACGGCGAGAGCTGCGCGCTCTAACGCTCACGTGTCCACGATGGACGTCGGTGGTGAGGATTGTGGTCGGGGTGGGCGAACGCTCAGGGGAGGACGAGGATACAGGCGCTTGGACGGTGAGATGAACAATAGGAGAAGGAGAAGATTAATGCGGGATCTTGGGTTAACGGTCATACGGGGGGTCGTCGGGGGACTTATGGCGGGGCATGGTGCCCAGAAGCTGTTCGGGGCCTTTGAGGGACCGGGCCTCAAAGGAACCGCGGGGATGATGGAGATGATGGGCCTGCGCCCCGGTCATCTCTGGGGGACGGCGGCGGCCCTCTCTGAGTTTGGGGGCGGAACGCTCACGGCCCTCGGTTTGTTGCACCCCTTTGGTCCCATCGGGACCCTCTCCGCGATGACGATGGCCACGGCCAAAGCACACTGGGGTAAGCCGATCTGGGTCAGCGCGGGTGGCGCGGAACTTCCGCTGCTCAACAGCGCGGTGGCCGTGGGTTTGATGCTCACGGGACCGGGGGACTATTCCCTGGATGAGGCACTGGGCATCGAGATACCCCCGGCGTTGACGGCGGTGGCGTTGCTGGGAGCCGGAGCGCTGATTGGCTACGGCATCGTGCAGAAGCCCACGCCGTCCGAGCCCGCACAGACGGAGGCGCGCACGACGCTGGAAGGCGGCGAGGAGGCCAGCGACTCCACCATCGCCTAGCGCCCTGACACGGCGGGACGGCGCTCTTACACGTCGTCCCGCAGACCTGACTCCCGGCCCTCATCGGATTGATTGTGCGCGTTGACGGTCTCGCGCACGGCCACCTCTTTGAGCTGGGGCAACTCCGCCAGCGCATCATCCTGGGGGGCGTAGCCGACCAGGACACGTGCGTCCGAGATGTCCAACCGCTTGAAGCGATTGTCGCTGAGCCCGTGCAGCACGGCGAAGCGCACATCCTCAACGTCGATACAGCGCACGATGAGCTGATGCAGGTCACGCTGCGAGACGAAGGCGTCGAGATAGGCCAGGCCGTCCTCCTGTTGCACGGTCTCCAGCGGCTGGAAGGCCCCGATGCGCAGGGCGATGACGGAGAGGCCCTCCTGCTCGGCCATGTAGCGCCCCAACGCCTCACCGAAGCACTTGGAGACGCCGTAGAGATCGCCCGGATTGACCGGCTCGTGGGTCTTGACCTGCACGTCGGCGGGATAGCCGGAGACGGCGTGGATCGAGGAGGCGTAGACAACGCGGTGGCAGCCCGCCGCTTTAGCGGCCACGATGGTGTGATAGGTCCCGATGATGTTGGTCTGGAGTAGGCTATCCCAGGTGGCGTCGGGGCTGGGGTCACCAGCCAGATGCACGACGGTGTCGATGCCCTGGCAAAGATCTTTCAAACGGTTCAGGTCGCTCAGATCGGCCACGACCACCTCCCCGTATGGCGCGATCGCCTCTCCCTGCGCCGCGTCCTGCACCATTAGGCGCAGGTCATAGCGGTCCGGGGCATGGGCGGCAAAGTAGGTGTAAGTGCCAGCTTTGAACTGTTACGCTTTGCCGGGTTAAGGTGTATCACCCGCGCACCGTCTTTTTTTCAAGGAGTGGGCATCCCGTGAGCGTAAAATGGGGTTCTAACCGCCTTGACCAGCACGACCTATCTGTAACACCGTAAACCGGCTTTTTGTAACAGATCGAAACCGGCGCTTACAGTAGGAGCCAATGCGGCCGGCGGCCCCGGTCACGAGCACGCGTCGCGTCCGGTGCTCTGTGCGAGCCAACGTGCCGTCCGCGGTGAATGAGTCGGTCATCATGCTCTCCTTGTTGTATGGTCCCTGCGGTTTCCTCCCTTGCATGTCGTGTGCCCGGTCACGGATGATAGAGGGGCGTCAGATCACGGGGGCGACGCGCTAGACGCTCCGCGTGGCACGGGTAGGAGGACGGCCCACTGGCACTCTTCATCTTTGACATGGATGGTACGCTCATTTCATCCTATATGGAGACGCCGACCAGGCGCTATGCGAGTTGGCAAGCGCTGCCAGGACGGCGGGAGATGCTGCACGCCCTGCGGGAGCAGGGCCACCACGTCGCGATCGCGACCAACCAGGTGGGTGTCGCCTTCGGCCATGTGACGGAGTCCCAGGTCGCGCGTAAGATCGAGGCGGTCCTCGCCGCGTTGGGCTTGCCGGGAGATACCCCCGTCGCCGTGTGCGTTGCCCATCCGCATGCGAAAGCCTATCGCTACAGGGACCCGGCCGAGGTGGCGCGCCGTAAACCGAGCGGGACGATGTTGCGCGAACTCATGGAGACGGTCGGTCTCCACGAGGATGTCGTGTACGTTGGCGACCAGCCCGACGATCGGCGGGCAGCACGAGACGCGCACGTGGCCTTCCGCCTGGCCGACGAGTTCTTTGCATCCTCCCCTGCTGGATTGGCCCCTAGCCATGATCTGGAGGGGACAGTGAGCCCGCCTCCCTTGACTCCTACAGACGAACAGGCTTGACCGGGAGGGCGATAGCCGTGCGACCACACGACGACGATCATGGACGGATCGGAGTGGTAATACCAGCACACCCGATGGCAGGGGGTCCGAGGGGAGGCGCGGTGCCACGGCTACTCATTTTTATGGAAGATGTGGTCATGGTGGTACGCCAGATACGCGCGATGTGGCAACATATTGTTCGCGTCTGAAGCTTTGCTAGTTGCCGCCCCAAGTACATGGTTTTGTTGGCGTTTGTGGAAGAGGGCATGTCTTACAGCGATACCATCATGGCGCGGCCTTCTGCCACCCATCATATGAGGTGGGTGACGACGGTGGGGGCTGATGCCGGCGCTGCATATAGATTCCACGCAGCGCATGTATATGCAGCACTAATGGCTGGCGAACGTGCGACGTGGCGGGGGAGGCGACGTACAATCTGAGACCTGAGATGCGTTGGTCTAGCAGTCTGTCGGAGAGAACGAAGCTTGGTTTGCGTGAGCAGAGTACAGTTGTCTGGGGGTGGTGTCCGGCCGGTGCCGCATGTACTCGACGCGCGTCCAGCGGTAGAAAACGGTCTCGGATGCACGCGGCATGGAGTGGATACATGTGGACACTCCTCCTTAGTAGACCGGAGATAAGGTATGGAAGCGCTTGAGATTGAAGGCCAGGCAGACCAGGAGCCACTCGCCAGCGGCAGCCCCTTCGCCCCGTAACGAGAATTGGCGGAAGCCGAGTACCTCCGTGATGATGCCGATCACGGGCTCGACCGTATATTTGCGTGCGCCATAGATGGCCTTGCCGACCGCCGTTTTGAGTTTGTACGCCATCCGCACCTGAGCGCTGGCGTCGCCCGGCGGGGGGGCGGGCTCTGGTGCGAAGCGTTCCTGCCAACTCTGGGGATGGGGCTCACGCCCGGTCGCGATGTAGGGTTCGATGTCTCGGACGGCACACGCCTCCAACGTCGCAGGGCTCCAGTAGCCGTGATCCAGCGCCGCCGCGTCCGGCGTGCCCACCTCCGGCGGGATCGCGGCGAGGGTGGGTGCGGCTTCGTGACTGTCGTTGGGGTGGTTGGAGAGCGACGTCCCCACGATGAGCAAGCTGCCCTGCTCCACTGCGACCTGTACGTTGTAGTCCTGATCGAAGCCCTGGTCGGTCGGGTTCTTCATGATACGCGAATCAGGGTCGGTAAAGTTGTACTGATCCTTGGCCCGTGGACCTGGCACGGGCGGTGCGGGTACACGTCCGCGCGGCCGGTGTCCCGTCGTGCGCTCCTGCTCCGCCCGGTGCGCCATCGTTTCCGCGTACGCCGCCTGCTCCAGAGCCTCTCGTTCCCGCGCGCGCGCCTCGATGACCGCCTTGGCCGCCGCCAACTGGGTCAGCCGATCTTCCCGCCGCGCGATCTCGTCCTGCACGACCAGTCCATCCGGCCGCTCCCGCTCATCCATCTGTTCCGCCAGCGCGAACAACTCCTCCACCTCGGCCCGCAACTGCGCTTCGATCTCCTGCAACCGTTTGTAGCTCACGGCTTTGCTCTTGGAGGCGTCGGCGTGGATCTTGGTCCCGTCCAGGCTGATCGTGCCCAGCGTCAACACGCCCGCTTCCTGCGCCAGCAGCAGCACCTGCACGAACAACCCCTTGAGGTCGGGCAAAAAGGTGGCGCGGAAGCTGGCGATCGTGTCGTGGTCGGGGTGCCGATTGCCCGCGATAAAGCGGAACGGCACCGACTCATAGGTCGCCCGCTCGATCTTGCGCGAACTGAACACGCCCGTCGCATAGCCATACAGGAGCAGGGCCAGCAACCCCTCCGGCGCGTAGGGCTCACCACCCCGCGACCCATAACGCGCGTAGAGGGCCGAGAGGTCAAGCAGGGCCACGCTATCCACCACGAAGCGGGCCAGATGGTCGGGCGGCAGGCAGTCGCCCAACCGCACGGTCAGGTCAAGCGCCGCGTCATAGTCCACGGTTTTGAATGTTCTACTCATACTGCTACGTCTATCAGCACCCACGAAACGGAGAGTCCGCTTCTCTCCGACAGACTGCTAGCGTACCCCGTTGTCATCGTCCGGCGCAACGATTACATGATCCATCGGGAAGGCGTACCGTAAGCGGGCCAGCATGTCGTAGCGGCCACTGCATGGGAGCGTGCTGCAGCCAACCTCGTGCCAGCGCCGCGTCGGTTCCTGAGCGAGGGGGGGTGGAGGCGTGACTGCGTCCGGGGATGAATGTTCATGCAGCGCGTCGCATAGACGTGCATGGCCTGTTTGCGTGCAGCAACGTCGAGATGGGCCACACGTTATGCCAACGCAGGTAGGGCGCGAGCGCGAGCGATGCGCGCATATCTTCTTTTTGCCCCCTTTCCACGGTCGTGTATGGGGGTTGTCAACCTGAATCGCTTGTGCGTATGCGTTGCATGCAGGCTCCACTCGCTGTCCGACGTGGCCGTGTGGCAAGAGCGCTCCGCCGCGAACCTCACGGCGTCTCGTCAACCGCCCTCATCGAGTCGGCGCGGAACTTATGTAGGCCAGATCGGCTGCCGATGCTGGAACGCACGAACGGTTTGATGGCGCGAGCTATTGGAGACGCGGCGCGAGCGGGCGATCTGTGTGCGGGCGCGGCTATCGCGGAGATGGGGAGATGGGTTGGACAACTTGACAGGCCGCCATCAGCACTATCATAATGACAACGACTGTAAAACATTATAACGTACTGATACACGATGATTGATTCGTAGAGTAAGCTTGCTATGTAGGTGAAAAGCACTGTGGAGTTCTAGAGATGGTATCTTGTGTGGAGACGAGTAACGACACAAACAGGCTCGCCCCCAAATATCATCGCGTTACGCCTGATATGTTCGCGTGCACTGCGGACGGGATCTGGTCTCCCGCTATGGCGATCTCATTGGAACTCGATCTTTGTGACAAGTTCGGCGTGAGCCGCATCACGGTTCGTAAGGCCATCAGTGATCTCGTCCACGACGGTAAGTTGCAGATCGTGCAAGGTAAGGGAACATTTGTCACCAAGCCGAAACTTCAGGAGCGATTCGTTCAGCGAGCATCTGGCTTCTATGAGGACGTAGAGCTGCACGGTATACACCCACAGACGGTTATTCCGCGACAGGGACAGGACACCATTCCCGCGCCCTCTGACGTTGCGTTACACCTCGGGCAACCAGTGGGGGAACGGGTTCATGTCATTGGACGCACGCGCTGTTCGGTACGAGACGATTCTTGTTTCCACAACATATATTCCCGAGCTACTGTGCCCAGATCTTTTGGGTCATGATCTAGCAGCAGGGTCCCTGTATCGCCTCCTCGGTCAGGATTACGGTCTTAAAATCGCGCGCGGTGAGTGGAGCCTTGAGGCAGTGGCGCGGGGCCCTGGGAAACACGTGTCCTTGATGTCGCGCTCGCCGGTCCCCTTTTACGTCTGGACAGCGTTGCCTACCGTGCGGATGACCAGGCCTTTGAGC
>JAABUJ010003311.1_pt1 | contig 18291 bp, 15 predicted proteins | sample 5559131 | NCBI WGS metagenome assembly JAABUJ01 (sample SAMN10711875, study PRJNA513366) | rock metagenome | isolation source: Antarctica rocks | place: Antarctica: Victoria Land, Mt New Zealand nord | collected 2016-01-07 | reverse complement strand
TGGCATGACGGACGAGTTGATTGCTAGCCTGGCCCGGGTTAGTTCGTTGCGCGTGATCTCGCATACCACCTCGATGGAGTACAAGGGCACGCACGAGTCGCTCGAAAAAATTGCGCACGACTTGAATGTGGACGCGGTGGTCGAGGGAACTGTGCTGCGGTCGGGCAACAGGGTGCGAATCACGGCGGAGCTGGTTCAGGTTTCGACCGACGGCCACTTATGGGCCGACACCTACGAAGGTCCGATTGGCGATGTGCTCACGCTCCAGAATCAGGTCGCGTCTGCGATCGTGCGGCAGATCCGAATCCAGCTGACCCCCCAGGACAAGCGGCGGCTCGCTGCGAGCCAGTCCATTAACGCACAGGCCTACGAGGATTATTTGAAGGGACGCTATTACTGGGGTCAGCGGTCGGAAGCCGCACTAACAACCGCCATCCGATATTTCTCCGACGCAACGGCGAAAGATCCGCAGTATGCCTTGGCGTATGCGGGTCTAGCCGATTGTTACGGAATTGTAGGCTCGGCAATTGTCGGTACGGTTCCCACCAGTGCGGTCGCACCCAAAGCCCAGGCTGCGGCCATCCGGGCGGTAGAACTGGATCCGTCCCTTGCAGAGACGCAAACCGCGTTGGCGACCGTCGAGTTCAACTACAACTGGAACTGGCCGTCGGCTGAGACGGGCTTTCGCCGTGCCATCGAGCTGAATCCAAACTATGCAACCGCGCACCAGCGCTATTCGCTATACCTAATGGCGATGAATCGAACGTCGCAGAGCCTGGACGAGATGAACCGCGCCCGCTCGCTCGATCCGCTCTCGCTGAGTATGAATCTCAGCCTGGGTTGGCGCTTGTATATGGCGCGACGCTACGACGAAGCTGACGCCCAGCTACGCAATACCATCGTGATGGATCCCAAGTACTTGCTGGCCCACATCGTGCTCGGTCAGAGTTACGAGCAGCAGGGTCGCTATCCCGAGGCGATTGCTGAATTGCGTGCAGCCGAAGCGCTGTCACCGAACAGCCCCCCGGTGATTGCCGCGCTGGGACATGCGGAAGCACTGGCTGGTCAACGCGCGGAAGCGCTGAAGCGCCTGGACCAGTTGAAGGCGGAGTCGTCGGCTGAGTATGTTTCTCCTTTTTATGTCGCCTTGCTGGAAACGGGTTTGAAAGACCGTGCGGCTGCGGTGGCCTGGCTGGATCGCGGGTACGACGATCGCTCGAATAACATGGTCTTTTTGAGCGTCAATCCGCAATTTGACAGCCTACGCAGCGAGCCCGGATTTCAGAAGATTCTCGCTGCCATGAAGCTGCCTGCCACGCACTAGAGAACCGGGAACAGCAAAAACAAACGCAGATTTCCTTCGGGAATGACAACCAGAGCGCCTTTCTGCATCTACTTACTACCCTTGTTCAAAACGGATTACATTCCTGTTGACTCGTCATCCTGAACGCGGTGAAGGATTCCTGTATTCACCGAGTGGTGCAACGCTGTACACCATCACGTAATCAGCCCAACAACACAATCATTGCGGGTCTGGTCTGCACAGGCAGAAAGGCTTTGCGTTCTCACCTAATCTGCATCCCCCTGACTTGGCATTGTGTCCGGCGCTTTTGTGAGATTGAGTGCCGGGTGATTGGCGCGCTTCAGAATGTCATTCATTGCCGGGACCTTGGTTGTGTTGAAACGCTGCCAAGCATCCAGGGTTTCTTTCGCTTCGTGCTGAACCTTGGCGGAAGCAGCCAGCAGGGCTTCCGCGGGTGCGCTGTCCGTCTGTTCGAGTTCAGCGTAGAGCTGGGTCGCTTCTCCGGTGATATCGTCCAAGCCTGGAGCATGACCCGCTGTCTCCGGTTGCGCTCCGCTCAGGACTGATTTGAGCTCGGACGCAAACGGTTGAAGCTCGTTGATTGAAGCATTCGCCGGATTGTCCAGTTGTTCCTGAACGGAATGGGCGGTCAGGTCAGCCTTTGACGCAGCGTCGAGCGTCTGCGCGATATTGAGCTGCGCAGTGTGCACGGCTTGGAGGTCGGTGATCGGGGTGTGAACGCGCGGGTCCATCTTGATGGTCAGAGGTTGCGATTCGGTATGGCCATCTGCGGAGAGCCGAACCGTATAGGCGCCCGGCAGTACCAGCGGGCCCTGTGGCGTAAGTGGTGTGCGATGCGGGACGGCCGCAATCGGGTACTGGTAGTCCGCCGCTGCGGGCGCGGTGGAGCGCAGATCCCACACGACACGGTGCATGCCCGCAGAAGCCGGTAGAGGTCGATGCCGCAGAGGCCAGTAAGCGGGAATCAGCTCTGTGTGCAGCGTGGCTGGCGTGGGTAGCGCAGGATCTTCGCTGCTATAGCGCCGCAGGACGGAACCATTGGCATTCAGGATTTCGAGTGTGACCGGGCCATGCGCAGCCTGGGGCAACCGGTAGTCGAGAATGGCTCCGTCGGGTGGATTCTGTCCTGCTGGTTCGTCCACCGGAAGCGGGGTGTCGGTGTTCTCATCGCGCCGAATTCGCCAGGCTGGAGCGGGTTTGAAGAGCATGGGAGGGCTAGCGGGCGTGGCTGCGAGTTCCCGCAGAGGCGCAATGTCGTCCAGTACCCAGAAGGACCGTCCGTGGGTCGCGACAATAAGATCGTCCTCGTGAACCAGTAGATCGCGCATGGAGGTGTGCGGCAGGTTGAACTGGAGCGGCTGCCAGTGTGCGCCATCGTCGAGCGAGGTCCACACGCTGTGCTCGGTTGCGGCATAGAGCAGGCCGGGCTGGAGCGGATCGGCGCGAACGGCGTTCACGGGCGCATCGTCCGGCAGGCCTGCCGCGATGGACTGCCATGTTTTGCCGCCATCATGCGTGCGGAACGCATAGGGACGGAGGTCATCCAGCCGCTGTCGATTAATGGCGACGTAGGCAGTGTTGTCATCGAAGCGTGCGGCGTCAATCTGCGCAATCTTGCTCCACGCAGAGATGCCGGGCGGCGTGATGTTGCTCCAATGCGAACCGCCGTCGCGTGTAATCCAGACGAGCCCGTCGTCCGTTCCAGCCCAGATGGTCTGCGTCGTCTTGTAAGAGGCGGCAACGGCATAGATGGCTCCACGACGCTGCGTTTGCTGCTTGGTGGTGAGTGCGGGCAGGGAAGCTGGCTGGCCCGTCGCGGGCTGGCTCAGGTCCGGGCTGATGATAGACCAGGTATGGCCGTAGTCAGACGTCTTGAACAGATGATTGGCAGCGTAATAAAGCGTGTGCGGGTCCACCGGCGAAAAGAGGATTGGCTCGGTGCGGTCGCCACGGAAGCCTTCCTTTTTGAGAGGTAGCGGAGTCACGTTCTGCACATGGCCGGCGATGCTGTCGTAGCGGGAGACTTCTGTGCGTCCCGCGCCGAAGACGATGTTGGGATGAAGAGGATCTGGCGCGGCGTAGCCATACTCGATGATGCCGGCCGGGTGCCAGTCGCGAAACGTGATCTGGCCATCGTTGCCGCGCGTCGAGATGCAGACGGAGCCGCTCTCCTGTTGCCCCGCGCAGACCTGATACGGAAAGGTGTTCGTGGCAGCGACGTGATAAAGCTGCGCCGTGGGCTGGTTGTACCAGGAGCTCCAGCTTCTTCCGCTATTGGCGCTGACCACTGCGCCCTGATCGCTAACGAGCAGCAGGATTTTCGGATGGTGTGGGTTGATCCAGATGTTCTGGTAGTCATCGCCGCCGGGGGCACCGCGCAGGCTGCTCCATGTCTTGCCGCCATCGGTGGACCGTGTCGTCACAATGCTGGTGCTGTAAACGGTGTCTGCGTTCTTCGGGTCGACGACAATGATGGGCAGGTCGCCGCCGCCAATCTTCTCGGCAGGGCGCGGATCGTCCGTGATCTTCTGCCATGACGCGCCGCCATCGTCGGATCGATAAACGCCGAGCCCTTTGCCTGAGGCATATCCGGATTCAACGGTTGTGGAGAGGGTGGCATAGAGGCGTTGTGAGTTGGAGGGTGCAATGGCCACGTTGATCTGGACCAGGTTTGCGGGCAGACCGGAGGTGAGCTGCTTCCAGGTAGTGCCGCCGTCGGTTGATTTGAAGAGTCCGCCGCCGGTGCCGGGAAATGCATTGGCGTCCTCCCACGGCCCGAGCGTTTCCTGCCACAACGAGGCATAGACGATCTGCGGGTTGTTCGGGTCGATGACAACATCGGAGCCTCCGGTGCGGTCGTCTTTGAAGAGCACTTTGGTCCATGATTTTCCTCCGTCATCGGAGCGAAAAATGCCCCGTTCGCTGTTTGGTCCATAGGGATGGCCCAGCACGGCAGCGAACAGGCGATTTGGATTGGCGGGGTCAATCGCAAGCGCCGGAATCTGCTGACCCTGGCGAAGCCCTAGGTGTGTCCAAGATTTGCCTGCGTCGGCCGAGCGGTAGATTCCATCGCCGACGGACAGATCGGGCCGGTGGAGGCCTTCGCCGCTGGCCACGTAAACCACTTTACTGTCAGAAGGAGCGACTGCAATTGCGCCGATCGACTCTGTGTCTTCATGGTCGAAGATGGGTCTCCAGGTGCGGCCAAAGTCGGTTGACTTCCAAACGCCGCCGTCCACCGCTCCGATGTAGAAGACGTTTGGCTGATCGGGAACGCCCGCTGCCGCGCGTGTGCGGCCTCCGCGAAAGGGTCCGATCATGCGCCAGTGCAGGTCTGGCATCACTGTATTCGGCTGAGCGTAAGCTCCGGTTGCGAAGCCGGTGGCAAGCATCGAGAGAGCAACGCAGAGAAGACGCGACGCAGCGCGGGAAGTCACAGGCAAGATAATCTCCTTGGCGGCCTGCAGGAAGATGCCTGCGCGGCTACCGCACATTGTAGAGGACACGATTCTATGGCGGCTTGAGCGCGGCATGTTTGTGCGGCAGACTGATGTATTCTCCGGCAATGGCCGATTCCTCGAAAAGTTCTTCGCCGGCGAGTTCTTCTGCAATGCTGCACGCACTGGCGATTGTGGGTGGGGGATCCTTGCTCGTTTTCGGATCGCGTTTTCTGCTCAATTTTTTCGGTCCAGCAGTTCCGTATTCCATGCCCGACAATCTGGATTACACGCTGGACTCAGACGAATTCATTCAGTTCCTCAGCCGTGTGACCGGAGGTGCGCTCCGCGAGGCAACGCTCAAGCGTTTGAAGAACGGCAGTGAATTCTACCCCGCAGAGCTGAAAGCCATCCGAGGCGCAAAGCGGTCCATCTGCATCGAGTTTTATGAGTTCAGCCCCGGCGAAATCGGTGATCAGATGGTGGCTGCTCTGACGGAACGCGCAGCCGCTGGCGTGAAGGTACAGATCATCGTGGATGCGATGGGCAGCGTAGGCACACACTGCAGCTTCTTCGAGCGGGCCATCGCCGCCGGAGCGAAGATGTATTTCTACCATCCGCTGCGCTGGAATACCTGGCAGCGGGTGAACAATCGCACGCACCGCAAGCTGATCGTTGTGGATGGCAGGATCGGATTCATTGGCGGAGCGGGTATTGCGGACCACTGGCAGAAACCGACCGACCTGGGGCCCACATGGCGGGATACTGTGTTCCAGGTGGGCGGAGATGCAGTGGGCGGTCTGGTATCGACCTTTGCGCAGAACTGGCTGGATGTCTCGGGGGCGATCCTGTCAGGTCCAGAAAATTATGAGTGCGATAAGAAGAAGGGCCCGTTGTCCTTTGTCGTGGCCAGTACACCGCGCGATGGAGGAACGCAGGCGCGCGTGCTTTTTCAGGTCTTGATCCAGTGCGCGAAACATTCCATCTGCATCACGACTCCCTACTTTCTGCCCGATCGCAGCGCGCGGCAGGCGCTGATCGAAGCGGTGAAGCGCGGCGTGAAGGTAAAAGTTCTGACCGCGGGTCCGCACATCGATCACCCGATGGTGAGAACATTGAGCCATCACAGCACGCGCCGGGTTGTGGAAGCAGGGGTCGAGATCTACGAGTATCAACCGTCGATGATTCACGCCAAGTTGCTTACGGTCGATGGGCAGTGGAGCGTGATCGGATCGGCCAACTTTGACCATCGTTCCTTCGCGCTGAACGACGAGGTGAACATGGCGATCATGGATCGGGGATTGGCTTCCATCATCGATGCTGATCTTGAGGAAGATCTGACGCGCAGCAAGCGGGTGACGCTGGAGATGTTAAACCATCTTTCCATGCTGGATGGGGCTCTGGTTGCGGTTGCGCCGTTCATCACGCGCGAAAGTTGAGGCGTTTTGCCGGCCCAAAAGGGCTTAGCGGACGGCGATATACTAGAGGGGTGAGCAAGAGCTTCTATATCGAGACGTTTGGCTGCCAGATGAATGTGCACGACTCTGAAAAAGTAGTCGGAACGCTGGAGCAGCAGGGCTACGTACAAACCCAGGTGGAGGATGACGCCGGGCTGATCCTGTACAACACCTGCTCCATCCGCGACAAGGCGGAGCAGAAAGTTTTTCATCGGCTGAATGAATACAAGAAGTTGAAGGGTGAAGGGAAGCGCTTTGCCGTCATCGGCTGCGTGGCCCAGCAGGAAGGCGAAAAGATCTTCGATCGTGCGCCGTATGTCTCGATTGTGGCTGGCTCGGCGTCCTATCGCAATCTGCCTTCCATGCTCGAGCGGCTGGAACGTGGCGAGTCGCGCATTACGGGTTTGGACGATAAGAAGACGACAGAGACTTTTGAAACGCCCTTTGTGGCGCGAACCAATGAGCATCGCGGCTACATCACGATCATCGAAGGCTGCGACAAATTCTGCGCCTATTGCGTGGTGCCGTACACACGCGGCAATGAGCGCAGCCGCACGTCAGACAGCGTGGTTGAGGAAGCGGGCCGCATGGCCGATGCCGGCTACACCGAGGTGCAGTTCCTTGGACAGAACGTGAACTCATACAGGGATCCTTTAGGGAAGAAGACGTTTGCGGAACTGCTGCATGCCGTCGGCACGATCAAAGGGATTCGTCGTGTGAGGTTTACAACGTCGCATCCGCGCGACTTCACGCGTGACATCGTCGACGCTATCGATGCCACACCGACCCTATGCGACCACGTACATCTCCCGGTGCAGTCTGGATCGTCTGCCGTGTTAAAGGCCATGACTCGGGAGTACACGCGGGATTGGTATCTGGAACGCATCGCCTGGATCAAAGCAGCGAAGCGCGATATTTCTCTCACCTCAGACATCATCGTGGGATTCCCCGGCGAATCTGACGCGGACCTTGAGCAGACAGCGACTCTGCTGGATCATGTGGGGTATGACGCAATCTTCGCGTTCAAATATTCGCCACGCCCGAATACACCCGCCATCTCGATGGCCGATTCGATCCCGGAAGAGACCAAGGTCGAGCGGCTCAAGCTGCTGCTCGACCGCCAGCGCGAGATTCAGCGCGTCAACTACGAACGGCATCTGGGCGAAACGATGGAGTTGATGGTTGAGGGACACAATACCCAGCGCAACCAGGTGATCGGACGCAGCACGCAGAACAAGACCGTAAACTTCACCATGGGGCAACCGATCTTTCCTGCACTGGGTACATACCAAACGGTGCGAATCACGCAGACGTTTCCGAACAGCCTGCTGGGCGAGGCGGTCTGACATGACTGGCGATCTTGCAGAGGTTGAAGTGCAGATTCGCGGGCTGATGCTGGACCCTGTTACCAACATGCCCATCGTCATCCTGAAGGATGTTGCGAGCGAAACCGTGCTGCCCATCTGGGTCGGGGTGTTTGAGGCGAACGCAATCGCGCTCGAGTTTGAAAAAACAGCGACGCCGCGCCCCATGACGCACGATTTGCTCAGGAACATTGCGGTTGGCCTGGGTGGAGCGGTAACCCGGGTCGTCGTCAGCGATCTGCGGGACGATACCTTCTTCGCGACGATCTGGATGGTGCAGGAGGGCCAGACCGTCACCGTGGATGCGCGGCCAAGTGACGCCCTGGCGCTGGCGCTGCGTTGGGACTGCCCGATTTTCGTGTCGCGCAAGGTGCTGCGCGAATCGAAGCAAACGGCTTCAGCCACCGGCACGGACGTAAGCGCGGACGAACTGCGCCGCTGGCTCGAAAACCTGAATGAGGACGATACCGGCCAGTACAAGATGTAACAGCCGTCTGTTGCCGCCCTGCTGCGCAATTCAGAGGAATTCTTCAGTTCAAAAGCTTAGTTGACGTTGGAGTTTCTGATAACTTAGAGATGCCTGACTTCAGCGCGTTTTCTCAGCCCACTAAGCTACTTTGCCCTGTCCTGCACCTCATTCCCTGGGTTCGCCCCATCGCTCGAAGGAGCACTATGCCAAGCGTATACCGCAATTTTCTTGAGCTTTCCTATGACGAACTGGAAGAGATGAACCTTGCGGCGAAAGACCAGCGCAGAAAGCGGGTGGACGCCGGCACACTCCAGGAAGAACGGCTCAAGTACCTGACCGATACGCCGGGAATCAAGGCCGTTACGGTGCTGTTCTCAGATCTCGAAGGCCGCCTGCATATGCTCGACTATGACAAGAAGTTCCTGGTCAAGAGCTTTGACAACCTGACCTTTGACGGCTCGTCGATCCGCGGCTTTACCGCGCAGCGCGAAAGCGACCTGCGCCTGGCAATCGACTGGAGCGCATTCTACTGGACACCTGCGGACGTCTTCGGCTCGGGCAAAATTCTTGTCTTCGGTGAGGTGATCGACAAGAACGGCTCGCATTACTCGGGCGATCTGCGCGGCGTGCTGAAGAGCTTCGCGAATGAGCTGTACGAGTCGAACGGCTATACCCTGAATGCGGCCAACGAGATCGAAGGTTTTCTGTTCGAGGGCATCGATGCGGAGAAGGCTTTTCCCAACACCGGACGCTTTGAGTACACCAACACGGGCGGCTACTATCACTCATTACCCGGCGACCCCTTGCGGGAGTTCATTGACACCAGCGCCGAAGTGCAGCGTGCGATGGGATTTGAGAACGAGAAGGATCACCCCGAAGTTGCGCCATCGCAGTTCGAAATCAACTACACCTACGGCGACGTTGTCATGGCCGCCGATCAGATTCAGCTTTACAAGCTGATCTGCCGCCAGGTTGCGACCCAGATGGGTTCGACCGCAACCTTCCTGCCCAAGCCCGTAACCGGCGTCAATGGCAGCGGCATGCACACGAACGTGTCCATTACTAAGAACGGTAAAAATCTTTTCTGGGATGCGAATGGGCAGGAGAAGATTTCGAAGATGGCGTGGCAGTTCGTGGACCGGATTCTGACCCATGGTAATGACATCTGCCTGCTTTTGAATGCTAGCGTGAATGCCTACCGCCGCCTCGATCCACACTTTGAAGCACCGAATCAGATCAAAGCTTCGGCCACGGACCGTGGCTCCATGGTGCGTATCCCGATTGGAAATGAGAAGTCGGCACGCGTTGAAGTTCGTTCCGTCGGTCCTGATGCGAATCCATACATGGTGCTCTACTCGATCTTCAAGAGCGGGTTGCAGGGCGATACGGCGAAGATAAAAAATCTTCGCCAGGCCGAACGGTATCTTCCCGATAACATTTACACCGCGCTCGAGGACTTCCGCAATGCCGAGTGGACCACGACGCTGCTTGGTGAGGACGTGAAGGCACGCTACGCCGACCTGAAGCAGGCGTCGGCAGACCGCTGCCCGCGTTTATTGGGCACCGTGGTGAAGCCCTGCGAAGTGCAGTTCCACCACGATGTATATAACCAGTTGCTGTGGGGGCAGTTCTAGTTTTACTCTTTAACACATCTTACGCGGAAACAATTCGCGCCTCCTACCTCCAAAGGGGCGTGAAAGGGTTACAGGGGTGAATAAAGCCCGGCCAATCGACTGCCTCCAATGAATCTGAATACCCTCACAATCGACTCGGTCACACCACTGCCGGATTGGCTGAAACGGGTCTCGAATGGCTCGTTGGACGTGCTGCACTACACGTTCCTGAAGATTGGCGGCCTCGCGATTACGCCTCTTTTTCTGGTGAAGGCGTTCTTCTTTGTCCTGATCCTGGTCCTGGTCTCGCACTCCCTGCAGAAGTTAGTTCTAGGCCGTGTTTTCCGCCACGTCGGTATCTCGGAATCGCTAAAGTTCGCGCTCAGCCGGTTCGCTACCTACTTATTTTTTCTCGGTGGGCTGTTCGTTGGCCTGCAGTCGCTCGGGGTCAATCTCAACTCACTGATCGTCTTTGGCGGTGCCCTTGGCGTTGGCGTCGGGCTGGGTTTGCAAAACGTGGTTTCAAATTTTGTGGCGGGATTGATTCTGCTGATCGAGCAACCGATTCGCATCGGAGACCGCATCGAGACAAAGGATACGCTCGGGGATGTTATACGAATCGCAGCGCGCTCAACCTGGGTGCGGACGAATGACAATGTCGTGATGATCATCCCGAACAACGACTTCATTAACAACCCGGTGACCAACTGGACTGCGAACGATCCAAATGTTCGTATCAATATGATGGTTGGCGTGGGCTATGCGTCCGACCCCTACGAGGTTAAGAGGATCATGCTTGAGACAGCCGCGGCCCACCCGGATGTTCTGAAGGCGCCGGAGCCGGATGTGATCTTTACCGATTACGGCGATAACTCGATCAATTTCCAGCTGCGAGTATGGACTGCGACACGCTTGCACGCGCCGGCCATTTTGAAATCCGATCTCTACTTTTCGTTATTCAAGGAGTTCGGCAAGGCTGGCATCGAACTGCCGTTTCCCCAGCGTGATGCATATCCGGTCCTCGGATATTGCTCTTCCGTATGGCGGACCAAACGCGCGGTCGCAGGCAGACGCACCGGATAAAGATGCGGAAAAAGGGAACAGCGTTCGCTAATCGCACCTGGTGTCCGCTTTGTTTGTCAGCCGTATTTTCAGGATGGTAATGTTTCGTCTGGAGCTCGGTCTTTGGCCGCTCCAGGAGACCAACCTTCATGCAATCGAGCTACAACGGCATTACCGTCCCTGCGAGCGGGGAAGCGATTCAATACAGCAACGGCAAGTTCACGGTTCCGGATCGCCCGATCATTCCATTCATTGAAGGGGATGGCACTGGACGCGACATCTGGAAGGCGTCCCAGCGGGTATTCGATGCCGCTGTTGAAAAAGCTTACGGTGGCAAGCGCAAAGTCGAGTGGTTTGAAGTATTGGCGGGTGAGAAGAGCTACCGGCGCACCCAGGACTGGCTGCCCGAGGATACGGTGAAGGCGACGATGGATTTCCGCGTGTCCATCAAAGGGCCACTGACGACTCCGGTGGGCGGAGGAATTCGTTCACTGAATGTGGCGCTGCGGCAGCTGATGGATTTGTACCAATGCATTCGGCCCGTCAAGTACTACTCCGGCGTGCCCAGCCCGGTGAAGCACCCAGAGAAGCTGGATGTGGTCATCTTCCGCGAAAACACGGAAGATATTTATGCGGGTATCGAATTCCGCGAGGGCACGTCCGAGGCAAAGAAGTTCATCGATTTTGTGAACGACGACATGCTAAAGGGCAGCAAGAAGAAGATTCGGTCTGATTCCGGTGTCGGGGTCAAGCCAATCTCGATCACAGGATCCAAGCGTCTGGTGCGCGCGGCGATTCAGTACGCGCTGGATCATGGGCGCAAGTCAGTGACGTTGGTTCACAAAGGAAACATTCAGAAGTTTACCGAAGGCGCATTTCGCGAATGGGGCTACGAAGTTGCGTCCGAGGAGTTTCGGGCGCAGACCGTAACGGAGCGCGAGAGCTGGATTCTAGGCAATGTGGAAGCCAATCCCAAACTGACGGCTGAAGAGAACGCAGCGTTGATTGAGCCGGGCATCGAGTTTGCCGCGCCGGAGTTCGGCGAGGGCGTTGTCGCTGAAGTGAAGCAGGTACTTGCGTCCATCAGTGAGTCGCATGGCGGCGGCAAGTGGAAGCAGAAAATTCTGGTGAATGACCGAATTGCCGACTCGATTTTCCAGCAGATCATTCTGCGACCGGAAGACTATAGCGTTCTCGCGACCACCAATCTGAATGGTGATTACATTTCGGACGCTGCGGCGGCGCAGGTTGGCGGGCTGGGCATCGCCCCCGGAGGCAACATCGGCGACGGCTATGCAGTCTTCGAAGCTACGCATGGGACCGCTCCCAAGTATGCGGACAAAGACGTCATCAACCCAGGCAGCGTGATGCTTTCGGGCGTAATGCTGTTCGACTTTATCGGCTGGAGCGAGGCTGCGCGGCTGATTGAAAGCTCAATGCAAAAGACCATCGCGCAGAAGTTTGTGACCTATGACTTTGAGCGTGGGATGCAGGGCGCAACCAAGGTAAAGACCAGTGAGTTTGCATCGAAGATGATTGAGAATATGTAGGACGGAACGCTGTTTGGCTCCTCGTTACCCGGTGGGCAGATGCTTGACGGATATTTTCACACGAGGTGAGAGTTTGCAATTCGACGAAGGTAAGCATCGCATTCAGGCATTGTTGATCATCGAGAAGCTCGCGGCGGGGTATGATCCGCAATCGGGGGAGGCACTTGGACCGGAGCACATCCTGCACCGCCCTGAGGTTATTCGAGCACTGGTACTTGCTTTGCATTCGCTCGAATCTCGGACAAGCGGACCAGGGAGGTCCGCCGAGCGAGCCGGAGCGGCCTGGGGTAAGAACGAGGACACGGAATTACGCGAACTGTTTGCATCGAGAGTGTCGTTGCAGGAGATAGCGAACTCCCTTCAACGTACACGCGGGAGCATCACGGCGCGTCTTGTTCGATTGCAACTTGTGGAGAGCCGGGAAGACGCTCGGAAGCTGCTTGCCTCGGGCACTCGGTAGGATAAAGAAGAGCAAAGGAGATTGCATGCGTAAGAAGGTGACGATTGTTGGTGCGGGGAATGTAGGGGCTACGGCAGCTCATTGGATTGCGGCAAAAGAGCTGGCGGATGTGGTTCTACTGGATGTGGCGGAAGGGATTCCGCAGGGTAAGGCACTGGATCTGCTACAGGCCATGCCCATTGAGAAGCGCGACGTCTACATCCTGGGGACGAACGACTACGCGGATACTGCGGGCTCGGACATTGTGGTGATTACGGCGGGAATTCCACGTAAGCCGGGTATGAGCCGCGATGATCTGCTGAATACCAATTCGAAGATCATGAAGGATGTGGTCACGAAGGTGGTTGCGGGGTCGCCGAACGCCATTCTGATTATCGTTTCGAATCCTCTCGATGCGATGGCGCAGGCAGCGTTCAAGCAATCCGGATTCCCTCGGGAGCGTGTGATTGGAATGGCGGGCGTGCTGGACTCGGCTCGCTTCCGTACGTTCATCGCGGAAGAGCTACAGGTGTCTGTTGAGAACGTGACCGCGTTTGTTCTCGGCGGACATGGGGACACGATGGTGCCGTTGTCGCGCTATTCGACCATGGCCGGAATCCCGATTACGGAGTTGATCGAAGCAGGGAAGCTGAAGGAGCTGGAGACGCGGACGGCTAATGGCGGCGCTGAGATTGTGAAGCACCTGAAGACGGGCTCGGCTTACTATGCTCCGAGCGCAGCCGCGACTGAGATGGTGGAAGCAATCCTCAAGGATAAGAAAAAGATTTTGCCTTGCGCTGCGTACCTACAAGGTGAGTATGGAATCAACGGATTGTTCGTGGGAGTTCCGTGCAAACTGGGTGCAAAGGGCATTGAGAAGATCATTGAAATCAAGCTGACGGAAGAAGAACAGGCCGCACTGAACAAGAGCGCGGACGCCGTGAAGGAACTCTGCACGGTGATTGGCGTTGCCTGATCGGGAGTCAGAAGTGGCTCGGCGTTCGCAGAGAATGCACAAAGGGGGCACTGGATACACAGTGCCCCCTTTGCTATAAGCTTTGAAGATGCTTGAAAACTCGGGACCAAACCAGAAAAGTTTCTGGCTAGCCGCGTGGATTTATTTTTGTGGTGTGATGCTGGCCTATGGGTGCGTCATTTTGCTTGCAAAGGCACCGCCGTCATTTGTGGATTATCCAGATTGGGTTTACCAGGGCTACTTATTTCATGCGGCACTTACAGGACATTCTTTTGCTGGGTACGTTCTGAAGCATTATCCGGTTCCGAACAGCACCACCACAGTAGGAATAGGTTTGCTGGATCTGGTGTTCCCTTGGCAATTAGCAGCTAAGCTCTGGACTTGTTCGTATCTGGTGTTATCAGGGGTTTCGAGTTGGGTTTTGGCGCGGGCATTCGGCGCTCAGGACTGGCGATTAGTGGTTGTGTTGCCGGGCGTAATCTTTCTGAATCTGACATTCTGGCTTGGCCAGGTCAGCATCGAAATGGGAATTTGCCTGTTGATGCTGCTGTTGGCGATGCTGCTGAATGAAAGGGCAACGGTGTGGATTGCAGCCATGCTGGTTCTGTTGTTCTTCACGCACATGGAAGCTTGCGCCGCCGGCCTTCTATTACTCGTCTTTTGGTATGGAGATAAGCGCCAGTGGACGCGGCTCTGGGCGGCTGCTCCAGCCGTTGCATTGACTGCGTGGTACGCGGTGGTGCGACTCGGCAACCGGGCCGCGGATGGTGGAACGCTTCACCCGGATTTCTCCTACGGTTCATCCAGGTTCATCATCTACAAGGCCAACACCTACTTCAAGACGTTCGGCTATGTCAATGCTTGTGCGCCTGACCGGCTTTCGCAGACGGAAGCGATTTTCGGGCGCGACCTCTATCTGCTCATGATCGCTGCGGCGTTCATCGTTGCAAGTTTGTGCATCGCGCAAGTCATTCGCTTTGCATTGCATTGCATCAGGCATGGCAGGCAAAGGTCCCTCGGAGCTTTCGTGCTGGTGCTGCTGATCCTATCACTGCTGCTGCATCAAGTGATGCTGGGCACGGCTGATCCTGGGTCTCGACTGCTGTTGATGAGCGCGGTATTGGCGCTGTTTGGTGTGAACTGGCGAACCCGAATGGGGACAGCACTTGCCTGGCTCAGTGTGTTTTTCGCTCTGATGAACTTATGGCAGTTCGCGAAGATTGAAAACAATCCGTATCGCCCCGGACACCCTAAGGACCTGCCTGCGGCTGTCCTGCGGTTTAGTCATACTGAGCCTCAAACACTTTTATCTCAGTATAAAAATATTGGCCAGGGGGACATGACGTCCTCGATTTATCCCACTGGAATTTTTGTCTATCGCAAGCCTTGCTTGCGTACTGACCAAAATGAGTGCCCCTTACACTAGCGAAAGGGCACTCACACTTATATAGAGTTTAACTTCTGGTCAGCAGGTGCTCAGGCTATGCGGTCGATCGTGACGGATTCGAGAACCACTGGCGTCTTGGGCCGGTCCATGCCGTCGCGCGCAACCTTCGAGATCTTCTCGACAATGTCGTAGCCTTCGACGACCTCACCGAAGATGGTGTGCTTGCCTGTGAGCCAGCCGGTGTCGGTGACGGTGATGAAGAATTGGCTGCCGTTGGTGTTGGGGCCGGAGTTTGCCATGGCAAGTTTGCCTGGCTCTTTGAACGTGTGCGGCGACGATTTGGTTTCATCAGCGAACTTGTAGCCTGGGCCGCCCATGCCGGTGCCTTCGGGGTCGCCACCTTGAATCATGAACTGCGGGATGACGCGGTGGAAGACCGTTCCGTCGTAGAGCTTGCTGCCTTTCTTCGAACGCGAGTTCCACTCCTTGCTGCCGTCAGCCAGCGCGATGAAGTTCTTCACTGTTTCGGGCGCTTCTTTCTCGAACAACTCGCAGACGATGGTGCCTTCGCTGGTTTTGAAGGTTGCGTAGGTACCTGGTTTCTTATTCATGGGACGGTTGCTCCTGCGCTGGCTGCGCGTGGGTTAAGGGTTGCGGAGGGTGTGATTCGGGCGGAAAGACGGCCGGAACGAAGAGCAGCGGAAAATCTAGCCTGGCGGTGCCGGGGTCGTCGCGGCTGGCGCGGGCTCCGGGGCGGCACTTGCAGACGGCGGGGGTGGCATTGGCTGCCCGTCACGCACGATCGTCACTTTGTCGATCCGGATTGGTGTCGCGGGCTTGTCCTGCGCGTTGCGATCGACCCCAGCCATGGTCGCAACGATCAGGACGGAGTGCGGGTCGCACTGCCCGAAGATTGTATAGCGGCCGTCCAGATCAGGCTGCGGCAACTCTGTAATGAAGAATTGGCTGGAATTAGTGTTTTCACCGGAGTTTGCCATGGCCAAACGTCCAGGTACATCGAACGTGAGGCCGGGTGTCGTTTCGTTGTTGAAGTAGTAGCCCGCATCGCCCGTTCCGTCGCCGCGTGGATCGCCGCCCTGTACCATGAATCCGGGGATGACGCGGTGGAATGTTAGCCCATCGTAGAACGGCTTTCCATGGACAAGTTTGCCCGTGACCGGGTCATTCCAGTCCTTGGTGCCTTCAGCGAGGCCGATGAAGTTGGCGGCGGCGAGCGGCGATTGCTTGTCAAAAAGTTTGCAGGTCATTCGGCCCATCGATGTGTCGAACACAACCGTGGGACCAGTTGGAACCGGTGCGGGAGCCACACTGACTGGTGCTCCCGGAGCGTCAGGCAGTGCAGAGTCGGGATTCTGCGGTGCAGCGGTCTGCGCGGAGAGCGCAGGCGTCGCTTGTGAGCCGGCGCTGTGCTGGGCAGGAGGTGTCGTGACTGGCTGCGTAACCGGGTCTGGGGTTTGTGCGCCGGCAACCGCACACAAGGTTAATGCGGCAACAGCGCAGGCGCTACAGGTAGATGTCCAAAGCTTCATCGAGTTCAAGGCTACTCCATTTGTGGATGCTGTCGCAAAGTTGGCCTGCTGCTGGAAGACGACCAACTCACCCCCGGCGTGAGCGGACACTCCCCGCGTGAGACACGCATCCAACGGCGTGGAGGAAACACATGGAAAAGTTTGCGCTGTATGGCAGGTTGAAGGTGAAGCCAGGCAAGGAGATGGAACTGGAAGCGTTCCTGAAACAGGGCGCTGAAATGGCGATGAAAGAGACACAGACGATTCGCTGGTTTGCGATCAAGGAAGACAATGGCGCCTACAGCATCTTCGACACATTCCAAGACGAGGCAGGGCGCGAGGCGCACTTGAACGGAGAGATTGCGAAGGCCCTGATGGCGAACGCGGATACGTTGCTGTCTGAGCCGCCGCAGATTCACAAGATCGAAGTTCTGGCTGAGAAGTAGCGTCGGGCGCGGGACAACTCCGGCATACTGCGGACCATCCATTCAGGGAGAGGTGATTCATGGCACAGGGAATTGACGCTACCAAAACTCCAGCACGTCCTTCCCACGAAGCGGTGGAGTCCACGGGCGAAGAATCCGATCAAAGCCGCCTGGATAAGGATGCGATGGAAGGCGCCAGGCGCGCTGAAAACCGTATCCACTCCGACGAAACGAAGATTCCCGGGAGCAGTATCTTCACCAAGTAGCAGCCGGGCGCAAGGACAGCAAAGCCCCGCATCGGTGCGGGGCTTTGCTGTGTCTGGCGATCTGGAGCGTCCAGGCAAAATGGCTACAGGGCACCGGCACCGGCCTCAGCCACTGCGTGGTCCTGCACACCAGAACCTCCGCTGACCCCGATGGCACCGATCACTTTACCTTCGCGTTTGAGTGGAATCCCGCCAGCAAAGATCATCACCTTGCCGTCATTCGAGGCGTGAATGCCAAAGAACTGATCGCCGGATTGCGAGTTCTCTCCGAGAGACTTGGTGTCCAGATCGAACGCACGGGAGGTCCATGCCTTCTTCTGGGCGATGTCAACGGATCCGAGCCAGGCATGGGGCATGCGTTCGAAGGCGAGCAGGTAACCGCCCGCGCAAACGACGGCAATGTTCATAGGCTGGCCTAGTTCTTCGGCTTTCTTTGTGGCCGCGACGATGATGGCGCGGGCTTCAATCAGGGACACGGAATCGGACATTTTGAGGAATTCTCCTTGGTGCGGTGGGCTGTTCTGAAATTAGAGCTGATCACGCAATGGTATACAGCGTTTCGATGTTGGCAAAACAGCAATTCTTCACAGTGTTCAGGATGACGGCTCTCCAGGAACGGAAGCCGGGTTTGCAGCAAGGTAGTAAGTGGCTCTCTGAGCCTGGTTGTCATTCCCGACCGGATTCTGGTGTCATTCGCGATCATTCTGGATGTCATTCCCACCGTATTTTGGATGTCATTCCCGAAGGGAAATCTGCGTTTGTTCTTGCTCTTCCAGGTTCTCTACACACAATCTGTGAAACCGCGTTAGAGGTTACGAAATACGGCGTTGCCAAACTGTCTGCGGTATACGCGGTCGGGCGAAACACAGAGGGGCTTAGGAAGCAAAGGAGTCTTTGGTGGCGCTAAAGTGCAGTGATGGCGCTGGTAAATCGTTATTTTAGATGTTCCAAGCTGAGTGAAGCTACATTTCGCCGTCTGGTGCGTTGTTTTTC
>JAABUJ010003309.1_pt1 | contig 18299 bp, 19 predicted proteins | sample 5559131 | NCBI WGS metagenome assembly JAABUJ01 (sample SAMN10711875, study PRJNA513366) | rock metagenome | isolation source: Antarctica rocks | place: Antarctica: Victoria Land, Mt New Zealand nord | collected 2016-01-07 | reverse complement strand
ACTAACGGTAATCGAACATACCAGTAGAGATGAGATGGATAGACCTGCATAGAGTCCCAGCCATTCATCAGCGTGGGTTTGGTCGCGGACTCGGGCCTTCCAATCCAATCTGAGACTGAAAGACGAGGTGCTTACAGCAAGACCACTCTCCTCTTCTCCATCCCCAGCCTCTACATCCTCCATCCATCGCCTATAAGTCTCCACATCCCAGCGCTGCTGCTCCTCATCTTCTACCCCAGCATGAGTCCGCCATTGAGCTCCCGCCCTGTTCGCCATCACTCCTTAGCCTAGGTCACACACCAGAACTTCATTCTTTCGACTCGCCAAGGTGCACAACAAAAACCTCCCGCCTGTCATACCTACAACAAATGATTTCAAGGAAAATCCTGCTTAAGCAAGCAGCAACTACCCCACGAAGCATCATGAAAACAGCGAGTACAAGACAAGCACCTACCAAGGACTAGTATACAGCCTCGCATCTTCGTCACCAGGGAAGTGCTGAGCTACGATGACAGCTTCATGGCCTGCTTTCTGGAGCAAGAGAGCGGTCTGAAGCCCGATGATACCGGCTCTACGCTTTGTATGAGCTTTGTCTGGGTGAAGAGAGGTTGCTGGTGGGTACGAACCCTAAGACGACGATGACTTTAGGGCTTTGAGCTGTCATTGTGTGGGCTGTTGTGGGTGGTTAGTAGCGAGGGGTTGGAGTTGATGGGAGGTCGAGAAGCTCGTTTAGCAATGTGGGTATACTGGGTGAGACTGCTTGGCAGCGGCAGAGCCCACGGGGAATTTAGATGTGGTGAAGATGTAGTTTATAAAGACTGGAAAATCTTTGACTTGGGATATGAATTGAATCCCGCACATTTTGCTGGAAACATCCGAGGAGATAAGTCTGGTGCAACCAATCTGGTTTGTACTTTATGTTGTCAGGATAAGCCAATTGCTAAATATTAATGTCTCCATGGAAAATCTAGTATCCCGTGACACAAAGCGTGCATGCTTTGGACCCCACTGACGCCTTTGCTAGAACGACTCGATCATCTTTTCGCCTGTGTGATGCTGATGATAAACCGAGAGCATGGGTATCGTGATAACGCCATCGCCAGACCAAAGGCATAAAGTAAACGCTGCACTGACCGACCTCGCTTCAAGGAGCGCGGACCTTCTTCGTCTCCTCGTTGCCTCCCTCGTCCCCCTCCTCGAATTTCCTTTTCAGACTGACTTCACGATGGCCATTCGTCTGAGCATGCCCATTCGGAGCTCGCTGGGCGGCAGCCATGGCCTTTTCCGCCTCCGCCTTCGCCCGCAATGCCTCTGGTGTCTGTCTTTTCTTATATGCCTCGCGAACTGGCTTGTCATTCACGATGAGTTGTTCCATCGTTACGCTATCTCGTATACTGTCCATGACGCTATCGACCGTAGTAATATAATTGGGCTCGTTCTTGTCGTTTCGCCAGCGAAGGAAACGCCACTGCTGTTGCTCGTCCTGGAAACATTCTACGATGCGTTCATCCAACGGCTCGCCTATTGCTTTCATATCTTCCCATCCATCATCGTCTACAGTCATGGTTCCGTGGGGAACGTCGCCGTCCTTGCCCATGTTTACTGCAAGATGGAAGATAGGTTTCTGGTAATAGTCTGGATAAGGTTCGGTGTCGCCGTTTGCCAGATCTTCCGCGTCTGGTTGAACCATTGGCCATTCGAAGAATAGCCGAAAGTCGACGGAATTATCCTCTTTAGGTTTCCACTTCAGAATGTGCGGATCTGTTCCAGACTGGTAGGGGGTGTTTCTGCAAGTGAAGATCAAGCCATCGTTACCGTGCGCAAGTTTAGGCAGTATAGCATGGAACATCTTTGCGCAACCGTATGCAAATTCCATGTCCTTAAGATCGACGAGAAAGGGAGCAAATCGGGTTTCTTCCGGGTATCTCTTCAAAAGAGCTTTGTAGGGGCCGTTGATCCTTTCAGTAAAGTATGCAAGCCGTTTGTCCAAAGTTCGATGCATCAGGCTATAATCGTCGAGGACCATCAGGTCGAATACAAGGTATCTAAGTTGAACTGATCCGTCGCGCTGCGTGTCGTTGACTAGCTCCCCGTCGATTAAAGTGCCCGTGTGAATGTCTCGTTCACGCTCTTGCTCCATGTGTTTTGGAAAATGAAGATCGGGGACGAAATAGTAGTCATTTTTGCGGTCGATCAGGTAGACGACTTGTTTACCATGACCATCCTCTGTGAGATACATCAAGCACCGAATACCGTCTGATTTCTCACAGACGTAGTAGTCCTGCTTCTGAAGCTCGAGTAGATGTCTGGACGCAAAGCTGACCGGCTGAGCTCCAGGGAAGCCTAGTTGTTGCCGATGAAGCAATTGTGCTACTTCGTGGCGCATTGTGTCCAATAAATCCCCCTCCGCTCTCGTGCCTGGCATGTCTGGCACTGAGCCTCCCATTCTCCCGGAGTGTCCCTAGCCCAGCTAGTGGCGCTCGAAGTCCAATGTTGACAAGAGTGGGGACAGATCCGTCGCGAGAGTGTTGTGGAATTGATAGGCTGAGAGCTTTAACGGGTGCCAGACGGCTGGGACGCAGGGATTGTATAGCACGAAGAGTGGTTTGAGCAGTCTGCACGACGAATCTCCACCATGTTCAGTCAGCAGCGCCCCGGATACATCTGGAACCAAAGGGTTTGCGATGTGAACTAATCCATTTCCGTCAGGTTTCCGCCAGGCTGAGAATTGAAAGTCGGGATTGAGATCGAACAGCTAGAGCCTGGAATATATGTTGTCAGACCTGCCCCTCGACATACTGGCTGTCCTCATGATATGGCCGGGACGGCTGCCACCCACTGCTAGTCTTCGAATGCTCCAGACATGACAAAGACGATGGCCAGATTCGATACTCAGATGAAGTCGTTGCCGATCGATTTCACTAGTCGAAAGTGGCTAGTTCCTCGGTAAGAGCTGCATCCAGTTGTGGAGGCTTCAGCTTTGCGACACGCCACTAAGGCATCTCATTATTGACACAGGCACGCGATTATTGTCGTCTCGGCCCGGATCCCATCGTATCTTGCTGGTATGTTGCTCTCATTTTCGCTCTACTTTCTGTCCGAACAATCCGTGGATGCGCCCTGCATCCTCGGTCCATGCCTCTTCCAAGGCGGCATTTTGCTGAGCAGGACCCATGCGATAGGCCTAGAGAAACCCTGTCGCGCGCATTGCTCTATTCTCTCGATCTATCTTACATTGAATCTTAGCTGACAATGTTCGAAGGAGATTGCGGTATTTGCTATGATGGCGGTGTAAGGCGCCGTACTCAATTGCCCGACCTCCTGTTCGACTTCCTTTACACGCAATGCCTTCCCCTGCCGCGCATACCTCAAGCAATAATTCACCACAAGCAGACGCCGACTCGGAGGATAGGTCACCGGACGAAGAAGAAGCGCAGGCTGGCGATGATAAACGTAATGGAATCCAGCACAATGGCAAAGCGCCAGCGCCCCAGCCTAGGGCCTCGATACAGGAAGGGAAACAAAAGGCAAAGGCGGTGATGGCATCGTCTGGCTTGACTCCTGCGAAACTATCTCCTAGAGATGCAAAAGCTGTGCAGGAAGCAGATGTGCGATCGAAGGGGAAAGGGGTCAATGGCACAGCCCCGTCACGAAAACGCTCGAGGTCTGGCACTCGAATACTTCACCCTTCCAGTGCGGAGAACCCCTCCCCGGAGATCGTGAAGGAGTTCCGAAATGAGGTGCTCTTAGAGAGATATGTCAATCGCCAACAACTGAACGATGCTGCAATATTCGCTTCGACGAGTAAGTCGAATGACTTGACAGCCTCCAAGAGAGCCGAGGCGAACTACTATCTCGCCCTTCGTGAGCAGCGGCGCCCTAATGGACGGCTGCATGACCCTGCCGGTGTTTATGGAGCGGGCTATGACGGCCGGTATGCGAATCCAGCAACCAACATACGAAGTAGAGGATCTCAGGTTTTATTCCCCAGCCAGCGAAGACGAGCCGGTGGAAGGAAGTCTCGAGAGCTTCGTGTGCCAAAGAAAGAGCTTGCTACACAGTCCGAACAATTCGATGAGCTTGTGCCTATACGGCTTGACATTGAATGGGATAAAGTGCGTCTACGGGACACCTTCACCTGGAACCTGCACGATCGAGTGGTCCCGCCAGACCTTTTCGCGGAGCAACTCGTTGAAGACTTTCAGCTTCCGATGGAGCAGTGCCAACAGTTGGTACAACAAGTTAGTACCAGCATTCGGGACCAGATTCAGGATTTTTATCCACCTATGTTCATTGAGGAAGAGGCATTAGATCCGCACCTACCCTATTCAGCTTACAAGGACGACGGGCTACGAATCATAATCAGATTGAATATCACAATTGGCCAGCATACGCTCATTGACCAATTCGAATGGGAGATCAACAATCCTCAGAATTCGCCCGAGCAATTCGCTGAGCAGATGACACATGACCTCTCGTTGTCCGGTGAGTTCACGACAGCCATTGCGCATTCGATACGAGAGCAAAGTCAGCTGTTCATTCGAAGTCTGTGGGTTACAGGTTATGCGTTTGACGGTCGTCCTGTCGAGGACCATGAACTCAAGGCTGGCTTTCAACCCTCGCCTTTGCCATCTTCTTTCCGCCCTTACCAGGCCGCGAAGGAGTTCGCCCCCTACATCTACATGCTAAGCGAACAGGAGCTAGAGAAGACCGAGCTGTCATTGTCGAGGGAAGAGCGCCGGCAAAAGCGTTCCGTGACCCGTCGAGGTGGACCTGCCATGCCAGATCTGAAAGATCGCCGCCGGACGATACGAACGATGGTTGTGTCCTCGGTCCTCCCTGACGCAGCGGAAACAATTGAAGAAAGTAGGTTGTTCAAGCGTGCGCCTGTTTCTTCCGGCCGAAGCCGCCGTCCAGGCTTTGGTCAGAGAGACGACCTCGATGATTCAGAAGAGTCAGAAAGCGAAGAATCAGCGCCAAGCTCTCCAGCCATTCCACCGCACCTCTTGTCCGGTACAGCTCGGACAAGAAATATGCGAGGGGCAGCGACCGTAGCTCAACAGGCTATGCGCAGCACTCTCGGTCGCTCGGCAACTCCTGAAACCTCCAGCCTCCACCACCACGAAACCCGCACCTCTGGCCGCCGAAGAGACTATCGTGAAGAAAGCGTTGACGACTCCCCTCCTACTTTGATCATCAAACTCCGTATTGGCCGCGAACGGTACCGACGATGGTGGCGTGAGAACAAACCCAGACCCACCGCCGAGCCTCTGCAGAACCTGACTCCAACCCCTGGTCCACATCGCCGCTCTCAGAGCGTAACATCGAATCAAGGCACGCCTGCCCCCAGAACCATGGGACCACCACCTACAACGCCAGGCTTACCGCCTAATCGATCACCACGGCCATCAAATGCGTCGACTCCACAACGAGAAGGTCAGCCTCCCCCAAGCTTGAACCAAATCCATCCGCACGCAGCACAAATAGGGCGGGTGGACGCCAAGGGCCCACCCGGCCATGACAACCCTATCGTGAGGAACCCCTTCCTTCTCTCATATCTCATGAAATGACGCCTCCGCTGATACGGAGCCCCTTTTCATTTCTCTCATCTCTCACAATGACTTCCCTGCTGATACATTGCCCTCAGCCTCCATCCCCCGAATGGCTCACCGGCGCTCTGGTCCGTTTGCAGCAAACTTACCCCGACGACGCTTTCGAAGGCACAATGCGCTACACTGCCGTATCGACACTCACCGATCTCCCAGTAAGTGTGCGGCCGGACCAGCCGCAGCCCGAGAACGTCAAGTACATGTACTACCCACGGATCAAGTGTAAAGACTGCCCTGGCAAGCTCTACACGCCGGGGCCGGAGATGGGCGTCAATAACTTTGAGGTGCATTTGAAGAACAAGCAGCATCGAGAGAAGGTGGATAGAAGAGTTGCAGAGACGCAGGGCGCGAGGGCGTGATTAACGAGGTTTTGGATGGTTAGCATAGGCATGGGGGACAGGGGGAAAGAGGTTGTATATGACATGTCTCTCATAGATATCTGTACAGCAAGAACAGCAGTCAGTCCTTTGTGTTGTGGATAAGAAGGCCCTCCCTTCGCCTCGTAAGGCGTAGCGTGTATGATCGAGGTGATATGATCAACAGGTCGCGTTCTATCTTCCATCTTGCCATCTTTCTGTACACTGCACTGCATTCAAGTTCATAGCTACTAGCACGCTTTATAACTCTTGATCTTGCTCAAAGCTCTCAACATACATCGTCTGTAAGACTCCCAATCAGAAATGTCCTTATGCGTGCACCTACTGATCGATCAGCCAAGGGAAAGGGGGTAATCGAAATCACCATGGAAGACAAGAAGTCACCCATCATCAGCAAGGTAAGGGCACTCAAATTGCAAATTATAGATCTCCATCATATCCCTGCGTGCTTATGTAGGCGCTCATTTCCATTCCCATGCCCCAACGAGCTAGAGCGCCGAGCACTGCTCCCACATATATCTGTTGTTATAACTTCCTTCCACGCAAATATCACCCACAATAGCACCCCCTCCACCACCATCATCAGCACCTTGCTTGTTCTCACTTCAACCCATTGTTCACCTGCGCTGTTACTGCTTTCTGTTCTTCCTAGCAGAGATGGCTTCTTTCGCTGGGGATATGTGCCTGTGGTTGCTGTTTGTGGAGGAGGGCAATGTGAGCTTTTCCTGCATGTCGCGTCTGTTTTTAACCCCCTTTTTGGCTGCTTCGGCGCGGTTTTTGCTTTTGTTTTGCTATCTCTTATGTGCTCTTGGTGCCGGCCTCCTAGGCGTGTCATAGCGCCTTTTGACGGTTCAACTTGTTGACGCTGGGCGGCGACTGGGGTTTTGAACCAGCTCGTGTTAGGGAAGACGTCTTTTCAATGTGGACCGACGACGACGACTGGCTTTCGGCGTGTCTTGCTGAGCTTTTGGCTTGGCCGGGATTGCCAGATTTTTCATCCCTGAAGAGCCAGATTTTGCGTGTCTTGGGTTTTCAGCTCCAAATTCCTCTCTCAGCTCTTGACTCTCCCTTTAAGCCTTTTTTCATCTCTCCCCCCCAGCCCCTGAGCACCTCACAATATGCTTTCACGCTTCAGCGCAAAGGACCACCCACTGACGGCCCTTCTCCAGGACGCCGAACACGCTCTTACGAGCATGATATTCAACCCGGCCGCCGCCAACGACGTCAATCAACGTGAACCCGTCTTCGCCACTCCACCCGCCTCGCCCGCCTCGCCCGCCTCGCCCGCTTCCCCGCCCGTCCTACTCTCCACTCACGTCGCCGAAGAGCCAATCACGCTCGACCTCAACGACGCCGCCTCCTCCTCCTCCAGCAGCGACGACGACGACGAAGGCATCGAAGACCCCAACGCCATGACGGTCGCGCAGATGATCAACACCATCATCGAAGACGGCATCGTTCTCCCCACCGAAGAAGAAATCGCCGGCCGCCGCGCCGCTGCTGGGCTGCCGGCTGAGAATGCGGAGGAGGAGCCGAGCGAGAAGCTTATGGGGATGATGAAGGAGATGGTCGAGCTCACGTACAATGAGGAAGAGCGGGCGCAGCTGGGAGAGGATATCTTGGAGGAACTTGCCGCGAGGGAGGAGGCTGAGGCCGAAGCTGCGAAGGAGAAAGGCAAGGGGAAGGGGAAGGAGAAGGAGGTCGTCGAAGAGCCAGAGGGCCCGTCAACCGCCTCCCGCGCCGCCGACGACTCTTGGCAAGGTCTCTCTCGCCTGCTGGGTGGTGAGCTGCTCAGTGATCGTGATATCAGCACGATTCTCTCGCGCGAAGTAAGTCCTACCCTCCTCACACACCTCTCTCACCATCTACCCCATAAACATATCCTCTACCTTAGCCCCCTAACGCAAAGACGCAATGCTGACCCGCACTTCTCCCCAGGAAGCCGCCGCCGACGAAGCCGGTAAGCCCTTCAACATGGTCGCGCGGATGATGCAGTACCACGAGCTCAACCGTGCCGCTCAGTACGTCCTCCATGCAATCACTCGCTCACTTAATGACGGAATACTGATTCTGAAATTCCCAGGCGTACCCCAGCAGAAGCAAAGCAGGCGGTAGTGGACTTCCTAGCTAGGACGGGAGGCGGTGTTGGGGGCAAGTTGGCGGACGAGATGATGGATAAATTGAAGGATGGGGTGGGGATGTCGAGGCAGGAGAAGAGAGCGGCGGAGAGGAAGGCGAAGAAGGGGGGGAAGAAATAGGGGGGTGTGGGGTTGTGAGGTGGTGGTGAGGGGGCTGGAATTGGCGTTTGTGCCGGGCATGCATATGGGATTGATTAGGAGCAATGAAAGCAGAATTTTCGAGGATTTGCTCTTGGATTTCTGATGATGTTAGTAGTGCTTTGACGGTTTGCCGCTTTGGCGATGGCGGGCCGGTGGTTGATCGGCTCTTCGTTATTACGTTGAAACGTTTTAGTGTGCCGAGTGAGTTGTTAAAAATTGCGGACCGCGAATTATGTGGAGTTGTGTAATGAGATGTGCTATTTATTGATGTATCTACAGGTATTTCTTCGGCCCATTCGCCTTCCGCCGTTTGTATACGACATATGAACCGGCCAGCAGCGCCTGGAAAGCTACAAGCAGGAAAACGAAAACACCTACTCGAGGCGATTTGGAGTGGATGACTTAAAAGCATTAGTACTTGGCCGACTAGTGGCGAGAAACGAATGCTAAACGAAAATGCTTTACTTACTGTCTGTCATGTGCGCGGGTATACTCTGCATCAAGTTGCCGTGAGTATCCTTGAGCACAGATTGTAAATTCGAGAACTCTTTTTGATAATCTCGCACAGTCCTTTCAATTCCTTGGATTCTTTGATCCATAGCATTGAGCTGATCGCCTGACATGACGTTACGAGCAATCTCCTGGTGTCTACCTTCCGAGCTGTCGGACAGCTTCGACACTGCGTGCTGGATATTATCAATGGCGTGAGCCATAATCTGGAGGCGGTTGTGCAAATCTGCGAATTGCGCTTCCTGGTTTGTGTATTGCGAGGCTTGAGTGTCTTCGTAGTGCTGCTGGTATGGTTGCTGTTGCTGGTAAGGTGGTGGCTGTTGGTATTGCTGCTGTTGTTGGGGAGGTTGTTGGTTTCTTCGTGGCTCTTCTCGGGCGATGGAGGATGAGGTAGTTGTGACGAATTTGTAGACCTCATATGTGTCTGGAGTGTCCGCTGAAGCAGCAGTGACGCCAAAGTAGTAATCGGCAGGCAATTTGATCTGGTAGGAGTCAATCACCGGTCGACATTAGAAGGGAGTATGCATGACCTTATCGCTGGAGAAGCACTGTCTGCCATCGACATCTACCGCAAAGTTGTTGGCCTCGTGCTTGATTGATATGGCTGATGGACGCCCGAGATTGCGGTACGCGTAGTCGCAGTGTCCGAAGGCCAATGAGTCGACGGCATGATGATTCCGGTAATCGGTGCTTCCGTCATTCATGAAACCACGTATGCTCCCACCCTTAACCTTCGATCAGCCCCAATCTGACGGTTGACAATTGCAGCTTACCCTGCCGCCGTAGGTATCAATGACCAATGATAGACCATCAAATTTGCCAACTGTATATATACTCGATGTGTCCACGCTGGCCCGGCCATCTTTGGTGTACCAGATCTGTAAATTCCCACCTCCTCTCTCTGGACCGCTAGCTCTGAACTCAAAGTCGACCTTCCACTCTGGTTTGGTATTACTATCCGAGATCAGTCAACGTTCACTTCGAAGCCTGCCGTCTGCAAATACCTTGCTTCTGTCCAGACCGCCCCACGCCGGTTGCCAGGATGCGGTGGCGTCAGAATGATTTTATCAGAAAGCTGAATCTGTCAGACATATTTTCCACTAATCCAGTAGTTCGCGACCCATACCAATGCGGGTTGTTGGTTCTCTGGTAGTAGGCGCCAATTCGGTATTCCTTTGTTGTTCGGGGAGATGCTAATGACATTTAGCCTAAGTATGACAATTTTTCATCGCCTCTTACGCATCCTTGTGACCGAAGCTCAAGCTATCTATCAGGTACTGTGCTGAGGCTTCAGTAGCTACTAGGGTCCAAAAAAGGAGGAGCCTCATATTGCCGGTCTTCTCGACGTTTCTAGTTGGAGCTTTGATTGAGGACTCCCGGACAGGTAGAGTATGTGTAAGAGCTGCTCGACTTTCGTTGGTATGGGCGGACTCGATGAACAAAGCAGCGCTGGGTGTCGGCGGGACTTTATGTTGACGATCTTTTGTACACGAGGGCACTTTTAACAATGCTGGCAGCCGTGAAACCAACGACAACGGCAATAATACAAAACCTGATTTCGCGGGCTATTGATACAGCAGAAGGAGATAGTTCGATGGAGTGCCGAATGTTCACAGGGGACACGGCGATGGCGTGCCTGACAGCGACGTCCGAAAGATCCATCAGCTTTCTCGACCAAAAACGGAAGCGTGTCAACAGCCTCAAGCGGACCCCTGATACCCCCTGACGTACTTCGTACATACGCGGGTCGAGCCGCGCCTTGTTTCGGATTAAGGTTTCTGCGGGAAACCTCATGCCATGTCTTCTCTTCTCGGTAATCCTCTCGATCTTTGGCGGATGCCGCCCGGAGGCTTTGTTTGCAGAGATATGCCATTGCGCTTGTTTCTACCATGGCCGGTTCATACCCCCCGATAGCACAATGTGCCGTCGTGGCGACGACCCTGAAGATACTACTCTTCCCAGCATAGTATGTCTTCGTCCACAGCTCACCTTTGGAAGCTAAGCGCTTGCCGATCGCAGTAAGTCGACTGACTTCGAGGTTCACCGCAATTGGCTTGCCATCACCCATTCGCTGCCGCTCAAGCAGTGGTACTACGAGGTCAGTTCTCCTTAGGTTGAAGTCCTCTATCTAATACGAACGTGCTCTAAACGTGTTGCGTAGGACACCTCTCAATGGACGCTCGACTATCCACCATTCTTCGCCTACTTCGAGTGGCTCCTCTCCCAATTCGCGGCTTACGTCGACCCTGCAATGTTAAAGGTCGACAATATCGAATATGATCACTGGCGAGCTGTGTACTTTCAACGAGCCACTGTCATTGCCACCGAGCTTGTACTCGTCTATGCGCTGCAAAAGTATAGCCGTCGTGTGGGCCTTTTCAGTAATTACTGAACTTCTCCAGATTCGTACATTCAAGCCCACCAGCATCGAAGGCGAATGCCAATGCAGTGGCCATCTCGATCCTCCTTTCTCCCGCTCTCCTCATCGTCGACCACATCCATTTCCAGTACAATGGATTTCTCTACGGGATACTGATTTTGTCACTCGTGCTAGCCCGACAGACGTCGACGATACTGATCTCCGGGCTTTTGTTTGCAGCACTACTGTGTCTCAAGCACATCTATCTATATCTTGCACCAGCCTACTTTGTCTTCCTGTTGCGGACGTACTGCCTTAGTCGGAATTCTATGTTCCAGATACAGTTCACCAATTGTATCAAGCTTGCGTCGGGCTTGCTTCTGGTCTTCGGTGCAGCCTTCGGACCTTTTGCCTACTGGGGCCAAATAGATCAGGTCCTGACTCGACTATTCCCTTTCTCCCGAGGTCTCTGTCATGCGTATTGGGCGCCCAATGTATGGGCAATGTATTCCTTTTCTGATAGGGTTCTGATACACAGTAAGCCAAGTATACAGAGTTGAGGGCTTAGACAATGCTGATTAATATCCAGTTGCACCAAAGGTCGGCTTGCCCGTGGATCAATCTGCAGTCAACAGCGTTACTCGAGGACTCGTCGGAGACACATCATTCGCCGTATTGCCCAACATCTCTCCCCGAACAACGTTTCTATTGACGCTAGTCTTTCAGCTTGTACGTCGAGTCTCAAAATGAATCTCCCAAAATACTGACGCTCACAGGTTCCTTTGACCAAGCTTTATAGGAAGCCCACCTGGAACGTCTTCATCGGTGCCGTGACGCTGTGCGGCTATGCCTCGTTTTTGTTCGGGTGGCATGTACACGAGAAGGCCATATTACTGGTCATCATACCATTCAGCCTACTGGCACTCAAAGACCGTCGGTATCTTGGTGCTTTCCGCCCGCTGGCCGTGGCTGGACATGTATCGCTATTCCCTCTGCTCTTCACAGCTGCAGATTTTCCGACTAAAACAGCGTATACGGTGTTCTGGCTGATATTAGTCTTGTTGGTCTTCGACCGGCTAGCGCCAGTGGCTCCTCGACCGCGCGTATTCCTGCTAGATCGGTTTTCGTTGCTGTACATTACGGTGGCTATTCCCCTTATCATGTACTGCTCGATAGTACATGGCCTTGTCTTTGGGTCCAAGTACGAGTTCATTCCGTTGATGTTCACGAGCTCATACTCGGCCATCGGCGTAGTGGGGAGCTGGGTAGGATTTCTAGTAGTATATTTCACTTCTTAGCGTAAGATACCCATTTTAGATGATCAGCATATACTACGGAGTTGTCTCAAATGACATTCATTGCTTTTTCTGCTTGCTTTGTTGAACAAGAACAGATAATATGCATGTGAGCGAAGCGATTCGTCAACGCCATAAACGAATGCGGAGAACGCCGTATGGGAGACTACAACAATACAGATGAAGTCCACCGGTAAGTGTGACTTGCTCACAATTGCTGTGTTGGTGGATACTCTAAGATAACGGATATCCCAGCGCGAAGCCGTTAGGCAACCCGCGGCGTTGTTAAATCTACAAGTCGTTATTCAATCGAAATGGTCCGACCAGATATTTCACTGAAGAGAACGTATCATAGATCTCATGTTCTCTCTAGGCAAACACGGGCGCGTTGAATGTAGGAACCACGTATTGCCGAGGGATTTGGATATCTCGAACGCAATAGAGTAACAGCTGATATCTTACTTCTCAACAATATCTTCAACAGAGATGATTGAGTATAGTGAGCGCGAAGGAGCAAATTCGTTCATGGCCGTTGCTTTGTGCATGTGGAAAACAGATGGCGCTCAGAAGGGCCACCTTAGAAATGCTGCGGTTGTCCGCCCTGAACACGAAGCGGACTGGTCCATTCAAGGCAAGAGATGAGACCCGATATTGTAGATTGTGGTGTACTTAAATATTAACAGATCCTAGCATGCCACATGCTACAGTTGTCCAGAAACTCCAGTGAGCGGCGAGTCGAATGAGGTACTGTGGTGCTGTGCTGCATGGTTGAATGACATTGCGATGGTGGGCTAGAGGTGGAAGCCGGGGAGGGAGGTGTTCAAGCGGATCAGTCAGAGACAACGCTCACGGTTAAACCTCGTCCCGAACCCGCTAGCCGCAAATAACAACCTGGGGGCTAGTCTTGAATGGCTCTGCGTACCCAGGAAACACACCTTAAGCCAAGGATCTTGTCTCCTCTCTCACCATGTTTTCCTCCTTTGACACCTCCTCCTTCCCATCAACAACCCGACCAACCAACCATCCCCCTTCAACTCCACACCCTTGAAACCCGTACTCAAGACCATCCTCAAGCTCAGAGACGCGTAAAGATTCTCCTTGCTGACTTCCTGGGGCCTCCCCCGCCCCTGCCCTGCATCCTCCTCAATTCCTCTCATTCAGCCCGAGAAGCTCCAGCACGTAGGCAGAAAATCTTCTCAACTCAACAAAGACTCCTAAGGTCTTTTCTTTTCTATCAAACCTCTTGAAGAGTACTTTCATTCCTTCAACTCCTTCTGAAAGCATATAAAACGACCCTTCTCCAAGCCTCTTTTGATAAAGGACCCCCCGGAGCAAACTTGCTTGACCACAAAGGTCGGACGGTCCTAGGACAATCAAACGGTCATCATGGTCAGCATTATCCCCCTTTTCCGTGACGATCGAACTAATCCAGATTAGGTGCTGTTCAAGCGGAAGCCTGTCCAGTTTTCCTCTACCCCGAGAATACATGATGACCAAGAAGTAAGTGACAAATCTCAAGCAGTAGTCGATGGTTGTTCATCCATCAAATAGGTCTGGTCGATTGAAGCCACTGAAGAGGTCTTCACAACTTATGAAGATTACTTGCGGCGGTACGTCCTCTTTGCTCGCAAGTCACCAAGTATTCAAGGCTAATGCTAGCTAGCATGGACTTCTACCGCCAGGTTGGTCTAGTTCAGCGCCGGTACCTCACTAATCTTTGGACTGACGATCCCCTCAGAGAAGGTTCATCTGCGAAATCACAGGACATTCCAACCTAACATTCATGGATGCATTGAGGAGCGAGGTAAAATGTTTTCTGATTTGGTCTTGTTTCCTCTGTTAAGTATCCTGGTTCACTGGACCTGACTCGATGCTTGCGCAGTTGGATGCCTCAGATGAGGTCGATGACGCCTTCCCAGACGCGTTGAGGGAACCGATCCTGAGGAAAGTCCAATTTTCTACCGTCTCAAGGATTGACAACCTCGGTGCGTAGCCGTCCTGTCCCACATGTAGGCAATGCTGATTAGCTATCCTCCAGTTGACCACGTATACGAGGTTCGACATCTATCGCCGGCGACCATGATCCCGCTAGCTGACGCATATCTAGGATTTCAAGAATGATTTCTACCCAGGCGAGCACGTGAACGTTGCTCTCGACAATGGTGATCGCCTGAACGGTCAAATCCGAGAGAAAACCAAATTCCCCGAGCTTTACCGGGATGATGGCACAATGGAGCGTAAAGCCTTCGCTCGCTACTTTGTCCGCCTAACCGACAGCTCTAGCCGTGAAGAGGCATTGGTCGATGAGGATCACATTGTGCGTGATCGAAAGACCTTTACCAAGCAGCGTCTACGATCGTACATCAAGAACACTGTAACGCATGAAGCCTGGGCGGGAGCCCCTTGGACCGTCAAACCAAAGATTGCTGAAGAGTATCGGATCAATACTCAAATCCCGCCCGAGCTAACCTACGAGCATCAGATGGCTCAGAGGAAGGCGAACATGTCCTTGAGGAGAGGAGAGTATGACGGTACACTCCTCAACTTCTACCCTCCCCTTAACCGTCTGCCCGAATTGAAACCTAAGGGTGGAAGACGGTCCAATGCGCACGATGCCTCCCAATTGAGAAATGTCCAATTTACCGAATATCAGCGTGCGCTGGCCGGTAATACTGCTTTTGGTCGGGTAACACCCCAGGGTCGTCCGATCCAGCTTCCCGAATTTCCCAGCGACCAGCCTGGCTTTCCTGCCACTAATGGATTCCCTCTACTCGCTGCAAAGGGTCAATCTAAGCCCGCGCCGCCGCCCCAGCCCAAGTATCCTATCGAGGACCTTGAGATTGCTCCAGAGTCGAGTAAGCCTGGTCGTCCAGCGTTCAACTATCTGTCCAACGATCGCCCAGAGGCATCATATCCCAAGGAGACACGGAACACTGATGTCGTCATGGATTCGGTCGGCCTTCTTCTCGAGACCTGGAACACACTCAATGTCTATTGCGAGGTCTTCCAGCTTGACTCATTTACCTTCATCGATTACGAAGAGGCACTGCAGCTCACCTCTGAGAGCATGCAATGTGAATTGCTACTAGAGATCCACTGTGCGCTTTTAAAGAGATTGGTGAACGACGTCAATGATAAGAATGGGCAAGTTCAAGTTTCTCTGCCAGCTCATCCAGACATTGAAGAGGACGCCTCGTCCCAGAACGACAGCAAGTTGCCGACTCCGGAGCCGGAAAAACCCCCAGCTCGTAGTACTCGAAGTAGTCTCGCCAAGAGCGAAGCTGCCGAGCTCAAAGAGGCCGACAAGGCCAATACGAACTCCTTAGGCGAGATCAAATTACACCGCGCTACTGAAATGGATCGCTCTACGCGTGGCTATGACTGGAAGATGCGTCTTCGAAAGCGTGACTTTGGCGAAGGCAGATGGGTCACGATTCTTGTCGGATTACTCAACCAGATGTCCGCCAATCCGCGCCTCAAGAAAACTTGCGACGAGATCCTCGTCAAATTGGTTCCCTTGAGCGAGGAACCGGTACCGGAAACCGCAATACACCACTACTCTCATCTCAATATCAATACTCGCGTCAAGATACTTCAGATACTTTGTACCTTATCTCTCGAGACCAAAGCGATTAGGAACTACATGGAGGACTGCAGCAACCAGATGACAGAGCACCGTAAGGAGAGAATCGATGTCCAGCGCACCCGCAAAGCAGCGTAAGTTATGCCATGAATTCTGAGCGATCTGTGGCTAATAGTATCGACAGTGTTGAGGAATTACGGCTCCTCCATGAGGAGCGAAAGACACTCGAGCCTGACAGCAACCCGCCTACGCCTCCTGCTGAGCTGGCGGAATTGGATGCAGACAAGATGGATATTGTCGACGAGGAGGAAGCAGATGAGGATGTTGTAATGGACAGCGAAGACGAAGCGCCGCATCAAGGACGATCCCTGCGCCGCGCCAATGACAGGGCCGCCCAATGGAAGAAGAAGCAAGACGAAGAGAAAGAACGCAAGGAGAGAGCGAAGGCAGGGAAAGCGAAGAAACCGAGCAAACAAGAGAAACAGCTCGAGAAAGTTATGAAGAAAATCGAGGAATTCAAGGAGAGGATCAGGGAATATGAAGAAGAGGTGGCAGTGATTGAAAATGACCTCCGTGAAGCGGACTGCCCTCGTACGAGGTGTCTGGGAAAAGACCGCTTCTGGAATCGATATTACTGGTTCGAACGCAACGCCATGCCATACGCTGGCCTCCCTGACAGCTCGACTGCTGACGCTGGTTTCGCGAATGGCTGTCTGTGGGTACAAGGTCCTGATGATCTTGAACGACAGGGCTTCATAGAGCTCAGTGACCAGGAGAACGCACAGTACCATCGAGCGTTCCATATGACCGTTCCCGAGCGGAAAATGAGGGAAGAGGGCGCCACCCATGTCTTCACGGCCAGACATTGGGGCTACTACGATGACCCTGAGGATCTTGACTCGTTGATCGGCTGGCTCGACATACGTGGACATCGGGAGATCAAACTGCGAAAAGAACTGCAAGCACAGAGAGAGAAGATTAGCGCACACATGCTGAAGCGCAAGCAATACCTCTCCGAAGATGACGATAGGAAGTCCGACACGAGTGAGCCGGCCAAACGGATCTCCGCCAGAACGAAGCCTCAAGTCGAGAGCAGTGGACACCGCTGCCTTAAGTGGAAGAACCTCACGGCGTTGAAAGAGGTCGGCCATCTTCACTCGGAACCAAAGCCACCAACGTCTGGTCGGGGTTCCAAGGCAAAGAAAGCGGCCCCTGCGCTCGTTGAGGAAGAAGGTCGGCAGACGAGGCAAACGAACCGCAATGGCAAACCTCTCACCCGGCAAGGGACCCGATACACCTTTTGAGGAACTGGATCTCTTCGTGTACTCCTAGTACTACAGCCCCGTACTTGACTGTTTCGCTCCGATGCTGTCGAAGTCTACTGGGTTCCCATGTGCATTCACGACTCATGAAAGATGTTTTTGCTCTGACGAAGGTCGAATAGCGGGTGCTGCATAATTCGAAAGGCTTGGGCTGTTCAGCTCCCTCAATGGTTGAGGGGGAGGCATTTGTGGGCGGATAGCTGCTATTCATTCAAGTCGACCCTGGCTCGATCATGTATGATATTTCGAAGATTGCATTTGCATATGGCAAATAAGAAAGGAGCAATAAACGCGACCGGCAGTGCTTGTCTCAAGCTGCTACACCTGTATCTAGAGCAAATGAATCAGTCGCATCTCAAGGCTTGGCTGGTGGATTGCCGCCGATTGTCGGCTATTCTTCGGAGACATCGGCTGAATAACAGCGCTAGTGACTTGCTTGCTTCCTGACGGCTCTCTGCAACTATGAGGATGGCCACTGAGCTCGATGTAGGGGCTAGTCTTGGAATTTAAGCTTACAGGCTTGGCCTTACTTCAGGTTCGAGGGTTTCCCTACATCGACTGGGCATGGCTTCAAATGATCCAAGCCGGCGGGGTAAACTTGACTTTACATCCTTCTACCTAGCTTACTAACGAGTTCTATATCAACAGCCTCGGTAGCCTCTACTACTTCGGATGTGAGCCTCTTAGACCAAGCCAACGTAGTAAAAGCTGTGGCCAAGAAGGAGAAAGCGAACGGCTCGGTAAAGCTGAAGAAGGCCATTGTAAAGAATGCCAAGCCTAAAGCGGATGGCGATGGTAGCGGTATATTTCGATTGTCTGCAGCAGTCTAGGACTTCGAGCTGATAGTGGAGGAAGAGGTAGCAGAGCCTAAGGTCGGAGGGGCGACTCGAAGCCCAACGCCGGACTCCAACATCCCGGAAGCAGATTTAGGCAAGCCCATAGAAGATCGCCCAGATCATATCCAG
>JAABUJ010003306.1_pt1 | contig 18303 bp, 20 predicted proteins | sample 5559131 | NCBI WGS metagenome assembly JAABUJ01 (sample SAMN10711875, study PRJNA513366) | rock metagenome | isolation source: Antarctica rocks | place: Antarctica: Victoria Land, Mt New Zealand nord | collected 2016-01-07 | reverse complement strand
TGGAGATGGAGGCGAGTGTGGATGGGGAGGAGGGTGGGGTTTGTTGGTGGTGGTTGCTGGGTTGGGAAGGAGGGAGGAGGGGGAGAGGGTGTGAGACTGATGCGTGACGTAGCGGTGGTATAGGGACTTTGTACAAGGTAAGAATGGAGGATGAGAGGAGTTTGGGTACGTAGGCGGTGTACTGTTGTGATGTGGATGCGAATGTAAACGCGAAAGCGGTGGACAGGTTGGAATGGGTTGTGTTGATAAGTAAGTGGAAGCCAGGTAGGCAATGAAGGCGAGAAATAATAGTCCCTCCACAGCCGCCACTGTCTACCAAACTACCATGACCTGGACAGTCGTCTCTACTGTAGAGTAGAGCCTTCATCCGATTATATAACAACAACAAGCAATTTTTGAACGGCCCCAGAAGCCCAGCTTCGAGAAAGAACCCTCGCTGCAAACACCACCCCACCACCCCACCACTGGCAATTAGCCAAGACGAAACAACAGACAAGCTTTCCGCCCTCGCCGCTCCCGTTTCGCAGCCGTCACTCTCAACCTCAAACCAACGACCCCCTCTCCCCTCCCGGAAACCCCACACCAGCACGCCAGCACGCCCACCATGTCCTCCGCCGCCGCCGCCGCCGAAGCCCGCGTCCGCGCATGGGGCTATCCGCACGTTTTCACCTGGACCGACGCACCGTACCTCTCCCTCCTCTCCTCCCCTTTACCACCCCCCCGCTTCTCCCCTTCTCCCTTCCTCCCCTCCTCCCCTCCCCTCCTCCCTTCACCTCCTCCCTTCCGTCCACCTTCCTCCCCCAACTCCAACGACCACGACCACAACCACGCTCACCGCTAACCCCTCCCCCCCAGAAACGCACACTACCCTCCCCACACCCACCGCGTCGCCACGACACACCTCGTCCTCGACGGATCGCTTACGATCGCTTATCCCGCTGGTGCGGAGGGCGGAGACGGCGCAGAGAAAGTGAGGTGGGGGAAGGGGGCGCGGATCGATGTGGAGGCTGGGAGGGTGCACGAGGTGTGGGTTGGGGGAGAGGGGTGTCGGTATGTGGTTGGGGAGCACGGGGAGCGGGGATGAGGGATGACATTGGGGAGATGGAAGGGAGGGGAAGGGAAGGTAGAGCAGAGGAAAGTGCGTTTGAGTGGCTTGGGATATCGGTGTTGGTCATGCAGATAGGAATGGATTGCCGATGGCAGGCGGGGCTGCTGTGTGTAGGTGCATTATGCTCTTCGTATTTCCGTTCTGAAGAAGGCAGAATGTATCTCACCTACATTTAGCTATACCATTCTCAACCCGAATCTTGACCGAAACGATGATCGAGTACATAATACAAGCTCTCCATAAGAAGAGTGGTATATCATTGGTGCCAAGCTCGCTCCATCGCCCAAACCTCATCAGCATCATGACCGATCCTTACCACCCGCCTGGAATCTGCCTAATGGAAGAGCCCCAGCTCGGGACAGAATCGTAGTTTTCAATTCTAGGATCGGATGATCGCCGATCACTAAAGGTTTCTTGCGAAGACCCTGAGTGGGATCTCTCGCTTTCCCGACCTCCAATACGATCCCGGGACGTACGCGTACTGTCTTGGCTTCTGTTTCGCTGCGGCTGAACATTGTCTTTCGAGGGTTTGGTACTTTCTGCAACTTGTGCCTTTTCTTTACCGTCTGGTGGTGTTGCCACCTTTGGCGGCGCAGTTGGACGAGGTGATGTCGGCCTCGTTGGCTTGGGTACTGTCTCCGTACGCTGAATCGGAGGAGCCATACTGCTTGACTGCGTGTTACTGTGAAGCTGCTCGATTGTTTCTGACCTCCCCGGAAGTAAAGGTTGGTCAAAGCCTCTTTGGTGGAGTTCTTCGACACGAGCAACTACTGCCGGCGAGTTGGAGAAGAGCGCCACACCGTGAGAATAGAGGCAGCCTTTGTCGTCGACTTTAGAATCGTCCCTCAGCTCCTCGTGGGTTGGCTCTCTGCATATGACGGGAAGGAACCTAAGAAGAACTTTTCTCGGCTCTCCTTCCTTTGACCGTGCCCCTTCAAACTTTGGCTGATCAGTCTCGAACCAGTCACCAATCGACTCGTCGTTGTCCTCAGCGGCAGGCAATCTTGCGGTGATGAGTTCACGTTCCAGTCTCGCGTACCGCCACGTCTCCGCTGCGATCTTTACAATGCGTCGTACAGCCGTTATTATTTTCTCCAGATGCTTGGGGTCTGCGAAGTGCTTGATCTGGTTGACGATCTCATCGATGATGACTGTTGCCACCTTGTTGATGGACTGCTTGGCGCTTGAGACGCTATAAGCAGCGTGCAGCGTGTGCTGGCGCCAAACGCATTCTTTACGAATAGACTTGTATCTCAATTTCCTTGACATATCCTGGAAAAGAATGTCCGCCCCGTCATATCTCCGGCCGAGGGTGAATAGGAACGGATGGAAAATCCGATAAGTCAAGACCGAGGAGACGACGTGCTGAACATAGGCTTGACGGATCCGGCGCGAGGCCTCGGTATTTGCCAGGAAAGACGGTAGACCTGGCGGAACGCGTGCCAAAACGTCGTTGGGTGGAGCTATGGGGAGATTTTGGAAGTATTCCTCGGACAATAGTACAACCTGTCTGCTGAGCTGGGAGAACGCTTCGATGCTGAGTGAGACGCACTGTCAGCCAGTGCACGGGCAGCGCAACATGACAACAGCAAAATCTGCCCAAATACACTTACTAGTACTTGTACAACAGTGCATTCGAGGCAGACGAGTCAACATCCATGTGCCACGATACCGTCCACTTACAAATATGTGTCACCTTTGCTCCTGAGATCAGTAGCTTCCCCGAATGTCTCGACCATCTTCTGAAGTCTGCGTTTCTCGGTATCCAAGTTATCTGTGACTGCTTTTAAGTCGTCCACAATCTTGTTGAACTTCTCCTTGTCAGCGTTCCATCCGTTCCGCAGCATCTCATTCTCCTTCTCCAACGCAAGTCTTGCCGCTGTAGCCTCCTGGGTCGACTCATCCTGCAGATGCTTCAATTTCTTCTGCATGTCTTCCGTTTCTTTCGCATGCTGCCGGATTAAAACCTGGCGCTGCTCCTCCCATCCCTTACCCATCCCGGCACGCTCCTCGTCCCAACCTCTCACAAGCGCCTCACGCTCTCTAGCCCAAGCCTCGCGACTTTCGCGTTCTTGGTCGCGGGCGACTTCAAGGTCTTTCAGTCTCGAACTAAGCCTGCCCTCCAGGTCCCTTCGTATCTTGTCGTAGTCGAGCTCAAGATCTCTTTTCTGTCGACTCCAGGAATTCCGCATCGATTCCTTCTCTTTCAAAAATCTGCTGCTCATTTCCGCGCTCAACACCTGGAAGTTTTCCTCCTGCTCCTTCCTGCGTCGCTCGAAGTCGTCCACCAAGATGCTTCTCTGCGTTTCAAAGTCTTTATCACCAGCCACTTTGCAGCTCTCGAATCTCTGCTCCAAGACCTCTCTTTCTTCTCTGAAGCGTTTCTCAAGGTCAACTTTCTCTGCCTCCAGTAATCTTTTGGCTTCTTCCATGTCTTTCTTGGCCTTTTCACTAGTTGCTAAGCTATCCGCAAGCTCTCTGGCCTTCTCCTCCAAGTTGCCTATCTCCAGACGCAACTTACTGCTCTCAGCAGAATGCTTGTGCGCCGTGATCTCAAGCTGTTTACCTAGGGAGTCGATGTAATACTCTTTCTGCTTGAGTGCGTCGGCCTGTTGCGCCTCTTTTGTCCGAATCAGCTCTTCGCGCACCCCCAGCTGGCCAGATGTCTCACGATATCGGTTAAGGAGCTGGTGTAGGTCTGGAATAGCGCTCTGTATTCGATGCAGAAGGTCCCCTGCGTCATCCTCGGCGTTAACACCGCCTCCAGCGGCAGCTATAAGTGCCGTCTCGGCTGATGAAGTAGATAGTGGTGCCGGATGGTGAACATCAAGCGAATCTCCGATGATGCTTGTCTTAGAGCCTAAAGACCCTTGTCGTTGTAAGGGCGGACTTTGCAAAGGCATCGTAGCGAAAGGTATTTGAGGCGTTCCGAAACCTGCGAAACTTGAAGGAGCATGGGGCGGAAACCCTTGCATATGTGGTGGGAGACTGCTGGGATACGGCATAGGGTAGTAGAATGCAGCGGTAGTAGGTGGAGAGAAGAATTGATTGGGAGGATAGTTGTGGGCCGGCGGTGATCCAGCTCGGGGGTCAAGGTCAGTGCGATAGAGGTGAGGCGATAGCTGCAACGGTGCCGAGTATGGTGACGCAGCTGTCGGCTGTCGCTGAGATGGTGTTGGCGAAGAAGGAGATTCTAACGGCGGATGCGTTTCGTTCGCTACTTCGTGGAGCGATGCCAGTAGTGAAAAAGCGGATGGAGATGCTATTGATCGAGCCTCCGCGGGCTCTACTTTATGAAGTACAGGCGAAGTCGATGACTGTAACACTTCAGACTTGGAAGGGCTAACGATGGCTTCCAGTTCCTTAGCAGAATATTCCACTCTTGGAGTCCTAAGCTCTGCTTCGCTAATGTCGTCCTCTACAGATGGCTGCGGAGGTATCGACCGGAGTAAAGGGCTTTCGGAGAACTCTCCTGGGATAGAGAAATGTGAGTTGGTTGGGCTCTGAGCGTAGAGCCGCGATGAGACGGATGAGGGTGATGTAGCGCCTGACTCTGGGAGGGCTGGTAGCTTGTCGAGGGTAAGGTTTTGCTGCGTGTATAAGCTGGGCGTTACGGGCAGTGGATTGCGTGGTGGCGATCGGTCAGAAGACCTTGATGGCCTTCTGTGACTCTTGCTGCTACCACTGCTGGTGCTTGAGATGCCACTGCGTGTATCTTTGTCCTTTTCCTTTTCCTTCTCCTTTTCCCGCTCTCTATCTTTCTCCTTTCCTCTGCGGGAACGTGAAGGTACTGTGGTGCCGTACGAGAATGGCATGACGTCCAACTCCGGACTTGGTTGGTATATAGGATCACCAGACCGCGAGGGCTGCAGTCTCAATACTGTTTGCTTGACGCGTTTGTTTTCAGATGGAGCTGGCTCAAGCCGGTAAAGAAGGTTTGCAACAAATCTAGGGCTACTGTCCCGCAACTGTGGCTTGAATGCAGATAAAACTCTGCCGTGGAATTCAATTCGCCCAAAAAGGTAAAATAGTATCTACTCATCAAGTCAAGATGAACTCATGTAACCGCACGGTGTAAAAAGGTGCGCAGAAACAATGTCAAGAAAGATTACAAACTTGCTAAGACAAGCCAAGTGTTCCACCACCGACAGTCGCACTATCTCCAAGACAGATTGGGCCCAGCAAACTTGCAGAAATCAATTGAACAGTTGGCGGACCAGTACTTGTTCGCTTCCCAGTGGTATAATTTCATGTGCAGATGCAGAGATCTGGTAGGCTGGAGACTGAGCAAGGGATATAGATGACGCTGAGTAATATTAATTGAACTTGAGAGACAGCGAATACCTTGAAGGGAGTGAGCAGGCCTTGGGCCATTCGAAGGAGACTCGGGTTTGCTTTCACAAACATATGACAGTGGAGATGTACCCGTATGCGGCCCAAAGGGCGGGCTTACAACCATGTGATCGGGTACCAATATATATGGTGTAACATGTAAAAGAGTCGTTTAAATGGTGATGGCTGGTGTATAATCCAATTCAATGATGTGTAGCTAATTCACAGCTTGTCCGCTCCTGCTGCTGCTGCTGCTGCTGCTGCTGCTGATGATTCTGCTGCTGCTGCTGCTGTCCTTGCTATTGCTGTATGACATCTTAGCGCAGGGTTGTGCATGCATGAACTGCTGTGCTGTCCGGCAGCCCAACCGGTACAAGGGAAAGCCAGCAGAAATAATATCCAGAGCTCATCGCTTTTTAGTTCCATGACTGAAGATACTGCATTGGCTTCGATGAAGAACTCAGGCCAGCGATTGTGCTGTGAAGTCCAGTTTTGCTGAGTCATCTCCCACTCGTCGTTGCTACTAATTCGCATACACTTTTGGTAGCACGTTATGCTTAAAAACAAAACATCTCTCCCATAATGCACAGACGTTATTATTGTGTACTATTATTACAGACGAACGCCATCCATTCCTCTAACCCTCATGATCTATCCTTACTCCATCCTTAGCACTCTCGCCCCTTTCCTCTTTGCCACCCTCTTCTTTTTATGTCCCTTGTCGAAGGCCACAGCACTTGCGTGGTCTCTGCCAACATTGTCAAGATCTTTAACCTTGTAGATCCTGATGATCCAATTTTCACTTGTGAACGCCTCCTCAAGCGTGTTGAGCTGAGGGCCCTCCTCAGGCATCTTTGCTCCGCGGACTCGGTCTTGGGCTTGACCCGGTGGGAAAAGAGTGTTGTAGTTGTAGTAAGACATTTTGTACCTGGAAACCTGTCAGACCTAGTCGAAGGATACAGGCGAACGTAGAAGGAAACGCTTACATCAAGCTGTTCTTCATGGTGGGTGTCGCCTCGTCATCTACCCTGTACTCTCCTCTGGCGGTGAAAAAGTCTCTCTCCTTGACTTCGTCTGGCCAGATACCTTCCGCGATCCGTACCATCCACAAGAACTTGTTTATGTCGTCCCCGGAGTAGCCGAGTAAGCCCCCAAAGACGACAAGGACGTAGTCTACGTCGTGCTGTCTAAGGATTGGATAACTGACTTCTTCTCTCGAACTCATTGCTTTACCCACGGTAGCAATGTGTGTGTTGTTCCAAGTATTGTTATCAACCAGTGTGGGCCTGTCTGCCATGCCACCAATCTGATATCCGTAATCCCACCATGACATGATTTTGGCATTTTCGGCGGTGTTTTGTCGTAGCCAGTAGTACGCTTCTCTGTAGTCATCAATGATATGTTGACTACCATCGGGCAGCCTGCTCGCCAACACTACGGAAGGCGAGGAGTAGGCGTTGGATGTAACCCAGGTACAATGAAGGACGAATATGAGTAAGTAGATCGTGAAAGAGGCAATCATAGACATCTTGGAGATGTATGAGTATATACCAACGATCGGGTTGCGGGTGGATCCAAGGGAGTCAGATATAGCCGTCGTGATTGCTTTCACTGGTTCACTCGATGCACTGCCGTTTGCATGAATCTCTGGGGACGGAGACTCGGCAACCAAGTACGTATCCAGGATACTCGATAGTGCCAGAGCTGCGGCAATACATACCACTGGCGTCAGGGTCAACATGAGTCGGACCATCACGCCGGCAAAGTAACTTGCCAAGACAGCGTATATGACGATGAAGACATGTTCATCTTTCAGAGTTTGGAAGCACATGTAGACGCCAGCCGGAAATAGCCAGATAAGGAGGTTGAGGTCGAAAAAGAACGCTGGCCAAGCTGTCGGCTGATGCTCGGAGACCGACGCTATAATGGGAATGTGAATCTTGGCATAACCTGTATCCCAAAGGGAATAGAAACGTCCAGTCCAGGGAGCAATGACTCCGGACGCGGTCAGGAGCACAAGCCCTCCCACAGACACAGCGAAGATAACTAGTATCAGGCTGCGCAGGAGAGTTTGGAACTGTTTACCTGGCAGTTGCTGACGAACAAATTCAACGAAAGCAACAATTTGCAAGAGGCCGAAAACACCTAGAAAGCGTCAGCATCGTCCGAACGCAGTCTCACAGACATGGCCGTCTTACCTAGGGCAGACATATGCTCGCTACTTCTGATTGGCAGGAAACCGACAAAGGGGATCTGCATGCTGGCCAACGTCCCGAGAGCGAACCATGTGCTATAGCTGACGTACAACCTCGGACTGTATCGCCCCATCACGATGAGGATGAATGCATGTAATGGCAACAGGTTGGTGATGAAGACATAGCCGCCCCATGCTGAAACCATGTACCCGTAGAAAAGCGCGGTCAAAGCACCCCACATAGCGGAGCCTTCTTTGACGGACTTGATCCATAGGTAGAAGGTAAACACAAGCAAGAAAATCGCGATGGCTTCGTTGTCGTAGCTTCCAGCCACAGAGCGCGAAATGTAACCTGGTGTGATACCCATGAAAGCAGCGGCGAGGAGGCCCGCAGACGGTGACGTTGACATCTCAGCTGTGAGAAGATACGTTGCTAGCGCAGTCAAACCGGAAAACGCTGGTGCGAGTAGGACACATATGTTCCGGATATCGACTGGCATTGCCAAGAGACGAAGTATCTTATAGATAACACCGCTTGTGACCATGAGTCCAGGATACAGAGTACCTCCAGTGACACGGCCGAGAGGATGCCATGTTCCTACGCCATAATATCAGCCGGCTTTTGTCTTCGCTACCATCCTGTCGTCTCTCCGATGGTGAAGCTATGAGCCAGGTATGAGGTATGCTCACGGTCATCGAACCAGTCCCAAAAGCTGTAGAAGCCATGCTGGACCAGGTATTTTGTGGCCCGAAAGTTGAACCATGGATCGACTGGTGAAGAGAATCAGTTGTGTACTGGGCACATGTACAGTAACAATTGAAACTGCAAGTGATCTTGTTCGTTATCAAGATAGATACGGACATTCGTGGATGATACTCTCGAATCCTGCATGTAGGTGTTAGCACACACCTTCAATAATAGACTGCCGACTTCCTCTAGTATGGGTATTCCGGAATATAACTCTATAATGGAAGCTTGCGCGGTGGACATACTTATCACGCTGAACAAACGGCTGGAAACAGCTGCTGCCGCAACTGCGCAAAGGATGATCAACCGAAGGAGCCCCCTGGTATTCCGGCCTGTATTGCCACGGAAGAAAGGGTCGATGGAGGTCACGGCCATGATGAGCCGTTGGTAATGTGGAGATCAGAGCTTACCGTCACGGCTCATAGGGGAACTCGAAGCTGTCCTCTCGAATGTTTTGGCGACTTGAGGCTCTGCGTTAGCGCGACACTAGTGCAGCTCCCTGTCCGTCACTGACATTCATAGTTGGAGATGTGAGATTCGTCAATTTGGAACTCCCCGTCCATCAAGAAGGAATTATGAAGAACCAGCCGCTCTCAATGGTGCAGCTATCAGCCTTAGCCACTGCGTCATCAGTTACGCTCTCGGCAACGGAGCTTGTGGACACGTTGAGTGACTACGAAGCAGAAGCCACGCTGCTCTCCACAAGCAACAATACTGGCTCAGATGTGGAGTTGCTCAGCAGCTTCTACGCCAGCTACCTCATAGCACTTCTGCTTGTTGACGATTTGTTAGTCCGCTGGTTCATTCCGCCTTGGACCCACTGACGAGCGTCACAACTAGGAATGAAGCACGCTTTCTCACCCAGAGATTTCCGTCCCAAATCTCTGAAAAGGATCACACCATTCTGAAAGTCAAAGAGCTCCTCCGGGCTACATGGTCAGAAGAATACACTTCAGTCTATCAGATTCTTCAGCGAACACAGTGGCCAGACCTACTCAAACCTCTTACTGATAGATACCTAGGTATGTGTCTGACCGGCGGGTCTTAGCTTAATGCCCTGTGTGGGAACAGATGAGCTGACTGCATACCCGCAGATCATTCCCAACGTAAAGCATTTGCCCTCTTGGGTAAGGCCTACACGTCAGTTACCCCTCACACCGCCAGCATTTACCTCGAGCCATCTGCGAACCCTGAGCATGGCGCAATCAATGGCAACACCTCAATGGAGAAGGTAGTGACGGGGCACCTTCTCCAGAAAGGATGGACTTTCGATGCAGAACATAACCTACTGCGGCCCGCATTGGCTGGGAAAGTGGGTTCTGAGCATAGTACGATCGATGGTGACAGTATTCATAGCACCGCCAGCATGGCTTCCATGATTGAGTTGGTAGGTTTTCTTGGGGAATAAGAGTGCCGTGAGCGTGACAGGAGGATGACCAAACTCTCACTTCTGTCGAGTTCCGACTTGCAACAGGTCACGAATGGAGCTGGTGCGGGCAGTGTAAAGCAAATGATCACTCGGAGATAACCTGTGTCCCTGAGATCGTTCTGCTAGTGAGACAGCATAGCGTTGGTTTTCTTCTCCGTCCCAGTCTCACCTCAAAAGGTATACACTCGTCTCATGAAGCGTTTCTACCATAGTGAGATCCAGAGCAATCTTAGACTTGAAGAGTTTGCTAAGAACTTGCAGGTATTGTGCGGTTAAGCAGGTCATGACAGTACTTGCGAGACTGCCTGTTATCTGTCAAGTGTTGTGCTTGCTGAGCGCTGAACCATTTTTTATACTGGAGCAACATATGGACGCTTTCATTCGTGTCCTGAGTCCAGATGCCAAGTAGGACCAAGTATACCAGTGGACCTGACGTGGATATTTTACTCGTGGCTAGCTCCAGGGACTTAAGTTGGGGACAGTACCTGACCGTTTGAAGACACCTCTGCTGGTATTGACCCAGCCTGCGCATGATTCTCAGTCGGGAGTGAGCCCTACTAGGCCTGCGGAAAGCATTTCTGGAGTCCACTGGCCAAGAGCAGACTCGGAAGGCGGAACTGAAGCGTAGCCATCACGTTGTTCTTGGCCCTCCCTTGCCTAACGCATTTGGGGGTTACGCCTTATGTGAAGCAGAGATTGAGCTTTCTGATGACATTGGCATTCATCCAAAAGATCATGGGCTTCATCAACACAGCCGCGAAATGTCACCAATCTTGCCAACGCGACTAAATGCTCCAACGTCGCATACATCCCCACCCCGCCGCATACGGCGAGTATCAGTTACGCCAGCAACGTCTTGCCCTGGGCGACTGATACCGCGTCTGGGGCGGCAACGGCGTCCTCGTCAGCGTCCTTATTGGCTTTCGTGGCTTCAACGTCGAAGGGTGTGGCGGTATAAGTAGGCTCGCCGCAGCAGTGTTTGGTTTGGGTTGTGGGGCTGCTGTTGGTTGTTGGGTAGTATTAGGATCTTGTATTTTGATTGTTTGATGAGAATTTCGAGGCGCGTGGACAATTCCATGGTAGTGTGAGAGATGGCTTTGCATACAGAGATTTGAGAAGGCAAATGGTATAAAGCTTAAGATGCACAACACCTTTCTCGAAATAGCGAGTCTGGTCAAGACGCCAAGATGCTATGCTTAAGTGAAAAAAGACCTCTTCGTCCAATAAGAATTTTTCAACGCCCAGAACCATTCCTCACCACTCCCCCACCAGCATCCAGTCTCCCAACCAACTTCTTCACACCCGTCCACTCCTCACTCCTCAACCCCTCCTGCCCACCCAATTCCGGCCCCACCTCAAAAACACTAAGCACGCCATCCAACCCCCCGACCGCAACTCTCTTCCCAGAATGCTCCTCCCAAGCAACCTTATTCAGGCTCTTGGGCGCCATCCCCGCTCCCTTCAGCCGACTCGGCAGCGCCCTCGCAACCGGCACCTCCGTATCGACCGTAATATCCCACACCTCCACGCTCCCCGCGCCGTCCACGAGCGCGAACACGCCGGGCTTCACGGGACTCCACGCGGCGTCGTAGACGACGTCCTCGCGCACGATATCCAGCAAGGGCGCGACGACCTGCGGCGCGGCGGCCGCGCCCGCCGTGGCGGACATGGTAGCCGGCCCGCGGATCTTCCACAGCTTGACGGTCCAGTCGAGGCTGGAGGTCAGCACGAGGCCGCCGAGGTCGACGGGCCCGCGCGCCGGGTGGAAGGCGACGGACATGACGGGCCCGGCGTGGCCGCGGTAGGAGAGGCGCTGGTCGACGCCGGCCTTGGCGCCGGCGCGGGCGTAGCGGTGGCAGGGGTAGAGGGGTCCCTCTTCGGTGCCGACGAGGAAGTAGGTGGGGTCGGCCGGGGGGAAGGCCATGCAGGTGGGGGAGAGGTCTTCGGTTTTGGCGGGGGGTGGGGTGGTGAGTTCGAGGTATTCTTGCGGCTGCGAGAGCATGTCGATGGACCAGCCGCAGACGACGCCGTCGGTCGAGCAGGAGATGACGTTGTTGGCGTTCTGCGTGCCGACTATGGCGACGGAGTAGACCGGGTGGGTGTGGCCGGAGCCTGTTAGGGCGGTTCGCTGCACGGGGGTGGACTTGGCACGGGTGTCCCAGAGTAGGACTTGGCCGCTGTAGGCGCCGCCGACGATTAGGTTGGGGTGGAAGGGGGAAAATTTGGCGGTGAGGACGTCGGATTGCGCGTGGAAGATGTATTCAGGGCGGTCGTGGAGATGTAGGTTCCAGATCTGGACTAAGCCGTCCGGGTCGTGCGGGGCCGTGGGATTCTTTGTATACGACGCAAGTACCAGTTCTGAGAACTAGAAGAGGGTCAGTAGTGGATCACCAGAGTAGCGAGGGCTCGAACCTTGGGCGAAAAACTAATGGAACTAGTCATTCGTTTTTTACTCCACCTCTCATCCCAGAACTGGGCCACTTCCCGTATAGCATGCCCACTTGCATACTCTTCATCGTCCTCGTCTACACCACCAAGACCACCTGCAGCATAATCTGCCAGTACATCGTAATCCTGGTCTAACGCCCGTTCTATGACCTTGCTCGACCGCTCCACGAAACCCACAAACTCGTCAGAAGCAGTGACCGCTTTGAGCTCTTCATCTGTCAACGATCGCCCTGGAAAGTTCTGCTGCGCAGGGTCTGATCCGTGTCCATCTGCCCTGTGGTCTTTCACAGCTTTGAGCTCCTCCTCTATCTCCTTCCGTAGGTTATGGCGTAACTCCTCATCCTTCTCCCGCTCCCTTCGACTTAGTCGTTTCGTTTTTCGTGGCGTCCGTGATGTCGAGGGCGAGCCGCCATCTTCGGAATCAGAATGCCCGTCCCACGACCCTTGCCGTTGATGTGCCCAAGGTTCCGTGGTCTGAATGCCTTTGCTGTAGGTCAGTACTTCCGGCGCAGGTTCAGGGGCGTAATCATAAAGCGTGTGGAGAGTGGTCGAGAGCGTCTGGGTGGACGTCGATGTAGTTGGGTGCTGATCTGCAGTGTTTGCTTCCGCAGGAGGTGTTGCGGTGATCTCCACGCTCAACTGTGCAGCACTCACTACGGAGCTTGGCCGACTGCCTCTTCCTGCTGGTGATGCTGCTTCAGGCCCAGCCGAGCCAGGCCTACTTTGCCCTAATAAATTGGTACCGAAGTGGTCTTGCTCTTTGCGGTGACCGCCACGTGAGGGTGTAGGTGAAGCTAGCTAAATCTACTGTCAGAACGATGCCATAATCGAAGTCATAGCTGTGCACATACTTCGTCCGCCGCTCCGATGCTGTGCCTCGACGGCGTATCATCTACGGCCCGTAATTCGCGTTGCCGCTTGATTTCCAGAAGCTTGGCCTTTTTGGCTAGAATCTCATCCTTCCGCAGTGGCGACATGATGCTATTCTTGCCCTGTATTCCCTTGAGGAGTCGCGTTTCGCTCTGTAACTGTTCTGTAGACTTTCTGGTAGATGTTGATTTTTAGAACGTGTTGAAAGCACGGTGCTTAGTACATTTGTCAAGACCCAGATCCTATGCCACAACGTACAGCATCTCCGTTCAGCATGATTGCCGTTCCTTGCTTCGAAACATTACTGCCGTGACAAGTAAACGTCCGTTCAGCGTATGTCAACAAGAAGTTGCTTAAGGGTTCCGTCAAGATGCTGAGTCATCAGTGTTCCCTCGGAACCTTGAGGTACCCCAAAATCTGATCCTCCAGATAAGGGCAACAGGAAGCTTTCGAACCCGACCCCACAGGCTTCAAACTTACATCCTCCAAGTATCGCAACCTCCAGAGGCACCTGCGCCTCTCAACCGCACATTCACTTCCCAATTGGCGCCACATTCGGTCCGCGCGGTCCCGCAATCAGTGCATCACCAACGACATGGCTACATCCGGTGTCAACGTGAGCAACCGCATCTATTATGTGTGGCTGCAGTTGCAAGCTACCTCCGAGCTGCTTCAGAAATAATCAGTTCCAGTGTGGTCCATTGGCTAACCATTGCCTTGCGCTCGCAGGTCCTCCGCTACTCCACCCTCGCCTTCGGCATCTTCTACGGCTTCTACCACCAAAGGTCTCTGACCGCACAATTGAAGATGAATGAGATCAATCGGGAATACGAACACAAGGAGTCCATGATACAGCAGGCGAAGGCGGAGTTCACGAAGAAGACCATGCCGCCACAATCGAAGACGGCCAGCGGGAACGGTATGTCGCAAGTTCCGTTTACCTCTTCTGTTGAGGATGCAGAGTCTACCTCGGACTGTGCGAGCAGCTAGCTGATGGCGAGTGTGTTCTGTAGTCATATCTGATCCGGACGACAAGAACTTCGATTTGGAAGCATATCTGACGATGAAGATGGCGGATGAGGCAAAATGAAGGACCCGGTTGCGCGTTAAGGCATGCCATATAGTAGCCCGGGGTGTGGTGGCAATGCTTAAGGACGTAGAGCCATGGACGACAAGAGATATAGTTCCATCTCAATCATACGCCATAGATGTCTACTCCGTTGTACATAACTTGTATACTGTACACTTCCTTTTGGTTCAAGCTCAACATCCTCGAGGAGTGGTTACTCTTCAAGTAGCATGCGATCAATGGGTGAGCAAGCGAACCCAGTGTAGCCCGCCTGGGGAACGTGATTAAGCCCAGAAGTTGTGAATGCGGCTCAGCGAAAGGCTGGGAAGGCTGACGTTTTTTGGGCATACTTGTGATCAAAGCAGAAGATGGAAGTAACGTTAACAACTAGAATTATCATACTCATACACAGGCCCGTAGTCCATTTTGAAACGTGCAGAGCACCTATTTCGCAAAATGCAAGTCGTAGCCCAGCCATTTCCGCGCATTCACCTGAGCAACATCCAGCCCAGGCTTCCCGTACGTCAACGGCAGGAAGAAGTACCAGCCTCCAATCACCACCGCCATGACCACACCAGCAGCTGCCCATGTCGCAAGCAGATTTTGCGCGCCAAGTCTTTCCTTTGCCGACACGCTCCGGGTGCCTGCGACCACACTGCCTTTCTTCTTATGGCCTTTGCCATCTGGGATGGTGGTGTAGCTCGGCTCCTCGAGGGCAGTGGGGTCGAGATTGAATACGAACTCTACTACCGCACCGGTAACGAGGGCCGAGGCAAGGTGTGCCGGGAGGTAATGATGGAGGAAAAGCTGCCGACCCATCAGGAAGAACGGGAGGTAATGAGCCGCCCAGCACAGAAAGAAAAAGCCAGTGGAGTTGTATAGTCGAGATCGGGTTCCTGCCATCAAAGTCGGATTAGACATAAAGTGATAGAGCTGGACATAGCATGGTCACTTACGTTCATCTAAAACCTCGACACCACGACGTTGCGAGAGTTGATCTGCACCAATGATACCTGCGAATACTGCCAGGATGCTGCTCGCCACCCACCACCCTAGAGGATTGCCCAGAAAATATATCTGTTGTCGCGTTTCATTGTGGGTCCAAAAGCTTACTCCCCTGAGTAAGAAGGGCCATTGAATCGGTTGACTGGCGTAAGGATGACTGCTAGTCAACGCATTGTTGTGAAAGAACATAGCCCGTTGAAGCTCAAAGTACTTCTTCAGGAATGGCATGTGCTTGGTCTTTTTAGGCTCTCTGACGGACCGTTCGCTGTCCGCCGGCAGAGACGGTATTTGCTCCACATACCATATATTGCTGGACTGCTGGATGTTTTTATTCCCGTTGATCTCGGCTTGTTTGTAAGCCCAGTCCGGCAGAGGCGTTGTATGTGTCCACATGGAGACCTTCGTAGGGACATGCACAAGCTTGAATTGTCCAGACATCGATTTGAAGTCTTGCCCTGCTTTGGCGCCCTCGACCTTGAGTTCGAACAAGGTGTCGTTGAAGCGGTCTCCATTTGCTAGATCGATGGGCACGGTGGTAAACTCCTGGTTGGTGGGGTAAAATGGGGATGCTACATCATGGGTGAGGAGCACGGTGTCCGTACCCAGGTGACGTAGCTTGATAGTATCTCCATTCTTGACGTGCTGTCCCGTCAGACCGTCACCCGGAATCGCAGTCGCAGGAAGTATCTGCCAGTGATTATTGGTGTCGTTGTGGGGATAGCCAGTAACCTGTTGTCCTTGACTGGACACTCTTCCATCATCGTAGCGTAGTGGATACTTGTCAGGATGGCTGTGCAAGTATGTCTTGGTCTCTTTGTGTCTGATAGTCACCGTATCGTAGTACTCAATGCCCACGGACTGCATGGTCATGATATTATCGCTGAGCGTCTCTTGGAACTCCGGTGACATGAAGTCATCGCCAGGGCCAGATTTTGTAAGAATGGCGAAATGTACCTGGAACCAGAAGAGATAGAAGAAGAATGGTACAATGATCAAACCAACCACTCGTGCCGCGAAATGCTTACCGAAGTCCGGAAGCGTGAGAGCCCCTTGTCGGCGGTTGACGTCCAGAAGGCCCCATAGGTCGATTGCAACAGCGCATCCAATCGTGAAGAAGGTGAACACGCCAACGTACTTAGTGGAAATGACACAGCTCATGCACACTCCGGTCAAAAGTAGCCATTTCCACCATTTGCGGCCAAAGGGCTCATGCCGAAGTTTGTAAAAACGGATATAACACAGGACACTCAGCGACATGGCGAATACCAAAGTGGCATCGAGTAGAATTAGCCTTGTCTGTCCGATATGGGCATTGTCAAATAAAACCAATCCAGCGGCGACAATGGCGGCCGGTAAGGAGTACCCCGACTCCCACATAATCAGAAAGACTGTCGGCACGGTAAGACCGCCCAAAAGAGCAGGCAGAGCTCGGAACGCCACGTACGGAACCTTGTTCTCGATATATGAGTCCCCGATGTTATCAAAGAGGAAGTGGCCATCGTATCCGACAAGCCAGCCCATGAGGGCAAAGAGTAGCTTGCCGAATGGAGGGTGAACATCAAAGAAGTACGTTCTCTGAAGATAGTATGAGGCAAACTGAAAGCCGCTCAACGTCAGCATGTGAGACTCGGCGACAAGGTGTACAATGTCAATCGTGTTGTCGGTCCTACCTTGCCAAAATGCACCTCATCAAATACCACCTGGTCTGGATGGCCTATTCCCCAGAACCTTGTTGCGAATGCAAGCACAGTGATGACAGCGAGTGCAGCTTTGTAGTCCCATTGCGAGTCCGCGCCAGTCCTCTGCTTTACCTTCTCCAGTATACCATTGGCGTCCTCATCTCGTGTGAGAGGTGGTGTTAGAGGAGCCTTTTTCACATTCTGCCCACCCCTTTGCCGTACCGAAGACGGTGTGGAAGACATTGTGAGCCAAATCTGTGACGCGCAAGGAGATAAAAACACTCTAGAACGCGTCCGTGAGTCTTGCAAAGGCACTCTGGGAGGGGCAATCCGCTTACGCTGTGAGCGTATGTTGATAAGGTAAGATCTGAAAAAGAGTGTAGAGGAAAGGGCAGAAAATTGACCCTGGCAACTGTGAAGACAGGAAAAGGACAGAGGTACGAAGTTACTCGAAATAACTTACCAGGTAAGTTTAACGGCCTGTGGCCTGACTCTGAACCCCTGTGGGGACTAGCCACATCCCGCAACATCTTACCTAATCCCATTCAGGCATCACAGCTATACCTCTTCCACTTGCATGCTGCTTGATATAGGATAACAGTCGAAAACACAATAAAAGCATTGGCCAGAGATGGTTCCTTCCATGTCCTTAAGATTGGAGCGGGTGAGCCAGCCAAGACACCGTTGATCTTGGACATAAGGTAATGAAGTAGGTAGTGTGTCTGGAAGAGTTGATGCAACCTACAGGTATCACAGGCCTACTCAATGCTTAGGGCTTGAAGAAGGCAACAAAACAGACAATTCTGTCCTGGTCGGACGTGGCTCTGACGAATGGTTCTCACTTAGGTACCCGATTTATGAAATCTTCCCTCTTCACATCTACTCGTAAGGGGAAAATGGCTCAGGCAGCCCTTGTGTCTGCATAGAAGACTTTCATGGCCCATGCCCTGCTTAGTAGGCGACAAGATGACCTAAGTGAATTGACAGCGGAAGCTTCCTACATCCAACTCTACCCAATGAGGCTACGAGGAAAACCTTTCAGATGACGGATTGAGTCTCGATGTTTAATCGCCGTACTATTGAGGATCTCAGGCTGAGGCCAAGGTGTCCTCACTCAGGCTTCCGAAGTCACTGTATCAGAACACTACACGTACTGCACCTCGTACAAGACAACCGTAATCTTAGCTCCCTGTAAGGGGTCGGTGATGCACTTCAATTCTGAAATGCTTCATTCAATCTATATCCGTTATATACATATGGGTACGCTGACACAATCATTCGTCGCCTTCGAGAAAGCTGAGGGTTTCCAGTTCAGTCCGGATCAATCTTTCGAACTCGAGTCGGTCGATGCCCGTATTTCGAGCAAGGCGAAACAGGCTCTTCATGGTACTGCTGATATGTTGCCTTGCAGCCATCTCTGA
>JAABUJ010003305.1_pt1 | contig 18313 bp, 22 predicted proteins | sample 5559131 | NCBI WGS metagenome assembly JAABUJ01 (sample SAMN10711875, study PRJNA513366) | rock metagenome | isolation source: Antarctica rocks | place: Antarctica: Victoria Land, Mt New Zealand nord | collected 2016-01-07 | reverse complement strand
ACCGCTCGTGCCGCTTGCGATACGCAGCAACGCGTGCGCCATGATTGGACCGATCAGATGCCGTACTGGCGCGCTCTCTTCCTTCACGCGATCGTTCTTCGTCCCAGCGGCCGGATTGAGAGCGTGCGCAGTCAACGAGGCAATCCCTCTCAATCCTTACTGTGACATTCTCTTGTCGAGCCATCTGCTTCCGAGAGCGTCGAGCGAAAACAAGCCTGCACCGAATAGGAGGACCATCAGAGAAGCGAACAGAAACGTATAAGGGTCTGCGACGTAGAACTCTCCAGGGTCGCTGAAGATCGACAGCAACGCCGCGTGATCGCCAGCCCAATAGGCGACGAACATCTGGATCGAGAGTACCAATCCCGTGAACCGCGAGAGTAATCCCAGAATCAGCAGGATGCCGCCGACAAACTCGACCGCTGCGACGAAGGGTGCTGTAAAGCCGGGAAATGGAAGGTTGAGGGTTGAAAAATAGTGAGCGATCTGAGACAGGTTGTGAAGCTTTCCCCAGCCGTTCTGAGCAAACTGCCAACCCCAATACAGACGCACCGCCAGTAGAAAAGGAGACTGGAGATAGGATGCCGTTCGCGCAAACAGGCCGTAAGATTCAACGGTTTTCATTACTGGCTTTGAGACGATCATTGGGGGTCTCCGAAGTCGGCGATTCGATCCAAGTGCGCGGGATCGTAAAGCCAGCGCAGAGCAGACCACTGTTGGAAGCAATCCTGGAGAAAGCCGGGTCGGTCGTCCTCATTCATCGAGCTTGAATCGAAACCAGCGGAGAAGACTTCGCCAAGCGGCTTGCCGGCCCTGAGTGCGGCTAGCATGCGGTACTCTTCGGTGCTAAGCCTTTTGTAGTACACGGTGAAGTCCTGTCGATGCACCGCCAGCCACACTGGTTTGGCGGACACTTGCATTCCTCTGTGCACAGGATGCGCTTTTCGGTGGGTCGATGCGTTGTTGCTGGACATATCGCTGCTGCCATCGCTTTGACGCAGACGGACCATGAATTCGTCTGCAGGGTATGAGAGCGCGAGCAGCCGAACGTGCGGTTGGAGGCCAATCCCGGTCTCTGCGGTAATGGAAGCCAGGAACTCGGGACTTGGAACGGGATAGTCCGCTCCATCGTATGCCTCGATATGAGCCCACTCCAGACGAACAACATCTCGCGCCAGGACGGAGTCGGAACCGGTGAAGCTCTCGTTTTGTGCCAGCCAGTCCGTCAAGCCAGAGCCCAGGTCGCGGAGGGTGTACGACGTTGAAGGTCGATCGGCGATGTAAGCCTTCATCAGCCGGTCGAAACGCGTCTTGCCAAGGACGGCCTTGAGCCCTGCAAAGTCATCTTTAAACGAATCGTAAAGCCGGAACCAATATTGCCCGTTGTAGATCTCCAACCGCTGGAAAGAGCTAAGAGTCGCGCTGGGTTTTATGAATTGAGGTGCTTCGATGGACATTTCGACGTTGTCGCGACGCCGCTTCCGCATGGTCTCGTCTCGCGTGAGCGGCTCCATGACCGCAGCAGCCATCCGCCTTTGCATGTCGAGCAGAGAAGTCACTGCATCACCTCCTGGAGCGACAGATCGAGCACGTGTGCAGGGCTGCGATGAGCTGTGTCGAGAAAACGATTTGCCTTCGACGCCTCACGATGGACCTCTTCAAACGAAGGAATGTTGTCATCCCATTCGAGCAGCGTTGCGGTCGGACCACAGCGTTCAATGGCGCGTCGGTACAGGTCCCACACAGGATCGCTAACCGGGTGGTCGTGTGTATCGAGCGTGTACTTTTCAAACTTCGAATGACCTGCGATGTGAATCTGAGCGACACGTTCCGCGGGAACACTGTTCACGTACTCGAGCGGGTCGAAGGAATGGTTGCGCGAGGATACATAGATGTTATTGACGTCGAGCAGGACGCCGCAGTCTGCACGCTCGACAACCTCGTTCAGAAACTGCCACTCGGTCATCTCGGAGATGTGGAACTCGGCGTAGCTGCTCACGTTTTCAGCGGCTACGGGTACTTCGATGAAGTCCTGCACCTGCCGAATCTTTTCAGCCGTCAGGCGCGCTGCCTCGAAGGTATAGGGCATGGGCAGAAGATCATGTGTGTATCGACCGTCAACGCTGCCCCAGCAGAGATGATCTGTGAGCCAGGGAGTCTTGGTCCGTCGCACGAGCGTCTTCAGGCGGCGAAGGTGCTCGCGGTTGAGCGGTTCCGCCGACCCGAAATACATCGACACACCATGCTGAACGACCCTGTATTGATCGAGAATCTGATCGAGTAATATAGAGGGCGACCGCCGTCGACCATATAGTTTTCCGAGATGATCTCAAACCAGTCCCCTACGGGCTTTTGATCGAAGATGTGCTGGTAGTGTGGGATTCGCAGACCGATGCCAACTCCGTACTCAGTGAATCCATTGAACCGATTGGCAGGCATAGGCACTCCATTTGGTCACGACCAGTGGCCCCGACTGGATTAGAGGGATGGTTGCGGAGGCGGATAAGAGTACGCCGCCTCCGCAGGTGCTTTTTCAGGTCAAGTTACATCTTCGGCTTGGAGCCGTCCGTTGCGCAGCTTCCCTTGCCCTTGCAGGAGTTCTTGCCGTCCGCACCCTGCCCCTTGCAGGCGTTCTGTCCCTTGCACGCGTGCTTGGCCGTCTGCGGATTGTTGGCGTAGGATGCCGTACCCGCGATGGCGTTCGCGGCTGTGGAGTTGGAGTTGGTAACCGGCTGCGCCTGGATCATGGTGGCTCCGCCAAGCATTCCGGCGACTGCGGCGGTTAAACACATAGACTTCATCGAATTGGTCATGTTGATCTCCTGGTTTAAATCGGCTTTCGGTCTCAATCAGCCCGAGCAGCCACTGGAAGACAAGATGGCCGACGAGCGCGAAGGGTACCGATCATGCAAAAAATGCCCAAGAATTGTTTGGCGTAACCTGAGCTGATCTCGGGCATCTTGCCTCGTGTCGCTATGCGCCAGGCTGCGCGCCGCAATCCAAGCATAAGGAGCACCAGAAAGGTTTGTCCCCCCTGACACATTCCGTCGCCCTCTCCGAGGAAGAGATGATCGTCCGGATTTGTACAGGTGAGAAGACACTCTTTCACGACCTGATCCGTCCGTACACGCGAATGATGTTCGGTTACGCGGACGCGCTGTTGCGCAATCCGCCGGACTCGGAAGACGCTGTCCAGGAGGCGGCGCTAAAGGCGTTCCTGAACCTGGCGCGCCTTGAAGATCGAAGCCGATTCAGGGCATGGCTGCTGCAGATCGTGATCAATGAGGCGCGGATGTATCGACGGCGGCTTAGAAGGTCTCTCTATGAGTCGCTGGAGAATGTCGATGTTGAGGATGAAAAAGATTCCGTCCCGCGATAATTTGCCGACTGGCACGAACTGCCCGATGAAGCGCTTGACAAAGCGGAAATACGCAATGCGGTCAAAGAAGCAGTGGACAACCTGCCGGAGATCTACCGCGAAATACTGGTCCTGATCGACAACCGGCACCTGGGCTACGCTGCCGCGGCCGAGACCCCTGGAGTGTCGGTTGGGGTCGTGAAGACCAGGGTCCATCGTGCAAGAATGCGCCTTCAGGAGCAACTGGGCCCCGTGTTTCAACCTCGTTTTACCGATCGAATCAAGCTGATGAAAGGAATGAACCCATGGTTTCGTGCAAAAAGTTAGCACGGAGTTTGTCCGCCTACATGGACGGTGACCTGGACCACGGTCTGTGCTGCGAAATCGAGCAGCATCTGTCCCTCTGCCGGCGCTGTTCAGTGCTGCTGGACAGCGTACGCAAAGTCCTCATCGTATCGGGAGATGAGAGGACCTTCGAGCTTCCCTTAGGTTATGAAGCTCGGCTTCATGCCTTTCTGGATAGCCGGATGTTCGAAGCGATCTAAGGATGCTCCGATTAATTCTCGTTTTTTAAGGGTACGGCTTCAGCCGTGCCGTAAGTACAGTGATATCTTTGCGGCTTTAGCCGCTTAGGGCAATGCGGCAGATTTGTTCAGAGCACCCCTAAGCCGGAAGTGGAGATAAGACATGCTGGGACCTACGGAGAATCCGCCAACGCCTCGAAGATTTGTGACCCCGCCCACTGCTGTAATGCTATCCAGATGGGACATCACGGCTGGATATACTGTCCTGCGCATTATATTGGGAATCAATTTGCAATGCATGGGATTGCGCGCCTGCTGGCAGGTTCCGGCACGTTTGCAGTGGATTTGAGGCAAGCAGTTTGGGGCGACGATGCTTCCTGCGGCCCTGGTGGCCGCGTTCGGCTACAGCCTTCCCTGGGTTGAAGCTGCGCTTGGAATGCTGGTCCTATTGGGTATTTTCACTCGGCCGGCGCTGCTAGAGCTAATTAGCAGAAGGTATACAGCTTGATTCTTTGCCTGCGCTGAATTGGCTGCGACTGTCTAAGGATGGCTCGTCCTTACAGCAATGATCTTCGCCGGAAGTTATTGGAGTCGTATGATCTGGGCAAGGGCACACTGCGGCATCTTGCGGAGCAGTTTGGGGTGAGCCTTGCCTGGGCCGAGAAGATTTCCAGTGTGCGCAAACGAACGGGGTCGACGGATCGGCCGCTGTACCGTCCGGGACCGAAGCCGCGCGTTGATCGAGAGGCGGTCCGGGCCATCCTGTTGGCGAAGCCTGACCTCTACCTGCGCGAGGTGCGGGCGGAGTTGAAGGCATCGACCGGGGTCGAGGTGAGCACACCGCACCTATGGAAGATCGTCGGTGAACTCGGCTTCCGGGTTAAAAAAAGTCGCTCCACGCCACCGAGCGGGACACCGAAGCGAACCAGCTTGCAGCCGGGGAACTCATTCTGGGAGAAGGCAGTCAATGAAACCACTGTTGATCTTTGATGTGAACGAGACGTTGCTCCGAGTAGACGCACTGCAACCCGAATTTTCGCGAGTGTTCGGCGATCCGCACGTTCTCAAGGAGTGGTTCAATGCCCTTGTTCTCTATTCGCAAACGGCTACTTTGATTGGCAGTTACGAGGACTTCTCCACGCTCGCTGAACAGCCCTTGAGATGGTGGCTGCGGCAAAAGATGTCGCAATCAACGACGAAGACAAACGAGGAATTCTGCAAAGAATGCTTTCGCTGCCCGCCCATCCTGAGGTGTCCGCGGCTCTTGAGAAACTGCATGCAGCGGGATACCGTCTGGCGGCTCTCACCAATTCCCATCACAAAGCAGCTGAATCACAGTTGGCGAACGCTGGCATCCGCCATCACTTCGAACGCGTTCTGAGCGTGGATGCTGTACGCAGATTCAAGCCTGCTCCGGAAACCTATGCCTACGCTGGGTCAGAACTGAAAGCCGCGCCCGGCGAGATGATGCTGATTGCGGCACATCCATGGGACATACTCGGCGCGATGCGTGCGGGACTTCGCGGAGCCTTTATCAGGCGATCCGGAAAAGCATGGTTTGGAAAGACCTTGAAGCCGGAGTTTATCGCTGCTGACCTGGCAGAGTTGACAACACAGCTACTCGCTGCTGCTTGAATCACTCGAGATCTAAGAACTTGTTGAACTTCTGCTGACTGGCTAGTCTTTCGTGGGCATTGTTGTGCTGGCTGGGTTGATTTTCGTTCAAAGTGCTGTTTTGTTGAGAGTGGACGGGCCTTTGACTGGCTTCCATCTGTCCGGTTTGGGCCTTCCGACGGCCTTCGGGCGCAACTCTCCCTGGGGTCTTACGCCGCGCTCTGGGCGATGAGCCTGGGCAGTCTGCACAGGTTGTGGGCGGCGCAGCTGAAGACGAACAGCCAGTCCACCTTGTGCAGTCCGCGCAGCTTCACCTGGCGGATCGGACCGGTCTGCTTCAGCCACCCGAAGCCCTTCTCGACCAGCCAGCGGCGGCTCAGGCTGATCGCATAGCCCGCATGGCGGGTGGTTCTCCGGTCCAGGTTCGAGCGTCGCTTCTTATCGTTCTTCGTTACATGCACGGTGACCTTCATCCTGCGTGCGGCCTGCACACAATCCTTCGTGTCGAAGGCCTTGTCCGCGCCCAGTGTGATGCGCCCGGACCGGCCTTGCTGCTTGTCTTCGAGCATCGTCAGCGCGGCCCCGCGTTCGGCGTAGCCGTCAGCCGTAGTCGCCATCGCGGCGGCGATCAGACCGTTGCGATTCTCCACCAGAGCATGGCCCAGATAAGCCAGGTGCGACTCCTTGCCGTAGCTTTTCTTGTAAAGCCGCGCATCCGGATCCGTAGTCGATTCGTGCGTCTCGTTCGAACGCTTCTGGCCGTGGAAGTTGCTGCCATCGCCGTCGTCCGTGCCGTCCTTCGAGCGGAAGCTCTTCTGCGATGCCCACGCCTGGATCAGTGTGCCGTCCACAGTGAAATGATCGTCGCTCATGAACGGCTTCGCTCGCTGGTTCACCTCCGCGAAGAAGCGCTGCGCCATCTCCGAGTTCAGCAGCCGGTCGCGGTTCTTCGAGAACACCGCATGGTTCCACATCCCATCGTCTATGCCGAGGCCGACGAACCAGCGAAACAGCAGGTTGTAGTCGATCTGCTCGACCAGTTGACGCTCCGATCGGACCGTGAACAACACCTGCAACAGCAGCGCCCGCAGCACATACTCGGGCGCGATCGAACGCCGTCCCAGGTCCGAGTACAGCCCGTCGAACTCCCCGCTCATCGACCGCAATACCTCGTTAGTCAGTTTGCGAATCGCACGCAACGGATGATCCTGAGGAACCCGCCGCTCCAACGAAACATAGCTGAACATCCCGTCCTGAACCCGCTCATCTCCGCGCATACTCCATAGACGAGCGCCACCCTAATCAAGTCGCAACAGGAACTTACTTCTTCAACAAGTTCCTAAGGAGTCTCTGCACAAATTTCGCATCCACAGCCTGGTTGATTAATCTGAGTGTTGGGGGTGATGAGCGATGCGGCAGGCGACCTTGGCTTCTCAGGCGATGTTTCAGAAGTACGGACGGAAGAGCCGTCGCGAACTGTTCCTCGATGAGATGGAGCGCATCGTTCCCTGGTCTGCGATGTGTTCTTTGGTGCGTCCTCACTATGCGAAGGCAGGCAACGGGCGGCGTCCGGTGGGGCTTGAGATCATACTGAGGACTTACTTCGTGCAGCAGTGGTTCAACTTATCGGATCCGGGCGTGGAAGAGGCGCTGTACGAGTCTCCAGTGCTGCAGCGGTTCGTCGGTGTGGATCTTGGTGCGGCTCCTGCGCCGGATGAGACGACCGTCTGCCGCTTCCGTCATCTGCTGGAAAAGCACGATCTTTGCGGCATGATGCTGGATGCGGTGAACCTCCATCTGGAGGCCAAGGGGATCAAGATCGCGACCGGAACGATCGTCGATGCGACCATCCTCCACGCGCCTTCTTCGACCAAGAACGCAAGCGGCGAGCGCGATCCGGAGATGCACCAGACGAAGAAGGGCAACCAGTGGTACTTCGGGTTGAAGGCACACATCGGGGTGGACGCGAAGGAAGGCACGGTGCACACGCTGGTGACGACAGCGGCCAACGTGGCCGACTCGCAGGTTCTGCCCGAGCTGCTGCACGGCGAGGAGCGCAAGGTGTGGGGCGATGGCGGCTACCAGGGCCAGACCGAAGCGATCAGGGCAGCTGCTCCGAAGGCTCAGGACATGACCTGCAAGCGAACCAGATATAAGAACCGCGTGGACGAGTTACAACGGGCAAAGAATCGGAGTAAGTCGAGCGTACGGGCGAAGGTGGAACATCCGTTCCGCATCCTCAAGCGCATCTTCGGCTTCGACAGGGTGCGCTACCGAGGGCTGGCCAAGAACCATCATCGGCTGTGCGCCTGCTTCGCCCTCGTCAATCTCTATCTCCACCGCAAACATCTGGCCGGACTCGCGCAGAACTGCGCCTGAAATCAGCCGGTTGACCTGTTCCAGCCACCCGCAACGCCAGCGGAAGCCACAAACCACCAAAGCTCACGCACCTCAGCTAAACTGCATACCTGTACAGAGGTTCCCTAAGAACTTGAAGTCTTGGATAAACCGCGTCGATCGACATCTAGCCGGGCGTCAAACAGCAACTCGCTGCAAGGATGCGCCGGCGGGTAGTGTGCGTCATCGATGGACCGGAGGAGGTAAAGAGTCTTGATGAGGCGGCCCAGCTCTTGCAGGACGCGGGCAATTCGTGTCGACCGGTTATTGGCCTGGAGAGTGCGTGTCAGCCCCAGTGCCTGCATGACGCGGAAGCGGCTCGCGAGAATCTGGTGATTGGACCAGCCTGACGAGAATCCACCTAATGCAGCCTTGTGTGCCAGATAGGTAGCAGCGCTCGCAATTCTCCGCGCTGAGGAATGCCCGGACGGAGGCGTTAGCGGTGCGGGTATGTCCGCCCTGTTTGCCGTTCTCTTAAAGTGCCTACATCTTTTCGGCCACTACGGTCCATACTCCGGCTGCTTGCTCGCGCTCCCGCAGCTCAAAGCCGCTTACCCGCAGCTTCATCTCTACCCACGCAGGGCTTAGGCGGAGCTTGCGATAGGCACTCTTGTGCAGCGTCCACCCCTCGCCTTCGCGCACGTGGATCAAATCATGCACGACGACCGTTTCGGGCTCGTATTCGAGGAAGCAGGTCATCACCCGGTCGTTATCGCCACGAATCGGCACGAAGCGGTCCACGCCGAACAATTCCTGCGAGAGATCCCGAAAGCCAAGAATGAACTTCCCGCCCGGAACCAGCCTGCGGTTCACCTCGGCGAAGAGATTGGTAACGCATTCGCGGGATGGCAGATGCGGCAGAATATCGCCCATACATACGGCAACGTCAACCTGATCGGGCAAGGTGGCGCACTGAGCCAGCGCACATAAATCCTGCTCCACCGTTCGCACTGGCAGGTGTCGAGCATGTTGCTGCAGCTCGGCCAGCAGAGCAGCGCTGGCATCGACCGCTGTCACCGAGAAGCCCAGCCGCGCCAGCGCCAACGTCTGACAACCGGGACCGGAGGCCAGGTCGAGCGCCTCGCCCGTCACCCCGGGGGCGAAGCCGAAGCGCGTAAAGATTGCTTCATGTGCAGCGACCTTATCTTCGTAGGGCCCCGACATCCAGGTGTAATGGCTGGCCAGGAATGTCTGGTAGTGTTCGATGGCGCTAACCGGCGTTTGGCCCATAGAGGACGTCTCTCCTGATCACACTCCTGCGCAGACGCATTGCGCGGTGCGGAGGTCGAACGCCAACCGCGTCCCTTATACTAGCCGCCAGGAGTCAATATCCCTATGAGTGTAGCCGAGCAGGAATTGCACGCCCCCGTCCGCCTCACCGAGCAGGTGAAAGCCGGAGGCTGTGCCAGCAAGATTAGCCCCGCCGTGCTGGACCAGATTCTCAGCAAGCTGCCGAAACAGGTAGACGAGCGCGTTTTAGTCGGCTTTGAAACCGCTGACGACGCCGGCGTGTACAAGATTACGGAAGACATCGCCCTGGTGCAGACCGTCGACTTCTTTACCCCGATGGTGGATGACCCCTATACGTTTGGCCAGGTCGCTGCCACCAACGCGCTCAGCGATGTTTACGCCATGGGCGGTACGCCGCATACCGCGCTTGCGATGGTATGTTTTCCCGAAAATGCAGATCTGGACATTCTTGAAAAGATCCTGCAGGGCGGCATGTCGAAGATGATCGAGGCCGGATGCAGCGTCGTGGGCGGTCACTCGGTCAAGGATCCCGAGATCAAGTTCGGGTACGCAGTCACGGGTTCGGTGCACCCGGACAAAGTATTCAAAAATGCTGGAGCGCAGCCGGGAGATGTCCTTATCTTCACCAAGGCAATCGGCACCGGGGTCATCTCCACTGCGCTGAAGCGCGGTATGGCGCAGGATGCCTGGGTGACGGATGCGACCGCCAGCATGACTACGTTGAATCGTGTCGCCGGAGAGGTTTCGCAGCGGTTTCCTATCCACGCCGCCACCGATGTGACCGGCTTTGGGCTGCTGGGTCACCTGCGCGAAATGGCCCTGGGCGCCAAAGTGGGAATTGAGATCACGGCCGCCGCCGTGCCTCTGCTGGCTGGCGCGCTCCAGGCTGTCGGCCTGGGGACGATCCCTGGCGGGCTGAATGCCAACCGGGCCTTTGTGGAGAGCTGCACGGAGTTCAGCCCCGATATCCCAGACGACCTCAAGACGCTGCTCTTCGACCCGCAAACCGCCGGAGGCCTGCTCTTCAGTCTGCCAGAAGGCGATGCCGATGACCTGCAGCGGGCTCTGCTGGCGGCTGGGGTGGCCTATGCCGCACGCATCGGACGTGTAGCCACCCGCGCCGAAATTGGCGCGCTCCTGAAGGTCATCTAAGCCAGAGCGGATTGCATGTAGGTGTAGCGTTTGCGACCTCATTCATCGCAAAGAACGCAATGAATGAGGCACCGAATCTCCTCTCCCACCTGGAAGAGAACGGCTCTAAGTGCGAGCTATCACGATGGTGGTGCAGGCGCTTTCTCCCTTGGGAAGCTCGCGGGCCGGTGCCATCTGGATGGTCAGCCGTTTTACTTCCCCGCGAACAATGGGGCAGTAGTGATCGGGTTCGTCGAGCGCGTTGTGCAGCTTGCGCCGGCCTGCGCAGCCGCCGTGGCAGGAGTCACGAAACTCGCACGGCACACAGGCCGGCGGCAGCGAACGCGCCTGCTCGAAGGCTGGCGTGCCAAGAATCGACGGCCCCATCTCCAATAGCTGAGTCAGCGGTTCGCCTGCTCCTCCCCAATAGACGCAGGGCTGCGTGGTGGCGCGTGGAGTCACCCGCACCGTGCCGACCCCGCATCCGCACTTTCTTGGCGGCAGCCCAGCCATGGCCCGGACCAGGGGTTCACCGATGGCAATCACATCCGTCGCGGCGAACAGAGCGGCAAAGCCATCCCAGTATTCCTTGTAGGTCAGCGCGTAAATGTCCGAGCGTACGGACTGGTACACGTTGATGCGCAGCGGCGCGTCGAGCCGTTTGGCGACTTCGGCGATCTCCGCCATGCGCAGGTAGTTCGACTTCATCATCACGGCGATGATGGTAACCGGGACGCCGAGGCGCATGCACCGCTTGGCCTGCTCCTGAATCAGCGCCCAGTTGCCCGCGCCGCGCTGGCGGTCCTGCTCCATCTGGTTCGGGTAATCGAGCGAAAACTCGACATCGTGGAAGGCAGTGAGTTCCTCATCGGAAAGGACGGCGATGCTGTGTCCATTCGACGTGATGGTCAGTTTGATCGGCTGCTGCCGGAGAAAGGCAAGCATCGCGCGAAAATCAGGATGCATCCCGTTCTCGCCCGTTCCCAGATTGACTGAGCGGACCGGAAGCGAGTGCAGCACAGCTTCAATCTGCGCCAGGTCGAGCCGGTCCACCCGATCGGGATCGCGATAGCAGAACGAACAGGCGAGGTTGCATTCGTTGGTCAGGCCCAGCCCCAGCGAGAAACTCTGGGTCGAGGCGTCTGAGGACTGGTCACTGACGGGATTAGATTGAGCCTGTAGCAAGGTGGATCCTCTTCGCATTTCGATGCGAGCGGTTGATAAGCAGCCACGACGTCCTATTCCGGCAGGGCTGTCCAGATTCTAGTTCCTGCCCAGTCGGTAGCCATCACGAGCCCGTAGATCACCACGATCAGGGTGGCGACCCGCGGGTAAAACCCAAGCTGAACGTCGTTGTACATGACCTGTCCGAGGCCGCCGCCGCCCACCAGCCCGAGGATGGTCGCTGCCCGCAGATTCATATCCCAGCGCAGCACGGTATAGCTGGCCATCAGTTGTTTGGTCTGGGGCCAGATGGCCCACAGCAGCAGCTGCAGCGGGCTGGCTCCGAGCGCCCGCAGCGCTTCGACGGGCTGCATCCTGACCTCTTCCATGGTATCCGCATAGAGCTTGCCCAGAACGCCAGTCGTGTGCAGGCCGAGAGCGAGCGTGCCGGCAAAAGGTCCGATGCCGATGGCAATAATGCAGATCAACGCCCAGACGAGCTCTGGAATCGAACGCAGAACGCTCAGAATCCCGCGGGTTGCCCAATAGACGGTCCGGCGTGCGGCAAGAGACATCCAGGGCCGTTGGTCCGGCTCACCCGGGGGCGGAAGAACCAGGCGCGATGTGGCGAAGAGCGCCAGCGGCCCTCCCAGTACGACACCCATCAGGGTTCCAAGCAGGGAGATCGCCAGCGTCTGCAGGACTGGAAGCCAGAGACTTGCCAGAAAGTCAGGAGAGAGGTCGGGAGGCACCAGGCGTTCGGCAAAGTGCAGCAGGTCCTGCGGAATCTGGAGCGCGCCCTGCGTCACCAGCCCGAGGAAGCCCGAGAAATAGAAGCTCATGACGATAGCGCAGAGGATTGCCGCAAGCACCGCAGGAACACCCCAACGCGTGGGCGAACGTTTCGCTTCGGCGACCGGAACGTCCTGTGCATCGAGCGACGCCATCATCGTGAACGACGCTGGGCGCGGCGTCCACTCGCCGCTGAGGAAGCGGCGCAGACTGCGGCTGACCAGGTCTGTCAGCGACAGGATGAGGAGGAATGCCAGCAGCAACGTCGAAACTTGACGGTAGTCGAACAGGCGCATGGACAAGTTGATCTCATAGCCGATGCCACCCGCGCCGACGAAGCCCAGGACAGCGGCCGCGCGTACGCAGCACTCGAACGAGTAGAGCGTATAGGCGGTCATGTTGGGCAGAGCCTGCGGCCAGATCGCCGTGAGAAAGATTTGCAATCTGCTCGCACCGGTCGAAAGCAGGGCTTCGACGGGCTGCGCCTCCACAGCGTCGAAGACGTCGGCGTAAACTCGGCCGAGCACCCCGGTGTAAGAGATAGCCAGCGCAATGGTTCCCGCCAAGGGACCAAGTCCCAGCGCGGCAACCAGTAGCAGCGCCCACATCAGGTCCGGCACCGCCCGCAGAAAGCCAAGCGCAGATCGAGTTGAGATGCTGAGCAGGTTCAGGACCTGGTAGCGAAAGCCGTCGCCCGCCGACGCTGCGACCGCGCCGGTTCGCCAGAGGCTCGAGCAGGCCATCATTCCGAGTGGAATGCCGAGCACGATAGAGAGCACCGTACTGGCTATTGCGGTTGCAACCGTCAGGAAGGCAGCCTGGGTTACGGTGCCGAGGAAAGTGAGCGAAAGGTCGGGTGGCAGCGACTGCGCGACGAAATGGCCCACGTCGTGGAGAGTGGTTCGATTGAAGAGCAGCTGCGGAGAGACCTCAGCGTACTTCCACGCCAGCGCAACGGCTATGGCGAACCCGATCCCAAGCCACCGCGAACGGGTGGAGAGCACCTGCGGTCGAAGCTCAGCAATGGGTGCCGTTCCTGAAGCCATCGGTCTGCGCCTTGAAAGTAGATCTGCGGCACGTTACCGCGTTAGTGGATTGGAGATGGGTACGGAAATCCAAGGGGTCAGCCGCAGCGAATCCTACGCCGTTGGCCCACGTCCGCAGTGGACCCGTGATCTGTCGGCGAGAGTGCATATAGACAGCGCCACTGCTCCTTCTCAACGTCGGGCGGAGCGGCATCGAAAAACACCTTCCCGGCTTGCAACGCGACCAGCCGCGGCAGGCACTCTTTGGCGATCTCAACCGAGTGCAAGGCAACGACGAGCGTTCTCTTTCCATCGCTTGCGATGCGGACCAGCAGTTCGAGAATGTTACGGCTCAGTTCGGGATCGAGCGAGGCGATGGGCTCGTCGGCGAGGATGACATCGGGCGACTGCATCAGGGCGCGCGCGATGGCCACCCGCTGCTGCTGGCCGCCAGAAAGTTGGCGCGCCGGGGTATTGCGTTTGTCCGCCAGCGAGACCAGCTCGAGAGCATGCAGGGCGCGGTCTGCATCCTCTGCCGCAGGCGAAATGCTGTTGCGCAGGGTATGCAGCAACGTCCAGCGCCCGAGCGCACCGGCGAGCGTATTCTCAAGGGCCGTTAGCGAAGGCACCAGATTGTGCTGCTGATAGATGGTTGCGGTTCGCCGCCGCATCGCGCGCAGTGTGCTCGCCCCCATGGCCGCGGTGTCGCTGCCATCGAAGCTGAGCGATCCGGAGGAGGGCCGCAGCGTCGCATTCAGCAGGCGAAACAGGGTGCTCTTGCCCGACCCGGACGGCCCCAGCACAGCCAGTTGTTCGCCCTGGCGAACGCCAAACGTCACTCCATCGAGCGCCAAGACGTAGGGGTAGGATTTGCTCACGTTGTCGAGCGCATAGATCATTGGTCGAGCGCACCATTCATTGCAACAGACCGTCATCCTTGGCGGCCTGCCGCAGCGGGTCGTAATCGCTGGCCTGCGCGGCCGCGTATTTGTGGGCGTTGAGCAGATCGAGCAGCGTCTTGTCCTGTGGATTCGCCTCGTCCAGACCCAGCAGTGCCTGCGTGAATTTTTCCGCCAGCACGGGGTCCAGACCCGCGCGGGCGACCCACACATAATCGAAGAATGGCGGCGTCGTATAGAAAACCCGGACCTGCGCTGGAGTGATCGCTCCAGTTTGCATCATCGTCTTGTAAACCAGTTCATCCATCGCCCCGGCGTCCACCCGCTTGTGCGCCACGGCCAGCGCGGTCGCATCGTGGCCACCTGTAAAGATAGCTTTGTCGATCACCTTCGGATCCACCTTCTCCTGGCGCATATAGTAGCTTGGCATCAGGTGCCCGGAGGTGGAGTTGATGTCGCCAAAAGCGAACGTCTTGCCCTTCAGGTCAGCCATGCTGTGGATGGGCGAGTTGACCTGAGTGATGAACAGTGAGTGGAAGTTCTTGTCTTTCAGGCGTTGCACCAGGGACCGAACGCCCCCGCGGGCCGCAGCCTGTAGATAGGTAAAGCCGCCCAGATAAGCGATGTCGACCCTGTTGCTGGTGATAGCCTCCACGACGGCGGCATAACTAGTCGGCACCGTCAGGTCGATCTTCGCGCCAGTCTGCTTCTGGAGATAATCCACCAGGGGCTGACTCTGGCGCACGATCTTCCCGGGGTCCGTCGTCGGGATCATGCTGATGCGCAGAGTTGGCCGGGTCTGAGCCGACTTGCATCCGGCAAGCAGAAAAGTTGTGCAGGACGAGAAAACGAACTTCCGACGATCCACGATAGTCTCTCCGATTCAGCCTTTGCGGCGCCCAACGCGAGCGTCTGCTTAAGGTTCTACATCAAGAACATCAAGCATAAGAAATCGGACTCAGGTAAGCCGTTTGAGCCAGTCGAATCTGCCCGGCGGCAGTCTCTCGATGAGAGCATCCGCACCCCAGCTTCTTCCCGGGTGGACAATCAGGAACGTGATCTGAATGACGATCAGGAAGTAGTACTCCCACGCCCACTCGCTGGGGACGCGGTAGAGGCCAAGCCAAAGGTTGATGGCCTGGAGCGCACCCAGAACACTAAACACGCGGCCGAACAGACCCAGCATCATCAGCACGGCGATCGCTACCTCCCACAGGTAAACCTGAGGCGCGAAAACCGAAAAGTGCGGAAGGACCACATGCTCGACGAGGTGGCCCTGCAACGGGATGGCGGCCCCATCGACCATTTGCTTCATCCAGTACAGCAACCCGCCGCTGCCGTTCGAACCTACACCATAGGTCGGCGGCGCCTTCCAAAGCGACTGCTGCCACCACATCCCGCCGATTGTAATGCGAGCGAACCAGATCCACGCATGGCGCAGCGTCCGCTGCTCCGGGAGGCGCTTCAGGTCGTAAACGGCCAGCCCGAGAGCGGCCAGCAGCAGAATCCAGAAAATTGGGCCCAAAGGGCCGCTGTGGATCAGGAAGTCCCACACGTCGTGAATCGGGTTGATTTTCACGTTGTTCTCCATGCAGCTGGCATTTAGATAGTGTCCGCCGAAAGCCCAAATAAACCTGCCCAGCCGCCTTCGCGCTTGGCCCCTGACTGTATCACTCGCGCCGTACGGAAATTTTCCTTCCTGAAGTGTCCCCTACTACGTCGCCACGCTAAGGATCGAAATTGTCCACGGGAGGCATCGCTGGTCGAGCGGCGTTGGAGGAAGGCGCGGTAGAGGGTGAGCGGACGATGCGGAAGCGTGCGGCGATCTCGGTTACGGGCATTTCTGCCAACGCCCTACGCATGGGGGCCTATCCCAATTTCCGCAACAGGCGCGAAGACGGTGAGCGCGCGATCAGAATGTGGTCCACGCCAAAGCGCCTGCCTGCGCAGGTGGCGATCGCGATGGCTCCCGCCACAATCAGCATCCAGTTGTACCCAACCGTGTCTGCCCCTGCGCCCCCGGCGATAAGGATGTTTGTCATCGCACGAAGGATAGCCAACGCGCCGCCAAGCCGGGTGAACAGCCCCAACACCAGCAAAACCCCGATCGCGGTGTCAGTCACGGCGATGAGCACGGCAAAGAGTTGCGCATGAGGCAGAACCACATTCTGCAACAGATCGGCTACCCAAGGGAAGATGGCCGTATGGAGGAACTTCTCCATCACCACCTTTGTGAGCCCCACACCGCTAAGAAACGTGGGCGAAAGCTTCGCGTCCTTTCCGACGAATGCACTGTCCAGCCACGCGAGGCTCGAAAGGATACGCAGTCAAACGATGGCACTCTCAGCGTGTCTGACGTCAGGCGCCAATCGATTTTCGTAAACATTCATATGGACGGCTTCTCCCTGCAAAAATGCTTAGATGCCAACAGGCGGGGTTTAGGCTTGGCTTTCGAGCAACCGGGATTCTGGATGTCGTTTGCCATACGGTATTTGCCGCGTCAGTGACCTTTGCTTGGTGGTCCGGGCCGAAATAACGATGTAGAGTTAGCGGAAGGAGGCAGCGAGCCGTGCGCTTCCGAATTCCTCAGCAGTCACGGCCTTATAAGTGCATAATCGCCGAGTCACTCATCAAAGTGCTCCTGAAGCTGTGTTGCGAAAACGATCGTCTATGCAAGAAAACCGGCTTGAGTGTTTATCGGGTTCCCGCGTTGCAAAACTGTATTGCGATACCAATGCAGATGGCGATACCTTTGCGCAATGCTCATCGGCTACGCCAGAGTCTCGACCGGCGACCAGGACACCGCCGCCCAGACCGCCGCGCTCAAGGGTGCGGGATGCGAACGGATCTTCCGGGAGAAAGCCTCCGGAGGGCGTTGAGACCCGGCCCGAACTGCATCGCTTGATAGATCAGCTCCGCAAAGGCGACGTTCTGGTCGTCTGGAAACTCGATCGGCTCTCGCGCTCGCTGCGCGACGTGCTCACCATCATGGAACGTTTGGGCGAGGCCAAAGCCGGCTTCCGCAGTCTTACCGAGGCCATCGGCACCACGACGGCGGCAGGACGCATTATGATGCAGATGGTTGGGGCCTTTGCCGAGTTCGAACGAGCCATGCTGCGCGAACGCACCCGTGCCGGTCTGGAGTCCGCCCGCGAGGACGGCCGGATCGGGGGATGGCTGCCCAAGCTCTCCGACATGCCGAAAGGCCATTCAAAGGGTCGCCCAATCTCAGGATCGCGGAAGATTTGCGCCTGTCAGCTTCGAGGGTGACTTCGGATGACCGTGCCGCTTCAGAAACGACGGGGCCATAACGGTAAAAACGTCACTGTCTAACAGCGTCCGCGCGATCAGAGATGGAGGACGGGGCTCGCACAAAACGGCAGATAATATTGGGAACTGAAGCGTCATACAGACGCAAATGGATCGTGGGGGCACAACAAGGTCAGGGACGTGAGGTCGCCAGTTTCTACGCTGGCGACTGAGAGCCAAACGAGTCAGAAGGAGCCCTGAGATGTCAGACATTAGGAACGATTCTGGAGGGATTGTGAGCGCTTGGATCTTTGTTGTAGGGCGGAAGGTTCGCAGGAGATTTTATTTGATGATGCGTGTAAACTCGTCACTTGATTTAAAAGCCAAAACTCTGGCTGTCGGCATTCTTAGTATCGGCATGGGCGGCAAATTGTGCCACGCGGCAGAGTTGCCTCTCTCTACAGCAATTCCCGTGGTATTCACCCATACGATTGATGCCGGAAAGGCGAACTCGGGGACCCCAGTCGTCGCGAAGACAATGCAAGTCGTCCTCTTGCCTGGCGGTCAGATCCTTCCCCGAGGCACTCCGGTAGTTGGTCATGTCGTCGACTCGCGGCCTTTCATCTTCGACCCTACGCCATACGCAAATCAGCAGCCCTCTTACATCTCCGTCCACTTTGACAGGATCGTGACGAAGAGTATGGATAATAGGATGGTCCGTCGCCTTCAAGATCAATCTGTGGCAGGATGAAGGCGAGCACAGGAGGATTCTCCCATGAAGATACACGTTTGCGGCATTGATATCGGCAAGACGGTATTTCACCTGGTTGGCCTGAGCAAGGAAGGCCACATCGTCACCAAGAAGCGCTTCAGCCGGAAGCAGTTGGTCACCTTTACCGTGAACCTGCC
>JAABUJ010003304.1_pt1 | contig 18314 bp, 17 predicted proteins | sample 5559131 | NCBI WGS metagenome assembly JAABUJ01 (sample SAMN10711875, study PRJNA513366) | rock metagenome | isolation source: Antarctica rocks | place: Antarctica: Victoria Land, Mt New Zealand nord | collected 2016-01-07 | reverse complement strand
CAGGATGCGCCGCGCCTCGGTGTCCGCGATCCCGCTCAGATCCACATCATCCAGCATACGCACGCTCCATCAGGCCCCGACTCAGTGACCTCAGTATACCTGCCCCCCGACTTTTTGAGAGGATACCGCCGTATGAAGGTCTGGAAGCCGCATCATCGCCGGCCTCCGTCGACCCTGACTCCACCGCCCGAGGTCACAACTGAACTGGGCGTCTCTACGGTGGAGAGCAGCAGGTAGACCATGGCCCGGTCCCGAAAGGGTCGGCCGTGGGCGTGGCCGGCCTCAGAGTCCTCGGTGTGCCGGCCCTTCAGTCGGTGGAAGCGCTTCAGACGGTCCACGACACTCTTGAGCGAACGGACCGCCAGGCGAGCGAGGAACTCGGTGAATCCCACATTGTCAAGGCGCCCCGAGGTCTGTAAGCTGAAGCTATGGGCAGCGTGTTGTTCTTGCTTTTTGCGGGTTTCGTGGCTGGAACGATGAACGCCGCGGGGGGCGGTGGTTCGTTCGTGACGTTGCTGGCGCGGATCGCTGTCGGGGCGCCTCCGGTCAGTGCGAACGCTTCGAGCACGGTCGCGCTCTTTCCAGGCAGCGTTGTCAGCACCTGGACCTGCCGTCGCCGCCTCTCAGCGTTCGGCGACGTCTCGCTTCGCGCCCTGCTGGCGACTAGCTTGGCCGGTGGATTGGCTGGCGCTGTGCTGCTGCTCAGCACGTCACAAGCAGCCTTCGACGTCGCCATTCCCTGGGTGCTGTTGGTGGCGACGCTAATGTTCGCCGCGGGCCGCCCGCTTGGCATGGCCCTCCGGCAGCGCGTGCGCGTGGGACGGGCGCCAGTACTCGTTGCGCAGTTCGTGCTGGGAATCTATGCCGGTTACTTCGGGGGCGCCGCCGGGATCATGATGCTGGCCGTATGGAGCTTGCAGAGCTCCGCCGACTTGCCAGCAATGAACCCTTCCAAGACGCTGATGGTCGGCGCGGCCAACGCGATCGCCGTGGTCTGCTTCATCGTGGCCGGCAGAATATCGTGGCTAGAGACCGTGCCTGTGCTCCGCGCCGCGATTGTGCTGGCAAGCGCCGTGGGCCTGTGGCTACAGTCGACACCAGCAAGCGGGTACCCGAGGGATCAGCGCCCGCGGGCCGGCACCGTTTATGGCGCGCGCACGGAGGGCGCTTGCTCGCCCCAGCGCGCCTGCAAGAGGAGCACGGCCGTCAGGATTAACGCGCCGCCAAGAAATTGACGCACGCCCAGCGTCTCGCGCAGCAGCGCGGCGGCCAGGATCACCGTCAAGGCCGGCTCGACCGTGAGGATGATGCTCGCCGTCGAGGGGCCAACGCGCGCGATCCCCGCGTAGAACGCGGCGAGCGGGACCACCGTCGCGAGCACGGCCAACCCGACGATCGCCCCCCATCCCGCCGGGACAATGCTCAGGCGTAGGCCCCCCAGCAGCAGTCCGCCCAAGGCGAAGGCCACGGCGGCGCCGGTCGACACCCATGTAGATAGGACGAGCGGCCGCACGTCGCGCCCCACCGTATCGACGACCAAGATGAGCACGGCATAGACGGCGGCCGCGGCCACCGAGAGCAGCACGCCGGCGCTGTCTACATGCGCCACCACGGCGCCCGCGAACACCAGCACGACGCCGGCGAGGGCGACAGCGAGGGCGAGACCGCGTCGCCAGGTCACCCGTTCCCGCCCGATGAGCAGGGCTCCGGCGGTGACCAGGGCCGGATACAAATAGAACAGGAGCGAGGAGAGGGACGCGTCGATCCGCTCCAGCGAGAGGAACAACAGCGTGACTTGCAGCCCGTATCCGGCAAGCCCTAGCACGAACCCGGCGACGGCCGTACGCCGCGACGGGAGGGGTTGGCGTGTGGCGGCCACGATCAACCATAAGATGACGGCCGCCAGGAGGAAGCGCACGGAGAGTAAGGTCGTGACGCTCACCTGGGACGCATAGGCCAGCTTGGCGAAGATACCGGTCGTGCTAAAGCCGGCGGCGGCCGCGAGGCAGAGGAGCAGCCCCCCGCGCGGGGGTTTGATGGGCGAATGCGCATGCATACCCGTTATGATACCGGGTCTTGTCAACGCCACTGACGGCTTTCGCCCGCGGTATCTTGACAACCGGCGCCTACAACGGGTATAAGAAGGCTGAGGTATGGCCGTACCCGGCGCGTCCGTGTCCGCGCAGACGCTGACGGCGGTGGTGGCCGAGCCGAAGCCCGCGCACAGCACGATGATGCCCGGGACGACGTAGTTGATGTAGCTGCTGCCGGTGTGGATCGCGCCGCCAAAGACGTAGACGAACAGCGCCAGCAGCATCACGGGCAGCAACACCGCCATCACCAGCGCGTCGAGATTGCGCCTGCTGAGGCGCAGGCCGCGGCCGATCATGGTCAACGCGTCGCTGACGGGCCGGGGGGACATCGTTCGCTCGTTCATCGGGCCACCTCCATGTCCATGGCTGCTGTCGCGGCCTCCGTGGCCGCAGTCGCGGCGGGCTCGCCGGTCAGGGTGAGGAAGACGTCATCCAAGCTCGGCTTGTGCAGCGCGATCTTGTCGACCGCGATCCGCTGCTCGGCCAGTCGATCGAGCAGGCGCCGCACCTGTGCGGCGCTGCCGTCGGTGGCCACGCTGATCAGCAGCCGGCGCTGGTCGGTCCGCGTGGCGCCGCCGCCGAGCGTCCGGCTCGCCGCGCGGAAGTCGTCGTCGGCGGCGAAGATCAGGTCCGCGCGTTCGCCGCCAAGTGTGGACTTGAGCTCGTCCGCCGTCCCCTCCGCGACTACCCGGCCGCCGTCGATCACGGCGATCCGGTCGGCGAGGTGATCGGCCTCTTCGAGGTACTGCGTGGTCAACAAGACCGTCGCGCCGGCGCTGACGAGGGCGCGGATCGCGGCCCACATGGCCTGGCGGCTGGCGGGATCGAGACCGGTCGTCGGCTCGTCGAGGAAGATCACCCGCGGCCGGCCGATGAGGCCGAGGGCCAGGTCCAGGCGGCGGCGCATCCCACCCGAGTACGTCTTGACCGCGCGCTTCCGCGCTTCCATCAGGTCGAACTGCTCCAGCAACTGGGCCGCCCGGCGCCGCGCCTCGGGGCGACTCAGGTGGAGCAGCCGTCCCATCATTGCCAGGTTCTCTTCGCCGGTCTGCCACTCGTCGAGAGCGACGTTCGGCCCGGTCAGGCTAATGACGCCGCGGACCCGGCGCCGCGCCCGGACGACGTCGTGGCCCGCCACGCGCTGCCTGGACCGCGTCCGGGCGCAGCAGCGTCGACAAGATCCGCACCGTCGTGGTCTTGCCGGCGCCGTTGGGCCCCAGCAGCGCCAGGACCGTACCCCGCGCGACGGCGAGGTCCACCCCCCGCAACACGGTCGTCGCCCCGAACGCCTTCGTGAGCCCCTGTGCGTCCACGTCCATTTCTCTGATCACGCGTCACCTCCGTAACTATGTAAGGCGTACACTGTGTACGTGATACGCGGAATATAACAGAAAAAGTGTATGTTGTAAAGTGTAAGGAGGAACGTGAATCAATGATGATCGGAGGGACGATGAGCAAGGCCGACCAGACCGCGTTGCCGCGCAGCCTCCTGGTGCTCTGGGGGCGGGAGGAACCGCGGCGGCGCGGGCCGAAACCGGGCCTCAGCCTGGAGCGCATCGCCGTGGCCGCCATCAGCCTTGCCGACGCCGACGGCCTGGGGGCGGTCTCGATGGGCCGGGTGGCGGGACAACTCGGCGTCACGACGATGGCGCTCTACCGCTACGTGAGCACGAAGGACGAGCTCATCGCGCTGATGCTCGATGTGGCCCTCGGCCGGCCAGCCCTCCCCGCGGATGCGTCCGAGGGCTGGCGTGCGCGGCTCGAGCGCTGGAGTTGGGGGTACCTGATGGCCCTGCGCCGCCATCCCTGGGCACCGCGGGTCCCGATCAGCGGGCCGCCGCTTACCCCCAACCAGGTGACCTGGACGGAAGCCTGGTTCGGCGCGCTGGCGGCCACGGCGCTGACCGACCAAGAGAAACTGTCGGTCCTGCTACTGGTGAGCAATTACGTCCGCGGCGTCGCTCAACTCTTGATCGACCTCGCCGCGGCGGAACGGGACGCCCGCCCCGAGCAGCTCTCCGGGATGAGCCCGTACGGACAGCTGCTCGCCCAGGTGATCGACGCGGAGCGCTTCCCGACGCTGTGTGGCATGCTGGCCTCCGGGGCGTTCGACCAGCCCGATGATGACCCGGACGAGGACTTCAGCTTCGGCCTGCGGACGGTGCTCGATGGCGTGGCCCTGCTCGTGCGGGAGCGTCAGCCCACACAGAAGACGCCACTCATGACGCCGGTGAACGCACAAAACGCACAAGAGGAGGGCGACGATGGACACCACTGACAGGGGTGACCATCACGGACGCGACGCCTGGCGACAGAGGTGGGAGCGCGCGGGCAACAGTTCCGATTTCCACGACGTCTCGTTGACGATCGAGCACAACGTCGCGTCCGGCGATACCTCCGTCAACCGGTACACCAGCCGCGGGACCCACACGGCCTCCGGTCGGCGCTACGAGATCCTCGGCATGGACATGATCCGTGTTTGTGACGGGTTCGTGGGCCAGTACGTTTGTTGGAAACTCAACGCCCCGGCCGTCGTGTTGCGTTCGTGATCTGCGCGGCGGCCGCTCCGCCGTCTTCCTTCGTGGAGCCTTCTCCCTCCCCGTCGGCCGGAAGGGCGGCGATGGTGTCCCGCAGCCAACGCTGTTCGATCCGCGACGTCTCCTTGATGAGCTACACGCGCTGGCGCTGCACGCGGCCTGGTTGGCGGAGCGGACACAGGAGTGAACCTGCAGCAGTTTATATGTTAAAGGACTCTGGCACTGGACAGATTGACTACCGCTCTAGTATCTACCTCTATATACTTTATACTTTCGCCAAATGCATAAAGATGCGATATCATGAATATATATTCGTTACGGAAAGTTAGGGTGGGGCGTATGGTGGCCGAGGCGGAGGTAGAGGTGGTCCTGGACGCGCAAAGCGTGACGGTGAGCGAGACGCGCGAGATATCGCTTCACCAGTTGCGCCGCCTGCACGACACGACGACGTGGGCGCGCGGGCGCACGCAGGCGCAACTCCTGGCGCTCCTGCGCCACTCCGATATATTTCTGACCGCCTGGGACGGCGACACGCTCGTGGGCTGTGTCCGCGTGCTGACCGACTTCGTGGTGCGCGCCCTCGTCTGCGACGTCATCGTCGACCCAGCTTACCAGGGCCTGGGCCTTGGGCGCCTGCTCGTCGAGGCGGTCGAGGCGCACCCCGCGCTGCGCGATGTCGAGCAGATCGCGCTCTTCACGACCCGCAAGCGCGATTTCTACGCCCACCTCGGCTGGGATGACCACCCCGGCCACGGCATGGTGTATAGTCGTCAGTCATCAGTCGCCAGTCGTCAGATTTCCGAGGGGTGATCACGCCCCGCCTCCGTGTGATGCCCTTGGCCTGACCTTAAAAGGTCATGGCAGGGAACAGCGCTTAAAAGCGCGAAACAGATCGATAAATTATAAACGCGCTACAGACCTTTCAAGGTCCGGTCCCTACCATGACCTTTTAAGGTCAGGCCCACTTCAGGCCCGCTAGGAAAGGAGCCACTCACCCATGACCGCTACCGCCAACCCGCCTGCCGCGACGAGCGCGGCTGATCCCGCCGTCGCCACGATCCTGGCGCGCATCGCCGAAACGCCCAACCCGCGCGTCACCCGCGCCGCCGTAGCCTTCTCGGGCGGCCTCGACTCCTCGCTTGGAGCCAAGATGCTGACCGAGGTCTATGGGGCCGAGGAGATCGTGCCCATCACGGTCGACATCGGGCAGGGCGACGAGGAATTGCAGATGGCTTTTAACCAGGCCCAGTTGCTCGGCCTCACACCCATCCTCATCGACGCCAAAGAGGAGTTCGCCACGGCGTGGCTGACCCTGGCCATCCAGGCCAATAGCGACTACCTTGGCTACCCCGTCTCGACGTGCATGACGCGCCAACTCATCGCCAAGCTCGTCGCCCTCAAAGCGGTCGAACTCGGTTGCGACGCCATCGTGGAGGGCTCCAGCGGCAAGGGCAACGACCAATATCGCATGTACAACGCCTTCTCCATCTTCGCGCCGGCCCTGACCGTGCTACAGCCGGTGCGCGACTTCGACCTCACGCGCGGCGACGAGCAGCTGCTGTGTGACTACTGGGGCATCCCGCTGCACGAGAAGCTGGCCGGCGGCGACGACAAGACGCTGTGGTGCCGTTCGCTGGCCTCGGGCGCGATCACGTTGGAGACGGAGTTGCCCGACGACGTGTGGCAGTGGCTCACGCCTCCGCAGCAGGCGGACGACACGCCCGTGACCGTGACGCTCGACTTCGAGGGCGGCGTCCCTATCGGGCTCAACTACGAGCGCCTGCCGCTCGATCGGCTCATCGGCAAGCTCAACCTCATCGCCGGCGCCGCCGGCATCGGCTACATCGACATCTGGGAAGACGGCATCATGGACCTCAAGTCGCGCGAACTCTACGAGGCCCCCGCCGCCCATGTTATCCTCAAGGCGCACAAGGACCTCGAAGGCATGTGCCTGACCAAGGACGAGCGCCAGTTCAAAGAGGGCGTCGATCAGAAGTGGGCCTATATGGTCTACCACGGTGAGTGGTTCCACCCACTCAAAGGCGGCCTTGACGCCTTCATCACGCACACGCAGACGCGCGTCAACGGCACGATCACGCTCGAACTCTACAAGGGCAATATCCGCATTACCGACCGCGCGTCGGCCGATTCGCTCTACCACCCCGAGATCCGCACGTTACAGAGCAAGAGCTTCGACCAGCGCCTGTGCGGCCCCGCCGCCGTAATCCGTTCGCTGCCCTACAAGATCCTGGCGCAGCACGGGCTTGGCGCGGAGCACACTAGAGGCAGCGTCGCCGTCGGCGCTGAACCGATGCTGCAGCTGCCGCTACAGATGGAGATCGCGGTACAAGATTAGAGGATTTTTTGTGACAGACACGCACGATCGCCTGTGGGGCGGGCGCTTCACCACCGCGCCCGAGGAAGCGACGGTGCGCTTCATGGCGGGGCGCGATGTAATCGGGACATTGCCGGCCGACGCGAACCTCATCGCCGACGACCTGTGGGCGACCTCCGCGCATGTGACGATGCTGGCGCGGCAGAATATCATCCCCGCCGCCGACGCGCACGCCATCCTCGACGGTTTGGCTGAGATTGGCCGGCGCCACGAGGCCGGTCTCTTCACGCTCGACCCGGCGCGCGAGGATGTACACACCAACATCGAGTTGACCCTGGCCGAGTTGTGCGGTCCCGAGGTGGGCGGCCGCGTACACACCGGGCGCTCACGCAACGATCAGGTGGCGACCGCGATGCGCCTTTATCTGCGCCGGCAGGCGCTGCGCTTCGGCGATGACGCCATCGCGCTCGCGCACACGCTGCTCGACGTAGCGGCGGAGCACGTCGACACGATCATGCCAGGCTTCACCCACCACCAACCGGCCACGCCCACTACGCTGGGCCACGTCCTCGCCTCGTACGTCGAGGCCTTCGAGCGCGACGCCGCGCGCCTGCGCGGTTGGCTCGACCTGCACAATTGGTCGCCGCTCGGCGGAGCCGCCGGCTACGGCACGACCGTGCCGCTCGATCGCGATTTGACGGCGGCGTACCTCGCCTTCGACGGCCCGCACCTCTCTTCGCTCGATCCGCTCACTATGCGCGGCGAGCCCGAGACCGACCTCGCGCTGGCCCTGGCCGCGCACCTCAAGCACCTATCCAGCCTGGCGCAGACCGTCATCCTACTCGGCGCGCCCGGCTATGAACTGCTGCGCCTTAGCCCGGCCTACAGTTCGGGCAGCTCGATCATGCCGCAGAAGGTCAACCCCTGCACGATGGAAGCGATCAAGGCCAGGGCCGCCATAGCCGGCGGCGTCGTGTCCGGCTTGCTCGGCGTCGGGGCGGCCGCCTTCATGGGCTACAACCGCGACACGCAGTGGAGCAAGTACCTCATCATGGACCTCGTGGGCGAGGCCCACGACGCCGCGGCGATCATGGCCGGCGCGTGGCAAACCATGACCATAAACCGCGACAAGGCGCTGGAATTGGCCGGCGGCTACTTCGTGGGCAGCACGGCCCTGATGGAGTGGCTGGTCACGGCGCACGGGCTGCCGCTGCGACAGGCCAAGCGCGTGGTGGAGCTAGCGGTACGCCTCTCCGACGAGGTGGGCGCGGCGGAGGTGACCGGCGCGGCGCTGCGGCGGGCGCTGGAGGAACGCGGCATCGAGCTATCCGTCGACGACGGGCGGGTCATGGCCGTGCAGGAGCCACGCGCCATCGTCACGGCGGCCACGGCCATTGGCGGCCCGACGCCCGCAGCCGTTACAGTGGCTATCAACACCTTATGCGCGCGCCTCGACGGCGATGCAGCCCGCCTCGCGGAAGCGAACGCGACTATCGACGCCGCGCACGCGCGGCTAGACAAAGACATCGCCGCGCTCGCCTCATGACGCGGGGTTCGTGAATGCTCCGGGCTAGGACATATGCCCCTACCTGCTCTTGCTATAGCGCGCCCTCGTAGCCTTGGCCTATACTGAGCCCAGTTCTTGGTAATGTGTATCCGCCAGTAACCGTGTTACAGAGCTAGCTGAGGTACGATGATGCGCCGATCCCTGTCCACCCTCACCCGCGCGACCGCCGCCGCCACCCTCATCGCCGGAGCCGCGCTGGCCGCGCCGGCCACCCACCACGCTCAGGCCAACTCCGGTCACTCCGCCGTCAATACCGCGACGACCGACCCGCGCTTCGGCATCGACCAGGTCACCGACCACAACGCTGCCGTCAGCGCCGACTACCTCTCCAGCCTGGCCGATCAGATGGGCGCCCGCTGGACGCGCATCCCCTTCATCTGGCGCTACCTCCAGCCTAACGCCCCCACCCATCCCGACGCCCTGACGCCTGTCGCCGCCGGCACGCTCGCCGCCTCCGCCGCCTGGCCCAGCGGCTGGAACCCCTTCGCCCTCGACGCGGGCGGCACCGACGCCGCCATCGACCGCGAACTCAGCCATCGCCGCGATATCGTCGGCCTCCTCTTGGGCACGCCCGCCTGGGCTTGCCGCGACGCCGCCAAAGCCGCCGCCAAGACCTGCGGGACCGGCGATGTGCCCACCCTCTACGACGCCAGCGGCGCGCCGCTGTCCTGGAACGACTCCCGCAACACCTGGGGCGCCTACTGCTACCAGCTGGCCCGCCACTTCGGCCCCGACGCCGCCCACCCACAGGGCCGCATCAACGAGTGGACCATCTGGAATGAGGTCAGCATCCCCGGCGGCACTAGTTGGACGCAGTGGAACGACCCCAACAAAGCCCAATCCGAGCAGGACTACGCCCGCCTGGTCGAGGTCGCCGATCAGGCCATCAAGGCCGCCAACCCCGCGGCCAAAGTCGTCCTCTACGGCGACCCCTACTGGTACGACCAGGGCACGTTCCTCACGGGTGTGCTCGACCAGTTGAAACGTGATGACCCCGACGGCAAGAACAATGGCTACTTCGACGTGGCCAACCTGCACCTCTACATCGGCACGCCCAGCTTCTACTGGATCATCACCAACCTGCGCGCCCAATTGGCGCGCCACGGCTGGGGCGACAAGCAGGTGTGGATCAGCGAGACCAATGTCGAGCCCTACGACGACAAGACCGCCGGCGCCGGCGCTTGGCGCGACGGGACCACGGCCTTCCGCGTGACGCAGCAGGAGCAGGCCGGCTTCCTGGTCGACGCCTTCGCCACCTATATCGCCGCCAAGGCCGACCGCTTCGCCATCTACCGCATGTTCGACGGCTCTGGCATGGCCTCGCCCAACGTCGCCCCGCTCGGCGTGGTCAACGACGCCAAGGTCGAGCGCCCCTTCGGCTACAGCTTCGCGTTCCTCGCCAAAGTCTTCCAGAATGCGCAGGCCGATCCCGCCAAGGACGCCTACCACGCCGGCGAGTTCTATCCCGACACCACGGCCGACGGACAGACGGTCTACAAGGCCGGCGTCTTCAAGGTCGTGTCTGACCGCCCGGCCGAGGACGGCCAACCGGCCGCGCGCATCACCACGGTGTGGAACCAGTTCGGCCCGCTCAACACGAAGATGGAGCGCGGCTACACCAAGGCGCCCTACTCCTTCGACCACTCCCTGCACTACAACTACAACAAGACGGACCATGCCTACCACGACGCCAAGGACATGATCGTGCTGCCGACAGCCGGACCCGACTGGGCCGGCGTCTCCTACGATGTCAACGCCACGGCGACCTACACCTTCAAGGCAGCCAGCAGCAGCGTCACCACAGCCACGGTCTACGACAAATACGGGCACGCCACCGTGATCCACGCCGGCCTCAAGCCGGTCGAGATCGACACCCTCGACTGGAATGGCCAGCCGCTCTCGTACATCACCAAGGCCACACGGATGACGATCCAACTGGCCGAGGGGAAGTACACGGTGACGCTGCGCGGCGGCCAGACCTATTCCAACCCCGACGACCCGCGTATCCCGACCGTCGGCGGTGACCCGGTCATCGTCGTCGAGCCAACGAGCGGTAGCGGCAGTTAACTGCCGGTACGAGCCATACGGATCTATGACTAAAATACTCTGCGTCGATAACGACAGGTACCTGACTGATCTACTGCGCTACGCGTTCGAGCGCGAAGGGTTCAGTGTCACCGTGGCCTACACAGGTCATGACGCCACACGTCTGGCGCGCGAGGAGCGGCCACACTTGGTGACGCTCGACCTCGACACCATCGATGGAGCGACGATGATGGTGCTGCCCACGCTACGCACGCTGTCGCGGGTCCCCATCATCGCGCTATCCACGAGGACGGGGGACGAGGACGTTATCGCCGGGTTCGAGGGCGGCGCCGACGACTACGTGACGAAGCCCTTCAACATGGAGATACTCGTGACGCGCGTCAAAGCCGTCCTGCGTCGGGCCTCGCTCGTGACGCCGCTGAAGTCACGGGAGCGCGCGGAGGCGGCGACGTTTCGTATCCAGGGCGCGGTCTTCGATGTCGCGTTCAATCGCATCGTCGACGACGCCGTGTCCATCAACCTGACGCCGACGCAGAGCCGCATCCTGCACATGCTCTGCATGCACCGGGGGCAGGCCATGTCGACCGAACACATCATGACGCACCTGTGGGACGAGGGACGCCGGCGTAACGCTGGCGCGGTCAGAACACACATCAAGAGCCTGCGCGAGAAAATCGGACGGCTGCCCGGCCATCCGCAACCGATCCGCACGCTGCCCGGCTACGGCTACCTCGTGCGGCAACTCGACGACGACTAAAGGCAATACGGTGTAATTAGCCGCAAATGAACGCGTCTATGACTGGTATGTGCGTCTATTCGCGTGCATGCGCGGCTAATTCTCGTTTAAAGGCGAGAGCATACTCTCGCCTCGCGCCTCAACTGGCTCTACTGAGACCGAGGCGAAAGCGTTTCCAGAACGGTACACTGGCCGCTTCGGGCCGTACAGCAGGCGTCAGTTCCTCGACCGTCCCGTCAAGCATGCGCGCCAATGAGAAGATATTCTGGCTGACCGCCGCGCTGGGATCGGTCAGCACGAAGGGCTCTCCGTTGTTGACCGACTGCGTGACGCGCTTGCCGTCGCTCACTACGCGCCACACCAGCGGCTGCTTGAGGAACGCCTCGATATCAGCCAGGTAGCCGGGCGACACACTGTTAGCGCGCATCAACACGGGGATAATCTTGTCGTGCGGATATTCGAGCAGTTGAGCGACGCGCAGGAACGCGGCAATATTCTTGATCGACGGCAGCTCCGGCCCGGTCGGCACCAGAATCTGGTCGGACGCGTCGAGCATCGCCAGCACACGCTCGTCGTAGCTCGGCCAGGTGTCGACCACGACGTAGTCGTACCGCAAGCGCAGGATATTTATGATGGTGCGTAAGTGGTCGCCATTGATCGTATCGGCTTCCTCTGGCTTGAGCGGGGCCAGCATGACCTTGATGCCGCTCGGATGCGGCAACAGCACGTCGTCGACACTGGCCTCCTGGATGCCATGCGGGTCGCCAACCAGTTGCAACATGCTCTTACTCGGTGAGATATTGAGGAAGACACCGACGTTGCCGAAGCTAATGTTGCCGTCGACGATCGCCACGCGCCGCCCCATCGTACCGAGCGCGCAGGCCAGGTTCACGGCGAGGGTCGAGGTCCCGACGCCGCCCTTGGGGCTGAACACGGCGATGACCTTGGGGTCGCGCTCCTTCTGATCGGCGGCTAGCGCGACTGGGTGCGCCGGCAAGGCCAGCCGCGCGCTGTCCGCCAATGGCTTCACTTGCTCGTAGACCTCGCCGACGGCGGTACGCAGGGCCGCTGTGTCGAAGGGAAAGGGGAGGTAGCGCCGGGCGCCGGCCGCCATGGCCTGCGAGAGAAGGTCCATCGTCGCGGCGCGGCCGTAGACAATGACCCCGCAGTTGGGCGCCAGTGCGACAACGCGCCGGGCAGCATGGAGCGCCGCCTGCGCGTCGTTGTCCAGGCCAACCAGGAGGACATCCGGCCCATCGGTCGAATCGTAGATCTCGAAGTATGCGGCGGCGTCTTTGAGCACCTGCACGGTGAGGTTCGAACTCTGCGCCGCCAGCGCGAGCACCTGCTGCAGCGTCTCGTCGCGCTGCTCCATGATGGCGACCTTGATGAGGCCCCGTCCCGCGCCCCCTTGTACCACGTTGCTCCTCCACTCCGGCCGGTGTACAGCCGTATTCACGACGTCGCGTCCGTTTGTCACATGGCCGCCTAGCCAGATAGGGCCGACCATGCCTGTGATGTCTCAAACCCACTATTGTTCTATCGGTACCCTACTCGTCATGGCGACCGCGCCCCATAGCATATTGGTACTAGCGTGCGTCGGACTACTGCGGATAACTCCGCGACAAGCGCCGGGTAGACGCGGTACGCTGCCGACGTAACTGTGGTACTATACCGATTAAATAGAACATCTGTTTGCGGGAGTCACGCATAGTCGAGGGGCGTATGCGGTCGATAGAGTTGTTTACCGGGGCGGGAGGATTAGCGCTCGGCACTCATCGCGCGGGCTTCCACCACCTGGCCGTTATTGAGCGCGACCATGATTCGTGCGCCACGCTCCAACTCAATCGCATACGACGGAGTGAAACGGGTATCGACTGGTTGATCCATGAGACCGATGTCACGACGTTCGATTATTCCGACTACCACGAGCCGATAGACTTGCTCGCGGGCGGACCTCCGTGCCAGCCCTTCAGCCTGGGCGGCAAGCACGCGGGGGATACGGATAGGCGCAACATGTTCCCGGCGGTCTTTAGAGCGGTTCGGGAACTACGGCCGCGCGCCTTTCTGTTCGAAAACGTCAAAGGGCTGACTCGTCAAAGTTTCCGGCCATATTTCGACTACATCATCGACCAGCTAGCGTTTCCATTCGTCTTGCCAATACCGGGTGAGAGTTGGCAAGAACACAAAGCACGTCTCGCGCAACACCGCACCGTCGGCGAAGCGGTTAGCCGCGCTCCTTGGAATCAACCACCAGAGTGCGGATACGACGTAAAGTTCCACATCTACAATACGGCTGACTTTGGTGTGCCACAAGAAAGACATCGCGTCTTTATCGTCGGTTTTCGTCACGACATAGGCGCTTACTGGAACTTTCCCATCGCCACGCATTCGGAAGACGCGCTACTGCACGCACAATACGTCGATGGCTCATATTGGCAAGAGCACGAGCTGGAACCCCGCGCGATTCCTTTGCGCCTCGCGGGACGCGTCGCCAAACTGGCGCAAGCGCCCCTACCATTCGCGCGACGGTGGCGTACGGTGCGTGATGCGATTAAAGACCTGCCCGAGCCGATCAACTATGACTCTCATCCGCCGTTCGCGAACCACGCTGGTATTCCCGACGCACGAAGCTATAAGGGGCATACCGGCAGCCCCTGGGACTGGCCGGCCAAAGCAATCAAGGCGGGCGACCACGGCAACCCTGGCGGAGAGAACATGCTACGCCGCGACGACGATACCGTGCGCTATTTCACGGTGCGTGAGTTGGCGCGGCTGCAAACTTTCCCCGATGAGTGGCATTTCGCTAATTCCTGGACGGAGAGTCGCCGTCAGCTAGGCAATGCCGTCCCTGTCAAAATGGCTGAGACGCTGGGACGGCTCATTCATGCCGAGTTAGAGCGGCTTGACCGTGGCCTTCCCATACGCGTCCAAGAACGTAGAGTGGCATTGGTCAAGTAGTTAGCTCAACGAGGAGCCTTGCTCCTCGTCGGAGGTAGCTTCTCCCGCTGTTTCAACAATCGACGTGTCGCCGAAACCATTCGCGAGCGCCTGTTGAATGATGTCGATGATTTGGTCCACGGATAGATCGTTGTCCCGTAGCTTCTCGGCTCCGGGACGTCCGGGATGAACTGTATCCCACCGTGAGCGCTTCCCTTGTTCGCGCCCTCCGCCAGCCGCGTTACTGCCAAAACCCCAAACGTATCGGTTCCACAACGGCTGGAACGTCGTGATCAACTGGGCCTCGCCCAAGCCGATAAAAGCGTCTTCCAAAACGAGGCGGCGATAGTAGAAATCGTCCAAATCAAGGTTGCGCGCTCGATCAACCGAGGTTCTATGATTGTTAAGCCGTTCGTAGAGCGCGGTCGTCCTGGCGCCTCGAACGAGAATACCCGTGCGAGTCGCGGCGTTCGTGGCCTTACCAACGTAGATCGGTTTCGCGAATTGACCATTGCGATTAAGCGCGGCGAGAGGTTCATATGGCCCAAAAGGTTGAGTCAGGCCCGTGTAATACAACGCGTAGATACCAGCGCCTTCGAAGCGGGAAAGACCCCGTAAGGGCGCGGCGTCGCGATCAAGGATCGCTCTTGCTATGCTCTCACCGAGATTATCGTAGTCGAGCGGGTTATATGGTGTCTCGTCTGGCATCGTATGTGCTCTATTCTAATTCGCGATAACACCACAGTATAGTAGCACTATTACGCGACCAAGGCGCCCTGGTATGACGACAGATCCACTGAGCACGGCCGAACGCTCCGCGCGCATGGCGAAAGTGCGTGGCACGGGCAACAAGTCCACCGAAGGGCTGGTGGAAGCCGCGCTAATCGAAAACGGCATTGTTGGATGGGAAAAACACCCAAAGGGAATCGTGGGCAAGGCCGATTTCTACTTCCCGGCGCGACACATAGCCGTGTTCGTGGATGGCTGCTTCTGGCACGCCTGCCCCGTCTGCAACCGCAATGTCCCCACGGCGCGCGGAGAGTTTTGGCGGAATAAAATCGACGAGAACCGCCGGCGAGACAATCGACAACGCCGCTTGCTTCGCCGGCAGGGATACCATGTCATACGTGTGTGGGAACATCAGTTGCGCTCCGGCACTTGGCTCAAACGCCTGCAAGCAATGCTGCGACGAGTCGAGCGCGACGAGCGAAAGAGAGTTGGGTAGGTTTTAGCGTCGCAGGAATACTTGGGCGCTGGGGACGGGGCTGGGGACGGCGCGGTAGTGCGCGGCGGCCCAGGTGAGGTAGGCCGGCAGGTAGCGCACGAACATAGGGCGCGAAGCCACGATGACGGCGGCGTGATAGCGCACCGTCGCCGCTTCGAGCCGCGCGACGGTGAGGTAGCCCGATGCGGCGCGCACGCGCGAGGGATCCTCCAGGCCCGGCGGCACAGAGCGGCGCGCGCCGAGCGCCACGTTGGGATCGTCGCACACCACGTAATCGCCGGGGCGCGTCGTACGGTCGATCAACGCGATCAACGCGGCGCGGTTGGACGCGGCGGCGGGCTGGAACAGATGACCGTCGATGGTGAGCGTCGAGCGCAACAGTATGACCGCGTAGATGAGCAGGGCGATGGCGGCGATGGGCAGGATGATGCGTCCCGGCAATCGCCGCGCGATGGGGCGACTGCCGGGCTCGTAGGGGCGCATGGCATGTGCCCTCGTTCGCACGCCGGGCGCATGCCATGCGCCCCTACGCCCGACATCCGTGCCGCCCATACGCTGCTGTCCGAACACCGACGTAGGCCACGCCACCACTAATCCGCCGCCGAGCAGGGCCAGCGGCGGCAGCAGCGGCAGGAACTGGTGCTGGAACAGCGGGTGATAGCGCAGCAGAAACAGCCCCGTCGTCAGCGCCCATAACAGGTAAACGAGCGGGAGCCAGCCTTTAGGCGCGGGCGCCGGCGCGGAGCCGGCATGGCCTGTCCGATTCGTGCGTGCGGCGCCAATACCGAGGAGGGCTACGACGAGCGCGACGACGAGGCCGGCGCCGGCGGCAACGAGCAGCCCGACGTCGTAACCCAGGAAGGTCTTGAGGGCGTCGCCGTTCGCGCCAAGGCTGGGCGGGAGCGTCGTCGCGGGGACGCGGCCGGAGCGTAGGTGGAACACGATCACCTGATCCCACTGCGCGCCCGGCGCGAAAAGCAGCAGCACGAGCAGCGCGGGGACGGCCAGCGCCAACAGGAACATTATTATGTCGAGCGCGAGCGCGCGGATAGAACGGCCCGACCGCTGGCCGTACCACAGCCCTCCGCCCAGCAGGAGAGCCAGCGGTACGACGACGACGACCGAGAGCAGCTTCACCTCCGTCCCGGCCATCAGCAGCAGGCCGGCAAGCACGGCTGCGACGCGACGCAGGCGCAGATAGTACCATTGCGCGGCGGCGACCGCTAGGGTACAAAAGGCCAACATCGGCGCCTCCGACTCGACGGCGTGCGCGTAGAGCAAGAAGCCGGGCGACACGGCCAGCAGCGCGGCGGCGAGCGGCCCGGCGAGCGGGCGGTACGCCCTCGCCGCCATGAGGAACACCGCGAGGAGGGTTAGCGCGCCGCAGGCGGCTTCATACAGATGCGCCGCGACGACGGGGTCGTGGACGAGACGTAGCGCCGCCGCCAGACTGGGCAGAAAGAAGGCCGGTTGCGCCGAGAACACCTGACTGAACAGCGCGTAGCCACGGATGACCGACTGCGCGGCCAGTACGTAAGCGCCCTCGTCATAGTCATCGCCGGCCGCCTTGCCGAGCGGTCCCCAGTGGCTATAGGCAACACCGGAGGCGTTGCGCCCTTCCCACAGCAGGAACAGCCCGACCACCAGCAGCCCCAGCGCGATAGATAGCGCGCCTATGGTCAGGCGGCGCCGCTCACGCAACGCGCCGGCGCGCTCGTACGTTGGGATGGCGGCGTTGCGGCGTGGCGACGGCGCCGCGCGTAAGGCGCGATCCAGCGCGGGCGAGGCGTGTTTCGTTTCACGAGCGCCGGAGGACTGTGGCCCCTCCGAGGAGTCGAGCTCGGTGATGCGGGCGTCCGGCAAATTGTCATTCACCCTCATAGCTTACGGCGCCACGGGCAATGAGCGTAGTGTTTGGCACAGTAGCACGGGTGCAACTCGCAATAGTGGACAGCTCGCTCAGAAAGACGGTATTGCCCACCGGCCAAAGGTACTCATAGGCGTGGTAGAGGTCGATGAGCTCGACCACCTCAACGCCCGGCAGCGCCAGGTAGGCGCGGGCGTGCCGCCAGATCCACTCCGCGCCGTCGCCCAGCGCGACGACTGTGTGCACGGTCGGCGTGCCCAGGCTGCGGCAGCACGCCTCGACATGGCCGCGCCCCCAGAACGCCTGCGCCTCCTCGAAGCCGGCGCCGTAGCTGGCCCGGCCCCAGCAGAGGCGCTCCCGGCCCGTGTCCGCGTCCACCTCCACCCCTGGCCCCAGCGGCGCGACCGTCACGACCTTCATGTCGTGCCAGTCGTCGTCACGGTGCACGAACATCTCGTCTACCTCCACCGCCAGCACGCCGCTCTCTGGCGCCTCCCGCACCGCCGCGACCCGCGCGACCACCGGCCCCAACACGGCTCGCCCCACCTGCCGCAACCGCTGCTCCATCCCCGCCAAGTCGTCCTCCAGCAACGCCGGCAGCGCTTCCGCCAGCGCCGCCATTAACACCGCCCCCATCTCCTGTATGATGGCAGCGGACAGGTCCTGTCTGTCTATCGGTACCCTCCGTCGGCACACCGCGGGCGTCTCTAGCGCCCGTGCCCGTCGTGAGGGTACCGCTTTTGTGCCGCCCTCAGCCACCCGCCGCCACGGTCCATTATTTCGAGGTGCACCCCGGGGCGGCGGCGCGACGGCGCGGCGGGGTGCGCCACAGCAAAGTTCCCTAGGCGGAGCGGGGCAGGAGCAGCGGACGGTGCGCGGGGGTGGGTTTGGGACGGGGCGTGGCGCGCGGGGCAGCGGGCTGCACGGCGCCACGCGGCGATGTGGCGGACAGCGGGGGGGTGGTCGTG
>JAABUJ010003303.1_pt1 | contig 18315 bp, 18 predicted proteins | sample 5559131 | NCBI WGS metagenome assembly JAABUJ01 (sample SAMN10711875, study PRJNA513366) | rock metagenome | isolation source: Antarctica rocks | place: Antarctica: Victoria Land, Mt New Zealand nord | collected 2016-01-07 | reverse complement strand
ACTTCGCAAACACACCGCGTTCGTACCGCAGCTTCGGCGCGCGCCACTGCTTCAGCCGCGCCGCAATCTCCTCGTCCGCAACCTCTAAGGTCAACGTGCGATTCGGAATATCGAACGTGATCTTGTCGCCTTCACGCACCGCAGCAATCGGTCCGCCAAGTTGAGCCTCCGGAGCCACATGGCCGCACATCAAACCACGCGTCGCTCCGCTGAATCGCCCGTCTGTAATTAACGCCACGGTTTCGGACAACTCCGGAATTCCCTTAATCGCCGCCGTCACGGCAAGCATCTCGCGCATGCCAGGCCCGCCGCGCGGCCCTTCGTACCGAATCACTAGCACATCACCCGCATTGATCCTTCCGGCCTCAACCGCGGCAAAACCTGCATCTTCGCTCTCGAAAACACGCGCGGTCCCGGTGTGGTGAATCCGCTCATGTCCCGCGACTTTGATGACAGATCCTTCAGGCGAAAGGTTGCCTTTCATGATCACCAGCCCACCCGTCGCCTTGAGTGGCGCCGACCAGGCGCGAATCACATCCTGTCCCTGGGTCTCGCGCGCCTTATCAGTTTCCTGATACATCGTCAGACCGGAGACGGTTGGCCCATCGTGCAACTGTCCGCGCTCCTTCAAACGTGCGGCGAGCACACGCGATCCGCCCGCATCCTGATAGTCCTTCGCCACATATCTTCCGCCCGGCGAAAGGTCGCAGATAAATGGCGTCTGCTCCGAGATGCGATCGAAGTCCGCAAGCTCAAGCGGAATTCCACACTCGCGCGCAATCGCGATCAGGTGCAGCACCGCATTTGTCGACCCGCCACTGGCACACACCGCCGCGATTGCATTCTCGAGCGACTCGCGCGACAGAATCTTCGAAGGCCGCACATCCTTGCGGCACAGATCCATGATCATGCGCCCGGCTTCACGGCTGGCACTTGCCTTGTCCGTAGCCGTAGCCGGCACGCCGGTCAGCAGCATCGGCGAGATACCGAGAAACTCGCCCGCCATCGCCATGGTATTCGCCGTAAACTGGCCACCGCACGCACCTGCGCCGGGACACGCGGCGGCTTCAACCATTTCAAGCTCCGCGTCCGAAATCTTGCCCGCAGCGTGCGAGCCAATCGCCTCGAAGACGTTCAGGATCGTAATGTCCTTGCTGCCGCCACCCGCCTGCGGCAGCTTGCCAGGCGCAATCGATCCGCCGTAAAGCATCAGCCCCGGAATATCCAAACGCGCCATGGCCATAATCGTTCCGGGCATATTCTTGTCGCAGCCCGCGATGCATACCAGCCCATCGAACAGGTTGCCGCGCGCTACCAATTCAATCGAATCCGCGATCACCTCACGCGAAATCAACGAGGCTTTCATCCCCTCCGTCCCCATGGTGATCCCGTCCGAGATGGTGATGGTGTTGAACTCCATCGGAGTCCCACCCGCTTCGCGAATCCCCTGCTTCACTGCTGCCGCAACCTCGCGCAGGTGAAAGTTGCAGGGCCCAATCTCCGTCCACGTATTCGCCACCCCGATGATGGGCTTGTGCAGGTCTTCTTTGCTGAATCCGATGCCACGCAACATGGCGCGCGCAGCCGCGCGACTGGGGCCTTCGGTCAATACATTCGAATATTTCTTACCGGGAACTTCATTCATTGCAGCCACGCCTCTCGTCAGCATTTCTGATCTGAAATAAAAATTTCAGTTTGCGTGTTCTTTTAGTTGTCATTCCCGAAGGGAATCTGCGTTTGTCTTTGCCCTGCGTTGTGATTCCCGCGGAAGGCTGCGCAGCCGCACAAGCGCCGTCTATGCCTTGCATTCACGCTGCCCCTCTCACCGCGAACCAGGCTTCGCCATCATGCTGGCGTTCATATGCGTTCAGTTCCTTCTCGTGCCGCAGCGTCAACCCGATATCATCCAGACCATTCAGCAGGCAGTACTTGCGGAAGGCGTCGATTTCAAACCTGCCGGAGTACCCCTCATCATCCACAATCGTCTGCGCTTCGAGATTGATAGTGATGGTATGTCCCGGCCGCAGCAGTGAGCGATGCGTCAGCAGGTTCACATCCTCTTCAGAAAGCCGCACCAGCACCATGCCATTCTTGCCCGCGTTCGAGAAGAAAATATCGGCGAAGCTGGGAGCAATGACGGCCAGAAATCCAAAGTCGGTCAAGGCCCACGCAGCATGTTCGCGCGAACTGCCGCAGCCAAAGTTTTTACCTGCAATCAGAATCTTTGCGCTCGTGTACTCAGGCTTGTTCAGTGCAAACTCAGCATTGGGTTGGCCGCTGTGAGGACCATCCTGAATGCGGCGCCAGTCGTAAAAAAGAAACTCGCCGTACCCGGTACGCTCGATGCGTTTTAGAAACTGCTTCGGAATAATCTGGTCCGTATCGATGTTCGAGATATCGAGCGGAACGGCAATAGAAGTCAGCTGATTGATCGGCTGCATTAGAGTGAACCTCCGCTTGCAAGCATCTGCTCGGTGTCGAATGTCGGTCTGCCATTGTTCGGCGTCTCGGCCTTGAACTCCCACGTGCGCACGTCCGTCAGGTGGCCTGTGATCGCCGCCGCCGCCGCCATCACGGGCGAGACCAGATGGGTCCGTCCACCGCGTCCCTGCCGCCCTTCAAAGTTGCGGTTGCTGGTGGAAGCGCAGCGCTCACCCGGCTCCAGAATGTCCGGGTTCATTCCCAGGCACATACTGCATCCCGGCTCCCGCCAATCGAATCCAGCCTCCGCAAACACCTTGTCCAGACCTTCTTTTTCCGCCTGCGCTTTCACAGCCTGTGAACCCGGCACCACCATGGCTTTCACCGTGGTCGCAACGTGGTAGCCACGCACCAGCTTCGCTGCCGCACGCAAATCTTCGATCCGCGCATTCGTGCAGGAGCCAATGAACACGCGGTCGACCGCGATCTCCTGCATCGGCTTGCCGGACTCGAGCGCCATGTACTCGAGCGCGCGTTCATATCCGCGACGGTCCGCCTCACTCGCATTTGCCGGCAGGGCGGGCACGCTCGATTCGATTCCAGTCACCATCCCTGGCGACGTTCCCCAGGTGACGGTCGGCGTCAACGTCGTCGCGTCGATGTTCAACTCGCGATCGAACCGTGCGCCTTCATCACTGACCAGCGTCGTCCAATACGCGACCGCCTCATCCCAGGCGGCACCCGCCGGAGAGAATTGTCTCCCCTTCAGGTAAGCAAATGTCGTCGCGTCCGGTGCAATCATTCCCGCCCGCGCGCCGGCTTCGATACTCATATTGCAGACGGTCATGCGGCCTTCCATGGAAAGCGCACGTATGGTCGAACCGGCATACTCGACCACATACCCCGTCGCTCCCGCCGTACCGATTCTGCCAATGATGTGCAGAATCAAATCCTTCGCAGTCACACCCAGCGGCAGATCGCCGTCGACGTTGATGCGGAACGTCTGCGGCTTTTCCTGCGGCAACGTCTGCGTCGCCATCACGTGTTCCACTTCGCTGGTCCCTATTCCAAACGCCAGAGCACCGAAAGCACCATGGGTGGATGTATGCGAGTCGCCGCACACAATCGTCATCCCCGGCTTGGTCGCGCCAAGCTCCGGTCCGATCATGTGCACGATGCCCTGCTCCGCCGCCTGCACGTCATAAAGCTGCACACCAAACTCCGCGCAATTATTTCGCAGCGCTTCAATCTGGCGCGAGCTGATGGGATCCAGAATGTGTAACCGATCCTGAACACTTGAAGTGGGCACATTGTGATCCACCGTCGCAATTGTGCGATCGGGCCGCCGCAGCTTGCGTCCGGCCAGACGAAGACCATCAAACGCCTGCGGGGTGGTGACCTCGTGAATTAGGTGCAAGTCGATGTAGAGAATCGTCGGCTCGCCCTTGGTTTCCTTCACGACATGCTGCTGCCAGACTTTTTCAAAGAGAGTGCGTGGTGCGGTGTTTTCGTTCAACATAAGATCCTCGGAAGTGCATGGTTCCAGTGAATCCAAACTATTCGGAGAAGCGGCTAAGACGGCGAGCGCCTCGGCAACTGACGGCGGTCGTTCACCGGTGCCGAACCAATTCCCGGCACAGGGATCTGGTGCGGAACGCCATCAGGCTCAACCAAGATCGCCGCGCGAATCTTCTGCACGATTCCCGATCCAGCCAGCGGAGTCGCCATCCAGCGCGTGAGGGAGCGAGAGAACGCTGGCGGCAGCGCTGACGGAGCATCCGCCGTGCCAGGGGGTCGGTTGGTGAAGATCCACAACGTATATTGCGCGTCGGCCTCCGCAGTCGTGTGCGCATCCCTGATCCAATCAATGGCGGAGAACGCAAGCAGAGGATTCGGGCTGTCAAGGTCTGCAAACAACAATCCACGGGATGCGCCGAAGTGGAACACCGCGCCAGTCACCGTGATGTAGCGATTGTCGTCTGCCATCACCGTTCCGGGCACGTCAAGGAAATCCTCGATGGTATCCGGCAGCGACTTGCGCCGTGGGTCCTTCACGTTGTCCGGCTGCAATCCCCAGAACGACTGAGGTGCCGTGAAGTTCTTCTGCAGGAAGGCGCGAAAGTGCGGGTCCTGGATGAACTCGTGTTCGCGCCCACCCTCGGGCGGCGGACCATATTGCCACATCCACTCGAGATCGTGGCTCTGCTTCTTCTTCTGCTGCTTCTGGTGCTTGGGCGGCAAGGGCGGCTCGCCGATCAGCTGCGCCCGCGCCAGTTCGCACGGACCGACAACCGCCAGCAGCAAGCCTCCGAGCAGCAACGCCGAATTAGTCTTCGCAACAAAGCTCATCTGCATTAACCTGCCCAGTAGTCCCGTTCCCGCTGCCGCTTCAGAGCGCGTTCTTTCGCTCCCGTCAGGTAAACCGCTCCATTGCCAAACGCTAGAAATACAAGTCCGCCCACCACCACAATCAAAGGACGATAGCCCCGGACCAGCTGAATCAACGAAGCCGTGAGTACCGCAGCCGTCAGCAACAAATACCGGGTTCGCGGAGAAAAGCTCAACGTCTTGCCAATCTAAACCGCGTGCATCGAACGGTTCCGCTCGAACATTTCCGACAACGCATGATGCACCATACGTCCCATCTCCTTCGTCGTCACCGCATTGCCGTCTGAGCCGCGCACCAGGTCCGCCGTGCGGTGCCCTGCCGACAATACCTCAGCAACCGCGCGCTCAATCGCGGACGCCTCCTGCTCAAGGCCAGCGGAGTGCCGCAGCACCATCGCTGCCGTCAGAATCGCGCCCAGCGGATTGGCCTTGCCCGTGCCAGCGATATCAGGCGCCGAACCATGCACGGGTTCATACAGATTCACCTTCCCGCCGATCGTCGCCGAAGGCAGCATACCCAGCGAGCCGGTGATGACTGCTGCCTCATCCGACAGAATGTCGCCGAACAAATTCTCGGTCAGCACCACGTCGAAGTTGCGCGGCGTATTCATCAGGTGCATCGCCATCGAGTCCACCAATTGATGTTCCAGCGTCACGCCCGGGTAATCCTTGGCAACCTCGCTCACCGTCGCACGCCAAAGTTGCGAAACTTCGAGCACGTTAGCCTTATCGACGCTCGTCACCTTGCTGCGCCGCTTGCCCGCCTGCTCAAACGCAATCCGCGCCACCCGCACCACTTCATCCCGCGTATAGCGCATCGTGTTGATCGCTTCGCCTCCACCGGGCGCACTCGCCTCGCGATTCCACCACCGCGGCGCGCCGAAATAGAGTCCGCCCAGCAGTTCGCGCACAAACAAAATGTCAGCATTCGCCGTCACCTCGGCCCGCAGCGGAGAGTTCGCCGCAAGTGCCGCGTACGCAATCGACGGTCGAAGGTTTGCGAACCCGCCAAGTTCGTGGCGAATGCGCAGCAGCCCAGCCTCCGGACGCTTATCCGGCGGCAGCGCCGCGAACTGATTATCCCCTACCGCCCCCAGAAGCACCGCGTCCGAATCAAGTGCCAGATCGATCGTCTTCTGCGGCAACGGCGAGCCGTCTGCCGTGATCGCCACGCCTCCAATCAACGCCTCGGTAAACGTAAACTCATGGCCTCCAGCTTCTGCGACAGCGTGCAGAATCCTGGTAGCCTCCTGGGTCACTTCCGGTCCGATGCCGTCCCCGGCGAGTACTGCAATCTTCAACTTCATCGTGCAATCCTTTGCGTGCTGCTGCCTACGAGCGCAGGTTTATGCGTTGACAGAACTGTGGTCAGGCTTCAGCAGACCAAGCAGATCCTGGTCATAGATATTCTTCTTCCGGTCCGCGAGTTCTGTAAAGCGTCCGTACACTTCTTCCAGCTGAGAACGGTCGAGCGCATGTCCCATCTCGCGCAGACGTTGTTCCAGCAGCCTTCGTCCGGAGTGTTTGCCCAGCACCATATTGTTCGACGAAACACCGACCGACTCCGGCGTCATAATCTCGTACGTCAGAGGATTCGCCAGCACGCCATGCTGATGAATTCCAGATTCATGTGCAAAAGCATTCGCCCCCACGACCGCCTTGTTCGGTGAGCAACTGAAGCTGATCACCTCGCCCAGCATGCGGCTGGTCGGAAAAAGCTGCTGCATCACAATGTTGTTGCGATACGGAAACTTATCCCGCCGCGTCGCCATCGCCGCCGCGATCTCCTCGAGCGCAGCATTGCCCGCGCGTTCGCCGATCCCGTTGATCGTGCACTCCACTTGTCGCGCGCCGCCCTCAAGCCCGGCCAGCGAATTCGCAACGGCCATACCCAGATCGTCATGGCAATGCGTGGAAAAAATAATCCGGTCTGCACCGGAAATTTCGCGCTGCATCCTCGCAAACAGTTCCCTGTACTCGTCCGGCGTCGTGTACCCCACAGTATCCGGCAGATTGATCGTCTTCGCGCCCGCACCCACCGCCGCCTTGACGATCTCCACTAAAAAATCAGCATCGGAGCGGGTAGCATCTTCAGCGGAAAACTCCACATCGTCCGTGTACTGGCAGGCCAGCGAAACCCCCGCAGCCGCCTGCTCCAACGCCTCCGGGCGCGTAATCTTCAGCTTCGCCTGCAGGTGCAGGTCGGACGTCGCAAGGAAAACATGAATGCGACTGGACTGAGCCGGCTCGACCGCTTTCGCCGCCGCTTCGATGTCCTCCCGCTTGCAACGCGCGAGCGACGCAATCCGTGGTCCACGCACCTCGCGCGCAATCGTACGAATCGATTCCAGGTCGCCCTGCGAGGCGATCGCAAAGCCTGCCTCCATCACGTCAACGCCTAGGGCCGCGAGTTGGTGAGCGATACGCAGCTTTTCAGCATGATGCATCGTGCAGCCCGGGCTCTGCTCGCCGTCGCGCAGGGTGGTGTCGAAGAACACAATGTCCTTTTCCGCTGCCTGCGTAGTGTCTTGTACGTTTGCGGTGTTCACGGTATGCCTCACCCCAGCCCCTTTAACATAACTCATTCTTATGCGGCAAGGAACCAGTATCATTCTTTCTAATTGGCTCATCGTGCAGGCGATTGGATAGAGCTAGCCGCCCACACCACCGCATCATAAACCGCCCCACTCACGCCTGAATACCCGGAATCCGGCAGGAGACGTCCGAACGATGGATCTATTTCAGTTGGAAACTTTTTTGGCCGTCGCAGAAGAGCGCAGCTTCAGCCGCGCCGCCGCTCGTCTCAATCGCACCCAGCCCGCGGTCAGCCAGACAATCGCCAAGCTTGAAACGGAGTTAGGCGAGACGCTGCTCGACCGCTCCTCGCGCGACGGAACCGTCACGGCAGCAGGGGAAATCCTGCTTGATTACGCCCGCAAACTCCTCAATCTGCGGGGCGAGGCAACCGGCGCGCTCGCCGAGCTGCGCACCCTGCATCGCGGACGCCTCAGCCTCGCGGCCAACGAGTACACCTGCCTCTATCTGCTGCCGCTCTTGCATCAGTTCCGGCGCCAGCATCCGTTTATCAAAATCACCGTGCAGCGTTCGCTCGCCAGTCGCATCCCGGATGAGGTGCTGATGCACGCGGTCGAGATCGGAGTCCTCTCGTTCAAGCCGAACGACCCGCAGATCAAATCCGTGATGGTCTACCGCGATCAGCTTGCACTTGTCGTCAATCCCGGGCACGCACTGGCACGTCAGAAGTCGGTCTCCATCCGGGAGCTTGGGACACTTAATTTTGTCGCGCACAATGTGCCCTCGCCGCAGCGCCAGAAAGTAATCGAGGCGTTCCAGCGTCATCGCACACCGTTGCAGATGGGGGTTGAACTTCCCTCCATCGAGGCCGTGAAGCGATTCGTCGAAATGGGCAACGGCGTTGCTCTCGTCCCGGGCCTCACCGTAGAGCGCGAAGTTGCCGCAGGCTCGCTCGTTCGGATCGAGGTCAATGATCTCCAGATCGAACGCAGGCTCCGCCTCGTCTATCGTCGCCAGACCAATCTCTCGCATGCAGCCGTCGCTTTTCTCAACGGAGTCGAAGCGTTCGCCGCATCGAATGGAGGTCCATTCGAATTCCGAGCCGGATAGCATCGCCGAGCAAAACACGCTCGTTCACCACTGGCGACTGGCTGAGCATTACCGCCTGAACACGTGGTGAACGAAACATTTGGTGGCGATTCGCGTTTGAACGGAAAGCATCACCGTCCGGGAACCCTGAAGGGTGGCTCGAACGGATTTTGGATCTACGAAAGCGAGTTCTACTATGCACACTCAGAAAACCCGGACCATTCTGCAATCTTTCGCGCCGGCCGCCCGCCGCACTGGCATGTTGCTTGCTCTCGGAAGCGCGCTGATCGCTGCACCGCTACTGGCCCAGGACGCCGGAACAGCGCCGTCCCAGCAACAGTCCCAACAGCAGCAGAATCAAACCCAAGGCAACATGCAGGGCATGCACGGCGACATGCATGGAATGCATGGACGGCATCAACGCCAGATGGAACATATGAAGCGCGAGTTGAATTTGACCGATGATCAGGTGACACAAATTAAGCAGATTCACGAGCAGGGAATGGACCAGATGAAGGCGTTGCACGACAACACGTCCATGAGCAAACAGGATCGCCACGAGAAGATGATGGATCTGCGCAAGGACGAGCACGGGAAGATCCGCGCAGTCCTGAATGACGAGCAGAAAGAAAAGTTCGACAAGATGATGGCGAAGCGCGACGAGCATCGCGAGAAAAACCACGAGCGGAAAGAGGACGCGCAGCCCACGTCTCCTCCGTCTGTCTAAACCATCCACAGATTAAGCAGAGGCCGGGCGCTCATGGCGTTCCGGCCTTTTTCTGCGCGCAGCACCGCCGCCCCAGACGGAACGGTTACAATCAATCAGAGCAGACGCGCTGTGGCCGCATACCCGTTTGGCCGTCAGACGAGTCCAATGCGTGATGTCCCCGCCCTACTGAAAGGTTTTAGACAAGCATGAAGAAGACGTTTGTGTTGTGCGCTTTGATGCTGGCAAGTGCCGCAGCTTTTGGGCAGGAAAGCCGCCAGGATGTCAGCCTTAGCGGCGTCGGGATTCTTGCCCCCACCGTTCATGGAAACGGGGTCACGGAAACGCCCACCATCACCGGCGGAATCCTGGCGAGCTATCGGTATTTGCTGACGCCACGCAGCGGTCTTGAGTTGAATTACTCGTTTGCCCAGTACACCGACAAATTCCAATCCGGTGGGCAGGCGGTTAATACCTACAACCCGATCCACGTCCGCCAGCAGGAACTCTCAGCTGCCTACGTCTATGGACGCACCTACGGCAACTACACGCCATTTCTGGAGGCCGGTGTGGCGGGCGTCGTGTTTACACCGATCCTTGAAGGTACGTTCGCACTGGATGCAAAGCAGAACACCACAATTGGCGGTCTGTTCGGCGGTGGTCTCGCGTATCAAATCAGCCCCAGCTTCGACGTTCGCATGCAGTATCGCGGCATTCTGCTCAAGGCACCCGACTTCCACCTCGCCGGCAACCGCTTCAATACCGGACGCTACGAAGTGATCAGTATGCCTGCCATCGGGATCGCTTACCACTTCTAGGGATGCTCTGACTAAAGGTTGATTTCGTTGGGGAGGCGAGTTTAGATTCGTTTTTCCTGGCGAAGCGCGTCTGGTGTGTTGTGGTTCGTTTAGAGACTCATAGGGCTCTTCAGGCGCGGCTCTGCGCCAGTCCTTCCAGCAGAGGTTTGCGCGCGGTGCAGAGATTGAGGAGTGCGCAGGTGGTTTGGAGCCGATGGAGGTTTTTGGCCAGGCCCCCGGAAGCGCGCCTTGCTGAACCGAACTGGAGCTTCATGGTCGCGAAAATATGTTCGACGCGCGATGCGGTTCTCTTCGCGCACTTCGGGCCAAGCGAAACTGTAAGCCGGTCAGATTGAAGGAGTAACCGCCCTGTTCTGCTCGACTTCGTTCTCCTCTTCGTATGGCGGTACGACAATCCTAGTAAAGCACTCCGAACCAGACCCGTCTTGTTGCACAAGGGACCGTGCATATTCGCTTTTCCGCCTCTCGATGCGCTACGCTAGGCATCGCAATAGGCGAATATAAGGCGAGTACGCGATGCAGAGTCAGGCAGCACTCCTAAGTGTGAGATCGAGGCGAAGCTGGCCAACCGCATTCCTGCGGCGCTGTCTCCGATCGTGCAGCAGGTGCCGCGACTCCACCCATCGGCAATGCCTCGCTGGATTCCTGCTCGGCGGCGGCCTGCCGTTTGGCTCTGTCTGTGAACTGACGGGGGCGAACGGCTCCGGACATTCTTCCATCGCGCTTTCTTTGCTGGCAAGCGCTTCCAAAGAGGTGAGGCCGAAGAACTGCGGCGCGCTCACGGTGGCCGCCGATCTGCGGACAAGATGAAGGCACTCGAGATCAAGCTCCGAGCCGGCATGGACGCCAACAACGTTCACCTCCATGCGCAGGAAGAGATCATCCGCGCCATCAGCTCGTTTGCGCTCTATGGCTTTCCGGAGTCCCATGCCGCCAGCTTCGCGCTGATTGCCTATGCCTCGGCGTGGCTGAAGTTCCACTACCTGCCGGTCTTCACCGCCGCCATCCTGAACAACCGGCCCATGGGCTTCTACTCGGCTGCCGTGCTCGTCAAGGATGCGCAGCGGCATGGCCGGCGCACAAGCCATGGCTCTGGCCGGAGCAGTGAGCGTATTGCGTCCTTCGCTGATGATATGTGCTTACAGTCTTAGCCCGGCACGATCAGCAAGAGCCTCCGGGGCAACCCAGCATCCAATTCCAAATGAGCGTGGGACATGGCACGGAACTCTTCATTGGCACCTCGGGGTACTCCTACCCGGACTGGAAAGGGGTGGTGTATCCGGCATCGTTGAAAAAGACCGTCGGCGGGCCCGTCCCGGTGTTGACCTACCTGTCTCGGTACTTCAACACCTGTGAGATCAATGCCACCTTTTACAGGCAGTTCGAGCCGGAGATCGCAAAGCGATGGTGTGACGCGGTCGAAAACCCCGGCTTCGAGTTCGCGATCAAGGCAAACCAGGCCTTCACGCACGCCGCTGGGACGCGACCCAATGAGCGCAAAGCGCCCACCTCAGTCGAGAGCCTGCGCTACACACAAGCCGATCTCGACTCTGCCCGGCGCTTTCTGGACGTGTTCTCCGAACGCGATCGCATGCTTGCGCTTCTGTTTCAGTTCCCGATCTCATTCAAGTTCACCACTCGCGACAAAAAGGGAGATCCGGTAAGGCAGGAGGGCAACTGGGACCATGTGGCCGATGTGCTCAACGCCTTCCGGGACTATCCCAAAGCCATCGAGTTCCGGCATGATACGTGGGACGATCCGTGGGTGCTGAGCGCTCTCCGCGAGCACGAAACCGCCTGGGTCAACATAGACGAGCCCCGGCTGGGTGCTTCCCTGCACCGCACCGAGCACGTCACAGCACCACTCGCTTACATGCGGCTGCACGGGCGCAACTACAAGAAGTGGTTCAACTCGAAAAACCGCGACGAAAGGTATGACTACCTCTACACGCCCGAGGAGCTTGCTCCCATAGCCAAGTCGATCGAGACCATGGTGGCAAAGGTCCGCCGCGAGCCGGCTCCGCAGCAAAAGAAAAAGGTAGTTGCTGCAGGGAACAATCATTACAAGGGCAAAGCCGCCGTAAACGCCATCGACCTCAAGGGCCTGCTCGGCGTCAAAAACAACCCCGTCCCGGACGAGCTGGCCAAGGCGTACCCGTCCCTCGAGCGGTTCGTCTCCGCCAGGTAGCAGAGCACGTAACGGCTTAGTTCTGCTCCGGTGAAGATGTCCGGCATTGCCAACTCGGTCGGATTCGGCTGTGCGTGGAAGTGCTCAGCGAGCTTCTGTTTGTCACCACTCCGAATGTAGCGGCCACACATCGCAAGTCCTCCCAGGGTTTTAATAAAGCTCCGCGGCTACGTGGACACCCCGCAACGCCCCGACTGCAGTTCCCGCGCTTCGCGCCCATCAAGGAACCAGACCTGCTGAGGGGTCTCCCCTGGCGCGCGCAAGCCGATGGAAAAAGCTTCGTGCAGCTCCAGGTATTCGCTTCCTCCGGCCTTCGGCTGGCCCGTTCGGGCCACTTTTCCCACAGCTATGCACTTGCCGCCCCCGCAGGCGTGGGCCTGGGCCAAGGCGTGTTTGTGAGCAAACACAGCACAGCCATTCAAACCCGGAGGACTCACCCTATGCGCACCAACCAGTTCCAGCATCGCCACCACGAACGAACCCAGCAACAACGTCACTTCCAGTTCCCTCCCCTGCTTGAGAACGTCATACTTCAGTTGCAGTCAGTGCTGGCGAAAAGCCGCTCGCAGTATGGAGTGCCAATCTGCCTCTGAAGCGCAAGCCCAGACCGAACTCCGATGCCAATGAGGTCGCAAGTGCCTGCAACAGGCGGCTACTGTAGTCAGCCCGCCTGCTCCTCCATGCTCAAACACGACGATGTGCCGCCCGATCTTCCAACAAGTTTGCATCTGCAGGGAATCGACTGCCCGTAGTGCCCTCTGTTGTGGAACTTGACCCTAAGTTCCCAAGTTTGCCGGGAGTCTCATTGTCTATTATTTACGGGAAACTACCACAAAGCGGCTGAGTGTTCCCAAGGTATGCAGGCAACGGCGGTCTCGCTCCTGGTATCTCTCAGATCAAGGCCGAGCAGGGCGTTTGAACGCTCGCGCGCTTGCAATGAGCATAACGCGAAGGCAAGAAAGACAAAGACGTCAATAAAATATGCTCCGCATCGGGAGCGAATATGAGCGCGGGTCGGCAATACTTGAGTGTGTTGCAGGAACTGCGAGTAGAACAATATCGCTCCCTGGGAATGAACACCTCTGGCATAAGTGATCCACCATGTCTGAAGGTGGGAGTAGATCCAAAGCGCAAGCGCCGCAGTTCCAAGTACCATCCCAGAGCGTATGCCGCTATAGAAGCTAACAATCGTGACGGTAAGGAGAGCAGCTACACGATGTCGAGCGTGAACTGATCGTTGGCGACCGGCCAATGATGCTGGCCGTTCCAATTGCCGAAGGCCATCCAGCGATCAAAGTTGTAGTAAGCGAAGAGCAGCAGCAACGACCAGAACGCCGACTTATTCTGCATGCTCCCTTATACATCTGGCTTTCGCCTCAGTTGACATCGAGTGCCGTAGAGCGCGTCAGGGGACCCGGCGACGGCGCTTCCGGCGAAGCGTGGGATCTAGCGGTGATAGTCGAAGACGACCTCGTCGCGGTATTGCTCATGATCTTGAATCCGTGCATCTTGCGGGAAGCTTGCGCATCTACGGTTCAGGAGTTAGCGATGAACATAATGGGCAACACGATTCTTATCACTGGCGGCACCAGCGGCATTGGCCATGCGCTTGCAGAAGCACTTCACGCGAAAGGCAACAAAATTATTGTTGCTGGCCGCCGGCAGAGTCTGCTGGACGAAGTTACAGGCCGCAACAAAGGAATGGTTGGTGTCGCCGTGGACCTGAGCGATACCGCAGCAGTGGAAATCTTCGCAAAGAAAGTTACAGCGGAATTTCCAAAGCTAAACGTCCTGATCAACAACGCTGGAATCGCCGGATTGGAGGACTACACTGCGGAGGTCGTCGATCTCGCGCGTGCAAATACTACAATCCAGACGAACATCACCAGTGTGGTACAACTCACGGCCGCGCTGCTGCCTGTGCTGCGCTCGCAACCCCGGTCCACCCTGATGGTGACCACCTCCGGGCTTGCCTTCGTCCCGTATCCGCCGGGACCGGTTTACAGCGCCACCAAGGCATTCATGCACAACTGGCTGGATGCCCTTCGTGAGCAGTTGCGCAAGACCAGCGTTGAGGTGCTTGAACTGGCACCGCCTTACGTGCAGACTGAACTCGGTGGCCCGCAGCAAGCCAGCGACCCGCGTGCCATGCCTCTCGACGAATTTACCCGTGAGGTGATGCAGATTCTCGAGAACAACACCATCGAAAAAGGCGAGGTCCTCGTCGAACGTGTCAAACCCCTGCGCTGGGCCGAGAAGGACGGCAAGTATCAGGAGTTTCTAAACGCCTTTGCCTCCTTCCACGACTAGCCCGTTCGGGATGCCCACATCTCGCTTGTGGGATGTGGGCATCCCCCCAAAACCCACGCCGGGCGCTCAACTGATCTCGTGGCAGGATGACTATCGCTGGTAAAGCCAACAGCCAAGGCTCCCGAGTCACCTAGGTCAGACATGCCGGCCCAGCAGGATTGTTGTAAGCGGCGCTTAGTGCGCCAGGTGTAAAAACCTGGCCAGCGGGTACTCTCCGTAGCTCAGCCACATATTCGAGAAGAAATGGAAGGCAATGAGCACGTAAAGGTCTTTGCGAAGCCACATCAGGAGACCGAACGCGAGGACTAGACCAATAAGCGGCCAGGTAAACGGGATCTGCCAGAGGTGGTACAGGGCAAATAGCAGGGGATTAACAAACCAGTTTGCCCTCCCCAGGAAGCTTGTTTTCTTCATCAGGTAGCCACGGTAATAGAGTTCTTCGCCGACGAAGTTCCCGACAAACAGCACCGCGAGAGCATACGGGGGAAAGGCATAGAGCCCGGCCGGATCACCTCCGAAAATGCTCCAGCGGGGAACGTGAAACAGAGGAACGGCCTGGAGGAAGGTACTCAGTGGATTCCAGACAAACTGCATGTAGGGAATGGATACCAGAACGAAACCGCAACAGAAGACGGGCAGAACAGCAAAGATGCCTTTGAGATCGATCCGGTCCAGGCCGAGGTAGCTCAGAGACTCGCGGATTGTAAGACCGTCGAGCAGGCGCAGAAAGATAAAGGGGGACAGAAGATGCCAGCCGAGAGTAATGATCAAAAGCCAGCCGAACTGGAGGTAACGAGGCGAGAGGTGGGTAATCCGGAGTTCGGTAGAGAACACTGCGGGGACATTGATGACAATCGCGGCGAGAAGCCCCGGCAAAAAGTAAAGCGCCAAATACGCACCCTTGCCCAAGGCTGATTTTGGCTGGCATGTCCGCTCCCACCTGTCGTAGGTTGGGTCTTCACGCTTGAAAAAACTTGCCATCCGACCCTGTCGAAATTTGTGCTCGTCTTCCGTATGTGTCATTGCATTGCTCTCCAGTTATCTGCCGACGTTAGCGCCAGACCGAGTTCAATGGACATGCAATGAGGCAGTGCGAGCGTTATTTGCGGCGAATTGACCGCCATACACGACTAACGGTTCGCTACAATCCAGGTATGGTTGCAGCGATCCAGCGTCGGAGTCCAGGCTTCTGGGCGTTGCAATGTGGTGGATGGCTTTTGTTGTACCTGCTGTCCCTTGCCGCTTCCGCTCCGCATCTTCGTGAATCCTTTATCCTGGCCTACAACACCTGGGATATTGTCGTTCTCTTCGCGGTCACGCTCGCACTTCGTCCGGTGCTCCGGTCTGCCGGCGGTCGCTGGCAAAACTCCTGGCTGAAGCTCCAGAGCAGCATTTTTGGTCTCTGCTTCCTGGTAGGATCAGTCGCTTCCTACGTCATCTCCCTCATCACATTCGGTGCTCGCGGCTTTCGTCTCAGCTACTGGACACTCAGCGGCGTACAGTGCTCATTGGTATTGTTTTTATGGGCAGTGCTGTACCTGGGAGTCAGGCAATCGAATGCGTTGCAGGAGTCGCGCAAAAGTTTAATTCCTACGTTACCGGGAGTGGCTGCAAAGCTGTCTGAGGTCGAGCGACCCGCGCTCGCGACCACGTTTGCGGTGCGAAACGGAAACCGGGTCGAGATCGTTCCTGTCGAGACGGTGCTGTGGATCGCAGCCTCAAAAGACTACGTGGAGCTTCATACGCAGCGTTCCACGCACCTTCTGCGAGATACCATGACCTCGATGGCTCAGAGGCTTGACCATAAGCAGTTCATGCGTATCCATCGTTCGCGCATCGTTCGTGTTGACCAAATTCGCGAGCTGATTCCATTGGACAATGGGGAGCATCGAATCAAGCTTCACGATGGGTCGGAACATCGTTCAAGCCGCACCTATGCAAATGCCCTCGCAGAGTGGATGCGCTCCGGAACAGGAGAGTAAGTACCTCAGTTGAAATCGAAGTCGAAGCGAAGTGGGTACACTCATCAATCACTGTTGCGGAGTAGGCTCAGTGCAGTTGTTCGGGGATGACGGCGTACTGGATCAGCAGCTCAAAGGGGACGATGCGGAGGGTGTTCTCGTGTGTGGCTTCGAGGCTTACCGGACAGGCGGCGCCGGCCTGCTGGACCTGTAGCCAGCGGGCGGCGCATACGCACCAGCGGTCGCCCGGCTTCAACCCGGCGAAGCCGTACTGCGGCATGGGAGTGGAGAGATCGTTGCCCAGCGCCTTCGAGGCGTCCAGGAAGGCGCGGTCCACCACGCAGCAGATGGTGTGGACGCCGAAGTCGTCCGGGCCAGTCTCGCAGCAGCCGGTGCGGTAGAAGCCGGTCATCGGCTCACACCCGCAGGTCGCCAGCGGCTGGCCCAGAACATTCTTGCCTTTACTCTTCGCTTGCTCGTGTGTCTCTGCCACGTGTTCCCCTGCCCTCTACTTCGCCGCCATCGTGAGCTGCTGCTCGTACTCTTCGTACGGACCCTTGTGATCGGTGATGCGGAAGTTGGACGGGCCGCCTTCAAAATGCCAGATGCGGGTGCCGGCTTCTTCAATCAACTCCTGGTCGTGCGTGACCAGGAAGACGGTGCCTTCGTACTTCTGAATCGCCTGGTTGAGCGCGTTGATGCTCTCGAGGTCAAGGTGATTGGTCGGTTCGTCGAGCACCAGCACGTTGGGCTTCTGGAGCATGATCTTGCAGAAGAGCAGACGCGCTGCCTCGCCACCCGAAAGCGCGTCTGTCTTCTTCATGCCCTCTTCGCCACGGAAGAGCATCTGTCCCAAGATGCCGCGAATCTCTTCCTTGGTGGCCTGCGGATCGTACTGGTGCAGCCAGTCGGCGGCATTCATGCCGAGTTGGATGGAACCCTTGTGATCCTGCGCGAAGTAGCCTATCTGCGTCTCGTGTCCCCACTTGACCGAGCCTGAATCGATCGATACATCCTTCTCTTCAATGCCGGGTCCATTGGCCAGCAGAGCCTTGATCAGCGTGGTCTTACCCTGCCCGTTGCGGCCCATCAGAACGACCTTGTCGCCGCGATTGACGGAGGCAGAAAAATCGTTGATAACGTGTTCGACCTTGCCGTCCTTCTGGACGTACGTCTTGTTGACGTGTTCAAACTCGAGCACGTTCTTGCCCGAAGGACGCAGCATATCGAAGCGGATAAACGGACGCGCGATGTTGGAGCGGGCAAGCTCGGAAGTCGCAAGGCGCTCGACTTCCTTCTTGCGCGAGTTCACCTGGCTGGAGCGCGTACCGGCCGAAAAGCGCGCGATGAAGTCATTCAACTGCGCAATCTTTTTCTCACGCTGCTCGTTCTGGCTCTCAATCCGGGTGCGGATGGAGGTCTTCTGCAAGACCATGTCATCATAGCCGCCGGTGTAGGTGATGATCGTCTCGTAATCGATATCGGCGATGTGCGTGCAGACCGCATTGAGGAAGTGACGGTCATGCGAGATGGTGATGACGGTGCCCGTGTAGCGAACGAGAAAGTCCTGCAGCCAGTGAATGGATTCGAGGTCGAGATAGTTTGTGGGTTCGTCCAGCATCAGCGCTTCGGGTTGTCCGAAGAGCGCCTGGGCCAGCAGCACGCGAACCTTTTGGCCGCCCTGGAGCTCGCTCATCTTGCGGTCGTGCAGTTCGTCGGGAATGTCGAGACCCTGCAGCAGCACCGCCGCGTTCGACTCGGCCTCGTAGCCATCTTCGTCGCCCACAACGCCTTCCAGCTCGCCCAGACGGGAGCCGTCTTCATCGGTCATTTCGGGTTTGTTGTAGATCAGTTCACGCTCTTCGAGCGCAGCCCACAAACCCTTGTTGCCCATGATGA
>JAABUJ010003301.1_pt1 | contig 18326 bp, 23 predicted proteins | sample 5559131 | NCBI WGS metagenome assembly JAABUJ01 (sample SAMN10711875, study PRJNA513366) | rock metagenome | isolation source: Antarctica rocks | place: Antarctica: Victoria Land, Mt New Zealand nord | collected 2016-01-07 | reverse complement strand
CCATATCTGCGTGTTCGCCGGTGGTGCGATCGGAGAGATCATGCCAGCAGGTACCCCAGCACCGCCCGCAATGTGCCGGCGTCCACCGCGCCTGCGATACGAACCGTGCCTCGGGCCAGCGTCACCTCGATCGAGCCCCCGCCCACGATGGGCTCCACGTGGGCCGCCGCAACCCGCACACCAGCTTGCCGCTCCGCACCTTCGCTGATCGTCACCGGCAACAACCGCGCGGAACCTGCTTCGGCGTCGCGACACGACATCGCCGTCGTGCTCTCAAGCCGCCCCGCCTCATACAACTTGCGCCAGTAGAACACCTGGTTCGCGTTAACGCCATGTGCCCGCGCAACCGTTGCCACAGACACCCCAGCACGCCGCGTCGCTTCCACAACCAGCCGCTTCTCCTCCGTCGTCCTGTACTGCCGCATCCTTCTTGTTCCAGCAATCGACTCAATGGCTTCCATCCATGTCCCTCGCAAGCATGGCAACAAGCCATGCCTACAAAGAGCATGACGATCGGAAACCGCGCTGTCGATACGGCCAGCAGTCGACGCTTACTCGAAAGGAACAGCTCGGGACATTGATGGCCGTATTGCTAGAGTCTTACGTGGACTCGGAAATCCAGAGCCACCCCTAGTCATTGAAGATGTTGTGGAACTGCTGAAGCTAGATCGAAAGTTCTACAGCTCGGGCGATGACAGCGCTTTGAGGGAGCAGTACAGCCGTATCAAAGTGGGCGTTCTTCAGGTTTTCAAACGCCCATCGTTATTGTTGGATGTCGTGAAGCAGTGTGATCTGCGGGCGTTCTATGTTCCCGATCGCAAGCGCATCCTTATCGATCAGGATCGCGTGCCCACATTGAAGGTGCGCTGGACTACGGCGCACGAGATAACGCATGACTTGTGTATGGACTGGCATGGTGACGTCTTATTCGGCGACTCTGAAGCCACATTGAGCGAGGCATGTCATGAGCAGATTGAGCGCGAAGCGAACTATGGCGCAGGCCAGCTTCTAACACTGCAACGAGACTACAAAGAACTTTTCACAGAAGAGTCGTTGTGCATTGCGAATGTCCAGAAGCTCGCGAAGCTCTTCAAGAACACGCTGGTGTCGACTCTCTGGCGAGCGGTCGAACACAGTGACCGCGCTGTTTTCGCACTCGTTGGTCGACATCCTCAGCACTCACCGGCTGATGCGTGCAGGTATTACATACGATCGCAATGCTTCGAGCGGGAGTTCGGAACCCTTGACGAGATCAGGATCTTGGAATACATCCGACGTTATTGTGGATGGTCCAAAATCGGAAAGCTGGGAGTACAGGAGGTACAGCTCATTGACGATCGGGGAGACACACGCCTCTTCATCTTCGAGACCTTCGCATCTCCATACGATGTGATGACGCTTGCAAAAGAAGTCAAGCGTACAGTCACTCTTAGAGCTGAAGGAGTGATCGCCTCGCCAGCTCCCGTGGCACCCCTCTAGTCTTTGCGCCGCTCAGCTTCGCTTGGCCGTTACTCTCCACAGGAGTTGTCAGCCGAGTAGCTTCAGACGCTCGAAAGCTGGTTGTAGAGGTGAACACGTGATTGTCGGACACGGCGAGCTTTCCAATCGGGTGCATGCCCCCGTCGAATGGGCCACGATGGGTTACAGGCATCATGATCATCACTTGAAACTTGAAACGTTACGGAGCTTGGAGCAAATCTGAAGTTTGCGACTGCACAGGTACTGATAAGTCGGCTTGTGGGAAGCACAAGGCGAGTAGAGCCTAAAATGCTCCTCACATGCTGACGATCTCCAAACCGCTTTCCGGAGGCCAGGCCAGGACGTACCATGCCCGTGAGTTAGCGGCCAAAGAAGCGAACTACTGGAGCCGTGAACAGCAGGGGCATAGTGAGTGGCAGGGTAGGCTCGCTCAGGAATGGGGACTTCAGGGCGCGGTAGGTTCCGAACAGTTCGCCCGTCTGACGGAGGGCCAGCACCCAGACACCCAAGAGCAGATGGTTCGGCATCAGCCAGCCAAGACCTCCGAGAATCAGTTTGGCAGGGAAGTAACTTCGGTCGAGCATCGGGCCGGATGGGACGCTACCTTTTCAGCGCCGAAGTCCGTTTCGTTGACTGCACTGGTCGGAGGCGATGAGCGCGTCCGGGAAGCGCATCGGGATAGTGCCCGTATCGCATTAGGCGAGCTGGAGCGATACACGCAAGCCCGGCTGGGCATGTGAACGCACCGGAGCTGACCGGCAAGTTGGCCGCCGCGACGTTTGAACATGACACTGCGCGGCCCGTTGACGGCTACGCGGCGCCGCAGCTCCATACCCATGCCGTCATTTTCAATCTGACCGAACGCGACAACGGCCAGACGAGAGCTTTCGATGCACGGAATCTGTTCGGCTCGCAGGGTCGATTTCGTATACCAAAGAAATCCGCAATAGCTGCAGTGCAACAGATCGGCCTGCCCCTTTTGCTGCCAGATCGCATCTGGCAGCTGAATAGCCGCGGGGTCTCGTATCACCTTAGGGGTGCGGCCCCCAGTGCAGTCTTGTGCTGGACATCCAATGACTTAATGGTAGACGGTTCGACAAAGCTTCAAAGTTCAGTTTCTACTTCCCTCTCGCGATTCCATCTCCGATGGATAGGGATGCTCGCTTCTGTCTCTGGTGTATTCAAGCATCGAGATTGACGCGACGTCCACACACCTTAACTATGGAGTTGCGTCCGGTAGCTTCTTCACAAACGCGCACACCAGCGACAGAGGAAAGCTAGGGTTTAGCGCACGATTGGGTGACGGTTAGTGTGGTTACCCCGGCTAGGCTGCGAACCCGCGGAAACATTGCGCAACCGGGACGCGATGGCTACGCTTATGAATCGGCTTTCTTCCTGCCGCCGATAACCGTTAGAGGACTAGGTAGTGTCTGACGAATCGATTTGCCTTAGGTAGAGCTTGATGAAGGCGAGTTTGATCATGGCGAGGAAGCATTTCGGGAGCTTGTCGAAGCGTGTGGCGACGGATCGGCTTTGCTTGAGGAAGCCGATGGTGCGTTCGACTGCATTGCGTTTTCGGTAGCGTGGGAAGTCAAGCGTGGGCAGGTTGGGATGGTGTTTATGCTCGTCGGCGCGGTGTGGGATGACGGGCGTGATCGCGTGATCGGCCAGCCACCGGCGGATGCGCGGTGCGCTGTATCCCTTGTCGCCGAGCAGGTGTTTTGGCTTTCGTCCTTCGGCCAGCATGGCGTCCATCAGCGGCTCGAAGAAGCAGCTTTCATGGCGTTGACCGGCGGAAACGAGCACCTCCAGCGGCAGGCCATGGCCATCGGTCAGCAGGTGGATCTTCGAGCCCCAGCCGCCGTGGGAGCGGCCAAGCGCGTTTTCAGAGCCCCTTTTTTCGCGCCCGCCGCAGCCCGGCCAGCGCGGATGTTGGACCCGTCGATGCACCAGGTATCCCAGTCGATTCGCCCGAGCTCATCCAGTTGGAGACGCAGCACGGCCAGGATGCGTGCGAAGGTTCCGTCGCGTTCCCAACGGCGAAAACGGTCGTAGACAGACTGCCAGGGACCGTATCGCTCGGGCAGATCGCGCCAGCCAGAACCCGTGTTGAGCTTCCAGAACATCGCATCCAGAAGTTCGCGATGCGACCGCCACTGCCCACCCCGCTTGCCGTTCGGCGGCAGAACGGGCTCCACAAGACGCCACTGCGCCTCGCTCAACTCATGACGAAAGCCAGCCAAGAAAATCCCTCAGCTCACTTCTACAAGCCAAAAAGAACGCTGGAAAGAATCAAGAGCGATTCGTCAGACACTACCTAAGGCCTCGTCGTATTGGTGAAGGCCGGCAAGCGCGTCAATCTTGGCGTAGACCGCAATCGTGGGGTACGCTACTCCCTTCGTCGTAGTGGCGACGTTGATGGCCAGGTTTAAAGGCGTCAGCGCTTCTTTGAAGCGCTGTACCTGCACTAATCCGGCCCCGAAGACGCTGGCATACCGAACGGTCGCGGCTGGGTCGTGTTCCGCCTTGGACAGGCCCCACGCTCGGACCACCTGCTTCTTTGCGGTATCTACGTCGCCCAAAAGAAACGCCGCAATCCCCTGCTCTCCCTCTGCTCGCGTCGCCAGCTCGTAGTGATGCAGCTTGACCGCCACTGCCCCAACCTGCTGCCACGTTGCGCGAGCCTCGGCAGCATCGTAGTTGGTCTGAAGCATTCCCCTGATTGTCAGTATGCGCAGCCTGGTCTCTTCGTCCTGTGCTTCTGGTTTTTGAAGATCCTCGGTCAGCCTTAGAATTGTGGCCGGGACGCTTACCGATTCATTTGGGGGAACCTGGCTCACTTGGGCATATAGAGCCTTTGACGGCTGATGCTGAGACTCGAACAAGAGCTCGGCTTTCGCGTACAGAGGCTGTGCTTCAGCCCACTCGTTACCCCACGCCAGTTCGTCGGCCCGCGCGAGCAGACCCGCTGCCGACTCCGGGGCGGCTGAAGAGTGATGCGGGGCAATCGCGTAGAAGTAAGCGCACCCTAGAACCACCAGGATCATTCCGGTCGCCACCCCAAACCATCTCAGCCCGTCTCGAATCCTCATACTGCAATCCTACGCGGGACATACACACTTTTGTGTGTCCCGCTTGTTTACTGCCTGGCTTGCGTTATAACGCTCGTGGCGAGTTTAGATAAGGCAAAGGGTCATGGTGGGGTTACAACGCTCGCCTTGCCGCGTTTCTGCTCGATTGGCGATGGGTCTAGTTCTTTAGCCAATGCAGCTCACCCCCCCCCACCCTCATTAGGAAGGTTTGGCTTTGTCTTTGTTGTTGCTTTTGCAGTTGGTTTTCTGCGGTTTTCCGCGTTGTCCACACCGCCTACGTCCTGCTACTTCTCTGTCTCTTCTTGAATACTTCTTGCTTCCTTATTAAGGACGCCCCGGAGGTACGGTGATTTCGCCCCGGAAGTGCGGAGAATCCGCCTCGGAGGTACGGTAATTACGCCCCGGAGGTACGGTTGCCGTTGGCGGTTTTGCTCTAGCGGTGGAAAGTGGCATAACTATTCCATAATGAAAGACTTAGCCTCAATTCCGCCCCGGAAGTACGGTGAGTTTGTCCACGCTCGGGCTCAAATCTATGCAGGATGCTCCATAAGTCGTTACATCCGAATAGGATGAGCCTCATTACGCCCCGGAGGTACGGTTAACGGCAAGCCCACTGTGATGCTGTCAGAACGGCGGTAAAGACGCCTTTTAGAGCAAAGGACCCCTCCTCCTGGAGGGGTTCAGAAGTGGCGAAACCGCCCTGTTAGTACGGTAGATTGAGTCGTCTGGCGCCGCGTATCAGGGTCTTGCCTTCGATCGCCGGGCCGATGAAAAGTCCCCTTGGCCTGGCTTCTGCGGGTAGTTCTGGGTAGACAATCTTGAGGGCTTTGATCGCGTCTGCAAAGCGTGTCCGAATGCGCCAATCGTGTGTGTCTTCCTGCCACATCTGTTGCCTGAGCTGCTCCCACTCGATAAGGCTCTCACTGCGAGCTGCAAATGTTCGCCAGTGCAGGAACATCATGTAATCGAGCATCTGTGGCTTCCGGGCTAGTGTTCTGAGGATCGGCCATGGGAAAGGCACATGGTTCTTGCTGAGCTCCTGAAAGAACGGATTACTGAAGAGAATGCCGGTCGGAAGGAACTCGTCCTCGTTCTTCTCTGGGAACGCAAGGGTATTGGTGTCGAGCAGACGCGGCAGGTTGGAACGTTCCATGATGGGCATGATGAGTGCCTGATCCCGATTGCCGGTCGTTCGCTCGACGGTGATGCTGAGGCCCGCGATTCGGCGATAGCTCTCACGGAGGCGGGCGTAATTTCGTCCTCCGTCGGTCTGCTGCATGTCGGTCAAAAACTCGGTGGCCGTATCCCATGGGACAAATGGTGTCCCGCTCTTGATGGACCGGTCGGTCGCCCAGTGAAAGAGATTGCGGTCGCTTCCGTAAGGAAGGGGAACGGAAGAGAGCATTGCCTGGAACGTCACGGTGATAAGGCTCCCGTCTCCCTGACGGGAACGCCGCTCGATGGTGCGTTCTTTGGTCTGGCGATAGGGCAAACCGCAGAGGACCATGGCTTTAGCAACCTGGGTGAGCTGGGTAGGCTCGGGTCCATTCATCTCCTGCTTAACGCGGACAAGATCCTTGGTGAGCTGGAGCTTGGCGGTTCGGCCTTCGGAGATGTGGTTTCGGGCTGACGAGTTCCCTTCCCCGCGCTTTGTTGTGGCTACCTTTCTCTTCTCGATCTTGGCTTTTGCCTGGAGCGCAACGTCCGCCCAAAGGAAATCTTCTGGTGTTATTCTCTTCACACTGCCCGCCTCCTACGCGGGTAAATTTGTGCCAGAAAGCCTTTCACGATGCGAACGTGAGGGGCTTTTTATTGCTGGTAGGTTACACGATAAACTGGGCATCAGTGGTCCTCCTCCTCTGGGTGGACTCTGGCGGGAAACTCAAGTGGGTGGTTTGGGGCGGTCTCCCTGGACCACCTATCCGCTTCCCTGAGTCCCACCACTTGCTATTGAATCTTCGGCTTGTTCTGACTGACCCAATCGGCCAACAGACGCTCGGTGAGGTCAGACATATCCTCGCCGGTGCGCAGCTTCTTCAGCAGCGATGAGGCGTCGGTGTGCGTGTCGATGTTGAGAATGAGGGTGTAGCCCTTCTTATTTGGGTCTTTGGATTTCGCAAGAGCCTTCCCTGCTGGCGTCTTTGACCGCTGCGGTGCTGCTGGAGACATTGGGCGAACTGCGGATCGCGCTTGCGGCGGCTCTCCGATTGGTTCGGACTCTGCCGGCGCGGTCCGCTTCAAAAAACCGTCGTACTTGGTTGGTTGGGTTGCGGTCTTATTTGCCATTGCTTATCACCTCTTTAGCAACTGTTTGATATGTGGCCCATGCTCGTGCAGCTCGCGGCGCGTCTTTACTCGGGAGAGCCAGGTTGTTTACGGTCGTGCCACTCTCGACAGCCTTATCGAAGACTTTCAGACGGGGTATATCGACCGAGAACATGGGAACGCCCTCGGCGAGAAGTGCGGCTCGAAGTGCGGGGCCTTCTGGTTCGGGCGGCGGCGGCACCTTGGTTAGCAAGACACGGAATGCTTGGCCGCCAATCTTCCGAATGGTATTGATCGTGAGTGCCAGACCGTCGTTATCCAAGCCCGCCGGTACAGCGGGAATAATGAGCAAGTCGCAACCTTCCATAAGGGCCTTCAGTTCGTCTTCTGAAGGCCGTTGGCCGGTGTCGATCACAGTATGCTCGTAGTTTCTCGATAGCTTTGCTGCCTGCTCGATGCTGGCCACCTTGAAAGGAAAGCCCTTCCCTTTCTGGCTCCACGCGGTGGCGTTGCGGGTATCGTCGCCGTCGAGTAAGAGCGTGGGTGCCTGGAGCTGAAGACAAGCGGCAAGGTGGACGGCGGTTGTGGTCTTTCCCACTCCTCCCTTGATGTTGGCGATGGCAATTATCATGTTTATCCTTTTATCATTGTAGCGGTCCAGAAGTTTATGAGGGCAGCGGTTCAGAAGTTTATGAGGGTATCCGTTCAGGTTCGGCCCTTTCATTGGGGGCGATTGAGCATAGAAGCGGATGTCTATGGCCGTAGGCATAGCCGGATGTGACTATGTGACCGGCGGCATAGCCGGGAGTGTCTGCGTCGGCCGATTCCGATTCCGTGGCGAACTAAGAGTCCGGCACAGGAAGGGCTTCGGCCAGCCGATCCCTTCCCAGCCGCACCTTTATGGGGCGGTTGTCTTCGGTGCGGGCCAGCTCCCCGATCCGCCGCAGCTCGTCGGTAGTGAGCCGGTCGCTGGTCAGAACACGGAGGTCCACGTAGTGGCCCCGTAGAGGTTCCAGGCGTTCTCTCCGATCCGCGCCCCTGAGTTGACTAGAAAGTGCGCAAGATTGCTGCCTGTGAGCCGAACGGTCGTGACGACGCAAAGCAAGCGCCCCTCGAAGTGGCCCTCGCAGATCATCTCGTCGGCCTTGTTTGTCTTCCATCCCGCAGAGCCAACCTTGCGCGAGCTGAGGGCGGTGAAGTAATCGCTCCATTGGGCGGTCATGGCTGAACCTCCGGCGTCTCAACGGGTGCGACGACGACGGTGCTGCTCTTACCCTTCCGGCGTTCGCGCGGACGTGACCACGGCCCCACGCGGCGGATGAACTCGTGAATGGCGGTGTCCAGCTTGACGCGAGCCTGATAGAGGTCATAAAGGCTGTAGCAGGTGGAGCATCCGCCCTTGATGCCGTTCCTGCCGTCCTTTTCCGGGTTGTAGCGAGGGTGCCGGTCGCATTTGGCGGTAACCCGCTCCCGAATCATCTGCCTGTAGGTGAACTTCCACATGACGTGGTTCTCCTCTCCGGGGTAGAGCGGAGGCCGGGTTCTCCGGCCTCGCGCGGGTTAGGCTTTGGCTGACTTAGCGACTGGCTTTTTCGCTGTGAACTTAGCGGATGTGGCTGCCTTCGCTGTCTGCTTCGGAAGGGCTTTGGCGTTGATCTTCGTGGGCTTCTTCGCGTTGCTGTTGCTGGTGGCTTTCTTCGGTTGCGGGGGGACAAAAGCAGCTTCTGCCTCGGCCAGAAAGTCGATCTCGATCTCGTTCTGGATTGGGGTGTGGCCGGTGAGGACTAGACGGAGGGCAAAGCCGGTGAGCTGGTCATCCTTCAGCTTGGCGAGTGCGGAAAGTAGAATTTCTTCTGCGGTTAGCTGGTTGGCCTGTTCGTCCGTATCGAAAAACTCGGCTACGTCGTCAGCAAAGGTGTAAGGGTCAAGGCTGGTGAGAGCGCGGAGAAAGACCCTTAGTTGAGCTTCGCTGAACATGGCCGGGGCGTTCTCGATGATTCGGTCAAACCTGGCTGTCCGGGCCTTTTGCAACTTCTCCTTGCGGGTTCTCTCGGCCTCGTACTCTTGCTGCCGTTCGCTCTCAAGCCTCTGTTCCTCGGCCCTCCGTTCCTGCTCTTTCTGTTGTTCCTTCCGTTCCTTTTCGCTCTCGGCCTTGGGAGCTGGGGTGGCGGGTGTCACGGTAGGCATCGGGTTTTGGGCTTGCCGCTTCCTCGCCGCGAGTGGATCGTGTACGGGGCAGTTGTTGTCCGTGCATACCGTAAAGGTGGTGCCGACAAAACGACCGCAAACGATGATGGCGGGTTTTGCGGTGGCACACGGCGTGGCTGGCTCTGCGTCGGGGTTCTCCGCTGGGGCGTCGATCTCGCGGAAGACTCCACGCCGTACAGCCTGGGGCCATTGCTCCTGTGTGCTGCTGTAGCCGTTCACGATCTGCACAAGCTCTGGCCGGGCTGCAATCTCGTGGTGAAGGTGAGCGGCAATCTTGTTTTGGTAGCAAGAGGAATCAAGGCATTGGTCGCCCTGAACGTCGGAAAAGAGGGTGGTGTTGTACCCGCTGCGGCGGGGGCAAGTGACGCAAGCTCCGGCCTCGGGGCTGAGGGTCGGGTCTTCGCGGTCGAACGGGGCGTCCTCAAGGGCGAGGTAAAGGTGGCTGGTAATCCAAGCGGCAAGGTGCTTCGCTGGTAGCAGGTGTGGCTCTGTCTGGCCGTACTCCTTGCGCCAGCACTGCTCGAATGCTGCCGGTTGGCTGTTCTGCGGAAGGCGGGCGATAAGGTTCGCATGGCTGGCGGTGATCTTCTCTTGCTGGAACGCCTCGGCCACTTCGGGGACAAGTTGCAGCAGGGCGAGACGCGCATAGATGTGGCTCTGGCTCTTGCCGCACTTCCCGGCAAGCGCGGCCACGTCATAGCCGGGCAGGTCTAGGAGACGCTGATACCCTGCGGCCTCCTCGTAAGGGTGTACGTCTTGCCGTTGGGTGTTCTCGATGATCTGGATTTCAAGCGTCTGCTCGTCAGTCAAATCGAGGATGCGGACGGGCAGCTCGGCCAGTTCCGCGATCTGCGCGGCGCGGAACCGTCGTGCCCCCGCAACGATCTCGAAACCTTCGTTGTTGGGCCTGACGGTGATGGGCTGAATGAGGCCGTGGGTGCGTAGGCTTTCGGCCAGCTCGACCAACTTGCGCGGCTCGAAGGTGCGGCGGGGGTTGGTAGACGACTCGTGAATCATGGAAAGAGGAAGGGTCTGGTAGCCTGTGGCGATGATTGCTGTGGTGCTCATGGTCTCGATCTCCTGATTGGGTCTGTGCAACGTGGCGGTTGTGGGTGGTGTTATCAGCACCTCCCCGTGCTGGCTTAGCGTCCTAAGCCGCAAGCGGTAGGGGAACGGGGGAGCTGGCTTCCCCGCTCTCCCCTTCCGTCGATTCCTCGTCCTCATCCTCAAAGGCATGGCCGACAATCGCGTCTGTGGCTTTCTGAGCTGCTGACGCGGCTGTGATGATGAGGCGGCTATCGCCCTGTAGAGCCGCAATCCACTGCTGGATGTAGCCGGTGGAGTTCTGTTCGGTGCGCTCGTTGGTGATTCCGGCGATAGCGCAAAGGAAGCTGCTGCCGACTTCTGCGATTAGCTCCTCTTTGCTGTACAGCTCATCCCCAAAGGTCGCCCCAAAGGGGCGATTTAGGCGGTTCTCGTGGCCGGTGCTGTGGATGAGTTCGTGAAACAGGGTTGCGTAGTAGTGGGGAGCATCTACGAAGCGGTTGCAGGTGGGCATGTGGACGGTATCAGTCCGGGGCCGGTAATAGGCGCGGCCCTCGTGTGCGTTGTCCAACTCAAGCCGGGGACGGTCGGCCCATCCGGTAACGATGGCGTCGCAGCGTTCGTCCTGGGGAACCTCAGGGAAATTCCAGACAGTTGCGGGAACCTTCAACCCGTCGCACTGCTCCACGTTGAACACGGTGTAAGCGCGGCAGAAAAAGCTCTTACGCTCTTTGTCGTCCTTTGCCTCAACCTCGGTGGGCTTAGTGGCCTTCGGGTCACGCTTGCCAATCTTCCAGAAAAGTATCTGAGTTCCCTTCTCACCCTTCCGAACGGTGCCGCCTAGCTCCTGTGCCTGTTTGAAGGTCAGCCAATACTGCGACGTGTAGGCACTCGCCCAAAGGATGAGGATGTTTGCGCCCCGGTAGGGTGTACCGGTGCGGAAGTTGCGGGGGAATGGATCGTTGCTGCCGGTGCCCTTCCAAGGCTTGGCCCACGGAATGACGCCAGCTTTCAGCGATTCAATGATCCGGGCGGTTACGGTCTCGTATGGATTGGTCATTTGGTCTGGTCTCCTCTGGCAGGGCGGGGTCTCTAATCCCTCCCCTCTGGTTATAATTATAACATTATAAGATGTTATCATGTCAAGATTTTAGACCGTTATATCCGTATATGTTTGGGGCGTAGTCAGAAGGAAAGGGCAGCACAAAGGCGACCCTTTCGAGTCGCCTTGTCTGTTGGTCTTTGGGTTGGGAGTGCTATGCGTCTTCGTTAGCGTCGCTGGTGTCTTCGTCTCCGGCCTGGCTGTAGTCGATCTTGTGGATGCTATTCGCCTTGATGACCCACGTCTTATGCTCGGTGGGAGCGGAAGCTATTCTTCGGGTTGTACATTTGGGTGGGTCTCCTCTGGTGAAGGGCCTATATCTCCCCTCTGTTTATCATTATAAAATTATAAAATGTTACCATTTCAGGTGTTTAGATGGATAGTCAAGTTATTTTCGCGGATGTGGTCGTTGCTTGTTGTTGTTGGTAGTTCCCCATCATGCCCTGCCTAATAGCGAGCTTTCCGGGTGCCGGGGGCTGTCAAGGACGGCGAAGCCGCCCCGCAGGGGCGACGAAGCGAAGCCCGGAACGGAGTGAGGACTAGAGCTGCAGGAGATCCTTGAGAGTCCCCGGCAGCCGGGGTACTTTCGCGCCAGGCAGAGCATGATTTGGGTTTTGAGGGCGGCGAAGCCGACTAGTAAGGGTGCGCAGCACGATGGCCGGGGCGTTGCGGGGTGTCCCCGCAGAGAGGGTGGCGGGAAGGCAGCGGCTGTATCGCTGGCTGGAGACAGGGGGGAGACTTCCCCCTTTTAAGTCTCGTGCTTTACGCGCTCTGCTGCTCGTAGCGTTTCCATTGCCTCCAGCTCGGCAAACATTCTCTGGACCTCATTGGCCTCGTCGTCGAACTTCGGCGGTTTCTCCGGCTCATACGAGGTTGCGAACAGGTCTCCTTCCTCGGCGAGGAGCTGGGCAATCTTCATCAAGCTTTCGGCCAGCTCGTCAACGGTCTGGAACGTCACCTCCAAGCGGCCTGGGCTCAGCGTGACACGTTGCGGCAGGGAAGTGAACGAGGCGGGAGCGAAGTCGGTCTGGACCAAGGATCGAATCTTCTTGCGTGAGCTGTTGTGGCGGTCCTTGCGGAGCTGCTCGAAGAGGACGGTTGTGTCCTCGGCATCACGAACGCGCTCAAGGAAGCTGAGGAGCGTTTCACGCGAAACTAAGTGGCCGGTGCCTACTTCGGTGGTCGGTAGCATCTTCAAGAGCTTCTGGGCTGCTCGGGGCTGCAACTCGAATAGCGATTCGAGATCGCGGCGTTGGTAGTGGGATCGCACAGAGTTCGTGACGGAGCGCGTGATGTCGTACAATCGAGGCAGCCAGGAAGCGGGACGCGGCATGGTGTCCTCCCTGCAACCCCTTTGATCCATGGCATTTAGAGCGGTGCGCGAACGAGGGGTATAGGTGCGGCCTCGCGCACTAACCCATTCGATGCGCTATTGACTGTTCAGCATCTCCGGCCCCTGATTTCGGGACGTTGCCGACCTTGGGATGGCCGGTGTAAATCAGCATCTCGTTCGACTGGAAGGGCCGAAGAAGATGCACGGGTGCCCCCTTGCGACGCGCCAGGGGGCACCCCCTCCTCAGTGCTTTTGCTGTTGCTTGTTTTGGGGCGTTGCGGGGTGTCCCCGCTTGATGCGGTGACGGAAGAGATGGGCCCGGTTCTTCTCGCCGGCGTATCTCTGGAGGCAGGGGGAAACCTTCCCCTCCAAAGCTGGTTAGGCTATCTGCTGAGCGAGCCGCGGAGTGAGCCACTTCAGGGGCGGTCGCTTCGCCTGTTATTAGAATAGATGGATTCTTGGGGATAGATAAATGTGTGGCCGGTATGTAAGGCGTAGCGACAAACAGAAGATCGCGGAATACTTCCACGCCACACCGCAGCCCGCCGAGCTGCCCATGCCCGGTGCCGATTACAACGTCGCCCAAACAACCTTCCAGCCCATCATCCGGCAGAGCAGGGAATCGGGCGAACGCGAAATCATCCTCGCCCGGTGGGGCCTGGTCCCGTTCTTCACCAAGGAACTCTCCGACATCAAAGGCCTCTCGACCATCAACGCACGCGCCGAATCCATCACCAAAGCTCCCACCTGGCGCGAACCGATGAAGAAACGACGCTGCATCATCCCGGCGAACTCATTCTATGAATGGGTGAAGGACAGCAAACCGCCAAAGCAGCCCTACAGCTTCGAACTCGCAAACGGCAATCCGATCGGCTTCGCAGGCCTGTGGGACGCATGGAAGGGAAAGGACGGCCACTGGCTCCAGTCCTTCGCCATCGTCACCACCGAAGCCAACGAACTCATGAGCCGCGTCCACCCGCGCATGCCCGTCATCCTCCATCCTCGCGATTACGACCGGTGGCTCGACAGGGAAGAGGCCGAACAGCTCCCGCTCGATCTGCTCCGGCCTCTCGACTCCGACGAAATGGAGATGTTCGAAGCCAATCCCAAAGTCGGCAACGTCCGAAACAATGGGCCGGAACTCATGCGGAAAGCCGAGATCGCGAGCGAGAGCGGGGAACTGCCACTTTGATATCGGCTAGATAAATGATCCCCAAGCAGGGTACAATTCATAATTAGGTGACGATATGGGATTGCAACTCACAGCTGCTCAGGCCTCTGCGGTGACTGGTCTTTCACTGAAGGCGATTAATAAGGCGATAGATCGCGGTGCCATCCCGAGTACAGCAAAGGCAAAAAACGGTGTTCGAAAACGCTACGTTTCAGAGCTGGCTTTGGTCTGTCTGAAGCTGGAAGCGAAGGGTTTGGGTGAGCTGCCGTTAAGTTTTAGAAAAAGGATCTTCCACCTGGTATTGACTCACCCGGAGATGGACGTAGTGCGTCCGGTTGAGGCGGTTCAGATCGACGTGCAGCAGGCCCATCGTGAGGTTCTGGAAAGTGTTGGGGATCTCAAACAAGCCGAGCAGATGGTTACCGTGGACGACGATGTTATGGGTGGTGCTCCGGTGATTGCAGGAACTCGGATTCCTGTCGCGGCTTTGAGCGAGATGCTTGCTCAGGGCGCGACCGTTGAAGAGATCGCGGACGGCTACCCGTCCCTGAGCATTGAACAAGTTCGTTTAGCCCCAATCTACGTTGCTGCTCATCCTCGCCGAGGCCGACCGGCATCCCGGCCATGGGCAGAGAACGCGGTCAAGGTCAGAAAAACCATGGTCCCAAGCGGAGCGGCAAGGACGAGATGACTTTTCTGATCGATGAGTGCCTTCATCCATCCCTAGTGGGCGTGGCGGAAGAGAGAGACCATCAAGCGCACTATGTTGTTTACCTGGGAATGCAGGGATGGAAAGATCCCGAAGTGTTGAAGAGGGTCGCCGATCGGGACTACACACTGGTGACGAACAATGCCGCAGATTTCCGCCGTCTGTATGCGGACTTGGATCTTCACGCAGGGCTAATCATTATTGTTCCGAATGTCACACCAAAGCGGCAGCAGTCACTTTTTGGGGCAGTCTTAGATCACCTGGATAAACGAACTTTGGTGAACACCGTAGTTGAGGTTGGGTTTGAGGACGACCAGATTGCGATCGTTGAGTACGACTTGCCGGATGAACAGTGACCCGGGCAGATGGGTAAACCAGTGACGAGCAAAACTGTCGAGTCCGCAGTCTCATCGTTTGGCGAGCGTACCAAGGGCAAGCTGGCGAACGTAGGAGCATCCGGCCAGCCAGAGGATCAGCTCCGGTCACCCTTCGAAAGCCTCTTGCAAGACATGGCCGTGCTTACCGCATTGACCGGTGTTGTAGAGGCGGTCGGCGAGTCATCCGTTGCAAGCCTGAAGACGCGGCCGGACTACGCAGTGACTGTACAGAATGCATTGGTTGGATTTGTGGAACTGAAGGCACCCGGCAAGGGAGCTGATCCGCGCAAATTCAAGGACCCGCACGACAAAGATCAATGGGAGCGCCTGCGTTCGCTCCCCAACCTTCTGTATACGGACGGCAACTCTTTCAGCCTTTGGCAGAACGGAGAACTCGCCTGCCCCGTGCTCTCGCTCATCGGAGACGTAGAGAGTTCGGGCAAGAAGCTAATGTCCCCTCCGGGGTTTGCCGCGCTCTTCGGGGCAAACCCAACACTCGTGCTACCAGCCGCAAAGTAAGGAGGTGTTTCCAGCAATCCTAGCGTTGAATCCTCACACGCTTTTCGCACAACTCCTAAGTTCTGCGACAACTTGGGGTTCGCTGGATATGGGTCGAACGCATTTTGCATAAGTAGACCGCGAAATCTTTGTCTATTGCTGTATGTTTTGCGAACTCTTGTGGGGCGTTTTCAAATACTGAGCATCCTAAGGGATCGATCAGAGGCATAGTTTGCGGCTGGCAGCACGAATGTTGGGTCTGGGCCAATTTGAAGCGATCGCACAATCGCTGGAAGCAGCAGAAAAGGTACGGGCTAGGACGATATGCCGCTGACGTGGCAGTCGTGACGCCCCTCTGGGCAAGGCCTACGAACTGTTTGATGCAGCAGCACTAGGCTTGCCCGATCACTAGGCTCTCCCGTGCCGCCTCAAGGATTGGGAGCGAGACTTGCTTCGCATCGTTGACGTCGAGTACCCGTTCCAATTGGGTCAGCAGCCGGCTCAACAGGCGGAAGTTGCCTTCGGTCATCTGCACGATCCGCGCCACGATCTCAGGGGCAAAGGGTTCGCCGGGAAGGGTGACCCCTGGAGGCGTCCAACCCTGGGTGAACAACTCCTCGATCTCGGCCTTGCCGAGCGGTCGAAACTCATGGACGAAGCCGATGCGGGAGTAGAACTGCGGATACCGGGCCAGGCGCTTCTCGATGCCGGGCATGCCGATCAGCACCATGCCAACGCCGCTCGCGTCGAAGATGGACCGCAGCTGTTCGAGCGAGGACATGCGAAGCCGGTCCGCCTCGTCGACCATAACTAAGGTGGTCGGATCGGGAATGGACTTCCTCTTCGTTTCATACTCCTCAAAGGCCTGAAGGCAGGTCGGTTCGAGGGGTGGCACCTGCGAGGTCCGGTAGCCGGGCTCGTCCCGATTTGCCTGCCGCCACTGCTCATCCCGCACTCTCAGCTTGTCGAGGGCCGCCCGCGCTTCGGTGCGGACCGCGCGTGTAGCGACAGTTGAAAGGGTCTCGCGAGCATGGCGGAGATCGGAGTCGATCCGCGAAGGTGAGTTGACCACGTCCGGGGTGTAGAGAACGGTGTTGATCGGCTGGCCATCCTGCGCCTCGGAGCTCCACGGGTCGAGCGGCGCGATTTCCTCGGCGCTGTAGTGGAGAGCCGAAAGCGACTTGCCGACTCCGGGCGGACCGAAACACAGACCGATGTAGCGGTATTGGCGGCAGGCGTCCGAGAACTCGACGAAGCGGCTGTACTCGGCGGTTTGGACGAAGGTGGCGCTACTCATTGCGATAGCGCTTGATGCGGACCGAGGGCTGGGTGGAGACAGGGGTGCGGGCATGGATTTCCTCGGGAAGATGCTTCGCTGCCGGGCCGCGCTTGAGTGCTACGAGCGTATCGACCGCCTGTCGGCGATGCTCAAGAATCGAGCGCAACTCCTTGCGCCGGCGATTGCGAGCGCCGATGAGGTCGCGCAACGGAACGGTATCCCCGGCGAGTTCGGCCGAGATCGCGCGGCAAAGAAATCGGTTCTTATAAAAAACTCGAATCTCGCCCATATCTCGCGGTCGAAGCGGATCGTGACCTCCTCTCCAACATAGGCGGCCAACGTGAGCGACAGATAGCGCAGGCTCTGGAAATGGATGCCGTCGGGCCGGACCTTGCGGGTACGAACCTCGTGCATGAGCAGCAGATCGAGCTGTTCGAGGGACTCCGGCATGCGCGGCAGAAATCCGTTCTCCTCCCATCGCTCCTTGGGAGAGGGCTTGCCTTCGGAATTGGTTCGCCGGTGATACACCTCCAGCAGCCAGCCGCGGAACAGAGCTTCGAAGCCGTCGACCGACAGACTGGCTCCGCGCCGCCCGCGCCGCGTGTAGCCGTCCAAGTCGCAGAGGAACATCTCGTTGACCGTACGGAAGAACCGCTCAATCCGGCCGCGGCCCTGCGGCTTGCCTGGAATCGAGAAGACCAGCCTCATCCTTAGCTCGGCCGCGACCTGCTCGATATGCCGCGACGTGAAATCCGTGCCGTTATCGGTGTAGAGCACCTCCGGTATGCCGCAGATGTGCCAGTGCGGATCGCCCTTGCGCCAGATCCCCTGCCGCAGGGCCAGGGATGTGCGCAGGGAAGAAGGCGCCTCGAAGCCGAGATAAAACCCGGCAACGGCCCGGCTGTAATCATCAATCACTATCGTGAGCCAAGGACGCGCGGTGGTCCCGTCTTCGCGTACGAGCAGGATGTCGAGCTGCGCATGGTCGGCCTGCCAGATCGCGTTCGGCTTGGCTGCCTCGCGGCGGTGCACCAGGTCGAAACTCTCGCTGTACGCCTTGACGCCCTCATGCGCAAGCGTGAGAAGACTCTTGGGCAGCTGGCCCACAACGTTGCGAACCACCCAGTAGCTCGGGGCGGTTTCGCCCGTGGCCGTCGCGAACTGGCATACCTGACGGTAGATCGATGTAACCGGAAGAGGTGGCCGCTCCAGCGCAAGTCCCTCGATCGCTTCCTTGATTTTGAACGATACGGTTCGGCGGCCGCCCTCGTCGCCACGGGCCTTGCGGGCAAGCGCCACCAATCCTGATCGCCGGTACTGCGCCACCCAACGCTGCAGTGTGCGGACGACACTTCAGTCCCGGCAGCTACGGATCGCAGCTCGCGCCCCGCTTCGAGGTGCGGCTGGAGCAGGCGAAAGCGCGTAAGCGCCAGTTCCCGAGCCTCGGACGATAGCCCAGCCAACTCCTGCATCCACACAGAGTACGACAAATAATTCCACAATACCTACGACAAATAATGGTTCTTCCGCACATTTGGTGAAGCTCGTCCATGTCGAGGCGATGACGGCATAGAGCCTGTATTCAGGGCTTGTGGAGTACTCGAAGCCTGAGCAGATCGAAACTGGCGCGGCCATACATCTGTCGTTTGATCAGCTTGAGTCGGTGGACCTGTCCTTCAACTGGGCCATTGCTCCACGGCAGATGTAAGGCGGCTTCGACGGCGTCCCGATCGCGTGTGAGTCCGGAGACGAAGCGTCTTAGGGCGGTG
>JAABUJ010003300.1_pt1 | contig 18332 bp, 19 predicted proteins | sample 5559131 | NCBI WGS metagenome assembly JAABUJ01 (sample SAMN10711875, study PRJNA513366) | rock metagenome | isolation source: Antarctica rocks | place: Antarctica: Victoria Land, Mt New Zealand nord | collected 2016-01-07 | reverse complement strand
TGGGTGGTGTGGGGGGGGGTGTTGGGGGGGGGGGGTGGGGGGGGGGGGGGGGGGGGGGGGGGGGGGGGGGGGGGGGGAGGAGACGGGTGTGGACTGAGGACGGTGGATGGGTGTGGATTTGTTGGTTTGAGATGGTTTGAGAGGGAGGTTTGTGTTGGAGTGGACTGGAATCGGTATGCTTTGTGGAGGGTTTGAGCGGATGGATGGAGACTGGAGGCTGGAGGCTGGGGAGAGTGAGAGTGGAGAAGATAGGTGAGAGGGGGAATGGCGGAGAAGGGGTGAATGGTTCTTCATCTTGGTGTTATTCGGTGAAGAACGGGGAAGTGAATCCAGAAACAGAGTTAGAAGACTTGGCAGACCACTGGAGAGGATGGTTAGAGTCCGTGTGCAAATGCAGTGAGATGGTAGAAGGACTCGATCCTAGATGCTTGAGGGGTTAGCCTTGGATTCATAACTGCTTTGCAATCCCCAGCTTGCCGTAAGAACTGATAAGTATTTATTCAGTACGGCATGGAGCCAGCCCAGGAAAGTCATCGCTGCCGTATCAATTCTCAATGTGGCGATCACGCGATCTGGATGGGGCTCTGTAGTTAGGCTCAGCAACAACCGGCCTCGACGCTACCGCTGATGCCGCATCACAGCGAATCGGTCGTGGTATTGTTTTTCAAATCATAGCGATGTGGAGAAGTTTCAATGTCACCCCGAAGATGAGAAAGTCAAAGGGTTTTCGAGAGAATCGAAGTCGATTGCAAGCCATAACGTTTCTAACATACAGCAGACAGACCCGACCAGATCATTGAACCGGCAACAGCGCCCAGACTCGCTTCTCCCTTACGCCTCAGCCTGTCAACTAGGTTAGCTTCACTTCAATCCTGTCCGGAAATGCCCAAGAGTCTTTCAAAGAGTTTAATGGCAACTCGGACAGCTGGTTATGCTCAGGTCATTTTGAGCGTACCTTAACGGCATACTTGCGCTGCGGAAAATGCGTGTGCTTCTTCTTCGCTTTCTCCGATTTTATCGATCCCTCATGCTTCGACAGCCGCCTTCGAATGGCGCGGGTCTGTTTCGGGCGGAGGTCTAACGGTAGGTATTTCTTGTTTTTGTAGAAAATACGAAGTTGTGACCGCTGGTTGGCGTTGATGACGGTAAGGACTTTGGCAACCGATTTGCGGAGATCGTGGCTATTATAGATAGATACCATTAGCTTCCTGTAACTGGATCTCTGCGCTCCACCGAAATTCTGAAAGGCCGACGAGAAGTTCGACATACATCTTCGTGAGTTTTGAAGCAGCGCCTCCTGCAATCTTCTGTGTTCGGAGTTGTCCCAATTCCGTCTTCAGCTCATCCAGCTGCTTCTTGAGATCTTCCTTGTTTTTCTTCCAGAGCTGGCCGGTCTTGACTTTACCGGACGACTACCATCTCTGTCAGCATTTGATTCGTCTTTGCTTGATAGACATCCTACCATCTTGTCTGAATGTGTTTGTCGTTATCGAAGGCGCGGAGTGGTCGTCGTCGCGAATTTGATGATTTTGTGTGGGTCGTAGGGTTTCCGCAGGCTAAGTGAAGCGATCATGTGACACAGCCCTCAGTCCCTCGGCGTCGCGGATCTTGCCGCGCGTCAAGATAGTCGTACTAACGTTAGATTGCCTGCAGCCGTTCTAATCTGTATGAAGACGAGGGAAGCCGAGATAGATCGAGCAACTAATCGCACACAAACCTAGAATTACTGATGATACTAAGAAGTCATGGCGTCCTCCACTGGCACCGGTTGGGCGCAACTCCGACAGCAAGCTCGATCACTAGAGACTCAGGTAGTCAATCTTCACATCTCGGACTGGATGGCATGTTGCTAACTATAACCAGACTGAAGCCTTGTTCCACACGTACTCCCAGTTTGCGTCTGCGGCGAATATACCGTCGAAGCCCACAGAAGCAGAACTACGAACCGAAGCACAGCTACAAGATATCTTGGAACGGGTAGGCTACCATAACAAGCAGCTGTATTTCAGATGGAACATCACTGACATTGTTGTCATAGCGCGAAGCCCTTGTCGCACAGCTCTCACGTCTGCTAGACTCCGAGTCCGCCCTCACCTCCTCCGCGCTCAAACAAAACAACCTTTCCCGACACCGAGAGATCCTACAGGATCACCGGCGAGAGTTGGCACGCTTACGTTCCAACATTGTGGATGCGCGTAATCGCGCAAATCTACTCTCCAACGTCCGATCTGACATCGATGCCTACCGATCTTCCAATCCATCCGCCGCAGAGGCTGAATACATGCTTGACGAACGGAGAAGGATCGACAACAGTCATAACATGGCGGACAGTGTCCTCAGTCAAGCGTATGCAGTCAACGAAAGCTTTGGAATGCAGAGGGAAACTCTTGCAAGTATCAATAGGAGGATCACGGGAGCTGCAGGCCAAATCCCAGGGGTCAATAGCCTGATTGGGAGGATAGGAGCAAAGAAGAGGAGGGACGGCATCATACTCGGCACTTTCATCGCGTTCTGTTTCTTAATGCTGCTATATTTCCGATAGCGTTTTCGTCACTGAATACGCTTCACTCTTGCTCAGATTTTTTGAAGCGTTATGGTAGCCCCAGGAGTTGAAGGGGTTGCGGAACTGGGTATCTGACGCTATCTAATGTACAACAGCTTCTGCGGCATCGAGCGACGAGTCTGTACCAGATAGACTTGAACTCTCTCTATTGACTTTTGTCTCCCCTCGTTTCTTCCACTCCTCCATAAGTCTTGAGACGCCTCTGACAAGACTTTCCCTCTCAGAAGGCTCAGCCTGACCGCTACCCGCCCAGCGAATCTTGCACTGCCCATCCACCAGATAAACATACCCGACCTTACTGTTCATCAGCCCGATCTTGTCTTTGATATCCTCCGTGATTCCCTTTCGAACCAGGAAGTATTTCCCGTGCGAATGCTTTGGTATCCGTCTCCTTAGCCCGGGCATGAATACCTTTATGAGCCATGCCTTGAGAGCATTATCCTCAATATTTATTCGGACCTGTTGTGCAATCTCTTTGCCTTCCATCAGCGTCTTATGCAACTCTTTGTTGTCGTGTTCGTTCGCAAACGTTGCCGTTTGCCTCTCCGCCCAAGTACTTGAGAACACACTGACCACCGAGACCTTATCTTCAAATATTGCGGTGGTATCTTGAGGGTCTCTAGGCGACGCAAGCGTGACACCGTGCAAGTTCGGGAAATAGAGGGCTTTATCGGCACGGAAGAGCTTCGACGGGGCGATGAAAGTTTTGCCTTTCTGATGGCGCATGTTGGTCCAGTCCCGGAAATACGGTTTTGCTACCGCCTTTGCCCTTCGCACGGTCAGGACGTAAAAATTGTAGAACGATATAGAGAGACGTCGTACAGCTGCTTCCGCCGCTCAATGTGCTTTTCATGATTGACAAAGTCATCTCGACGCTGTTTCCAAGTTCGCAGGTCCACACCCGTATTTTGACCTGGACTTGGGGGTGTTGGAAGACCAAGGGGTCGGTTGAGTGGCTTTGGTGTGAATTTTTCATCATTGTTGGTAGAAGATGCTGCTGCTACCTTGGGCGGAGGAGGTGTGGACGAGGCATTGCGCCGTGACGAGGATCCAAATAACTGGCATTGACAGGATAGACACACCTTACTTCGACTACCGAAGGTCGAAAGTCCGAGTGATGATGGCTTCAGCATTATTGCCGCCGCAGTGTAGCTTGTTCTACATGCTTGGAGCCTGATGGTCCTGGTCACATGGTAGCGTGATTTAGCGCGTGCACGGTCTCGGTGGGGCACTTCTGCCTTTGTCTTCCCAGCGCACCCTCGAACCACGGGTCAAGTAGACTTACTACTGTAACACTTATGGTGAATTATACTCTGTGACTCAATCAACCTATGGACCGTCGAACTTTCCCTATAAGTTACAGAGGATGGAGGAGAAGGAGAGAGAGAAGGAAAGATTCTTCGAAGGATTGTACGAGCTGGATGAACGGGATGACTCTGAAGAGATCAACACCGCAGCCCTAATCCTGAGAAAGAGTCGAAAGTATGAAGCAGAGACAATTGTTGCCAAAGCACCTGATGCAAGAGGAGATATTATAAGGAGAGCTCCAACCAACAGCCCCGCGCACACGCACATAACACGGACAGTGTCTGCTCCTCTACCTCTGATCGACAGCCCCATCTGCCGAAAAGTCGAATGTGTCAAGGACAGTCCTGCAATCATCGCATCAGCGGTGCCAGACCGTCAGCGAAAAAATGGTTCCCCCAGGTTACCAATTCAAAACTTGAGAAGGACAACAGACGGAGGCACAGTGATAACGAAGGACAACATCAAGATGTCAGCTAAGAGAAAGAGGGAAAAGCCAGTACAAGTGCTACCAGAGTCACGGCAGATATTCAGGGGACTCCAGTTCTGTACGACTTTGTTGTCGAGACATGAAGTTGTTCTAACGGATTGTAGTCTTCGTGCCCAACAACGATGTTGCACCGGCTCGGAGAATGAGGATCAACAAAGCTCGCGAGTATGGGGCCCTTTGGGTCCAATCCTGGCGAGAGGATGTTACCCATGTCATCGTTGACAAGGACATCCAGTACAAAGATGTCCTGGCCTTTCTCAAAATTACCTCTCTTCCAGTAAACCTCCCCACAACAGAAATACTTCACGGGTTTCGTTGACAGTTGTAGGGGAATGTCACGATTGTCAACGAGCTGTATCCGGCAGAGTGTATTATGTTCCGCTTCCTCATCGATGCTACTCAGTTTCACTACCAAATAGAAGGCTACAGGGAGGCACTTGCCGCCAAGGCCTCAGCAACCTCAACAGCGCCAAGTTCAGCAGGCTCTCTCCCTCTGAAGCCGGACAATGGAGCCTTCGTCAAGCCACCAGAAACACCTTCCCGGACTCAGGAAAGTGTGTCAGACGGACCTGGACCCGGAGAGTTCAATAAACTGTCCGAAGAAGCCTGTAACTATGAAATTGAGGCAGTGGCTCCGGGGCCCTCTAGGCAAGATTCGAACGACGCTTTAGAACAAGTCATCGAAGAGGCAAAGGCTTTGGCGCATCTAGTAAGCTATTTACGTAATTAGGTAGGCCATGCTGAGAATGTGCGCAGCCTCTGGACTCAGACGATGAGGATCTAATTACGAAGTCAATGACGCATTCGGACACGGACTCTGATCTCAGTGACTCAGGTCAGAATCGTCGGAAAGCGTCGAAGAAAACCTCTGGTGGGAAGTCGTGGCAAGACAACTTCAGCTGCATGCAGAAGCATGACGGGGAGAACAAGAGCGAAAACCCAAACGCCCGGACGATTGAGGTTCTGCAAGAGATGGCAAACTACTACGACCAGGTCAAAGACCATTGGCGTACTACAGCCTATCGCAAAGCAATCGCCGCTCTCCGTAAACAACCGAAGAAGATCACCACCAAAGATGAAGCCTTTGCGATCACATTCATCGGCGAACGCCTCGCCCTCAAGATCGAGGAGATAGTATGGACGAACCGACTACGCCGGCTCGACAACACCCGTCTGGAGCCCCGCGACGAGCTGCTCCAGAAGTTCCTGAACATCTACGGCGTCGGCTTCTCGCAAGCATCCAAATGGGTCAGCCAAGGGCACCAGACCCTCGACCATCTCCTGGCGCACGCCCACCTCACCGACAACCAAAAGATCGGCATCCTCCACTACGACGACTTCCTGAGCCGCATCCCCCGCGCCGAAGTCGAAGCTCACGGCGCCATCGTCCGCGCAGCTGTCCACGCCGTCGACAAGCACATCCACGTCACCATCATGGGCTCCTACCGCCGCGGCGCCACCGACACCGGCGACATCGACCTCATCGTCACCAAGCCCGACGCCCCCATCCACTACCTCCGCGCCGTCCTCCTCGACACCGTCATCCCGCTCCTCTTCGCCCAAGGCTTCCTCAAAGCCACCCTTGCCAGCACCTCGCCCGCGACCGGCACCAAATGGCACGGCGCGTCCGCCATCCCCGGCTCGTCGGTCTGGCGGCGCATCGATTTCCTCCTCGTTCCTTGGGACGAGATGGGGGCGGCGCTGATCTATTTCACCGGCAATGATATCTTCAATCGCAGTATCAGGCTGTTGGCGAGCAGGAAGGGGATGCGGCTGAATCAGCGCGGGTTGTGGCGCGATGTCATTAGGGGCGCGAATAGGGAGCGGATCACGCAGGGGACGTTGGTGGAGGGGAGGAGCGAGAGGAGGATCTTTGAGATTCTGGGTGTGCCGTGGAGACGGCCTGAGCATCGAATTTGTTGAGGGCTGGCAGGGAATGGACATGAGACGGGTGTGGGGACATATGTAGAGGCAGAGGCTGACATCCTCGTCACGGTAGGGTCTCGTGCTTGACTCTTGTGGTAGAGGGCACGTCTCAGGATGCGAGTTAGAAGGTATCTTGGAACCATTATTGAATCAAAGCCACAACGCTCCATCCACCACTCTCCCTATCTCCGTCTTCTCCTCTCTATACCCCTCGTTCTATTTCTCCGTCCTACACATCACACACCGCTTTTGTGTATCTTATTCCATTCCACGCTCGTCCTCTTCCGTGACGCAGATATGTTCCCGTATCCACCCTACCATCCTCCCCCAACATACAGCTAATGAAACCGTATCAAATCGAGAACGCTGGGGAAAGCCAAAAGACTCAAGGGTGTATTCCCTCAACCCATACCATCATCCACGAAGACCGACCAACCTAAACATTCCTTTTCCGTTCTTATACATCGGGTGAATGCTGGTCATAACATGATGCCCCAGAGGCAATTGCCTTACACCATCATTCATCTCAACGATCTACACACAGCCAGCGCACAAACAATTGCGATCCCCGACAGCGCGCATCCTCCACAGAACGGCTATCGGAGCGCGCCTTTGGCGAATATTGAAGGTAGAAAGACAAAGCCGAAACCTCCCGCTTCTGAAACCCCCACACTGATCGAACCCAACTCGCTTCTCGGATCATAATCACCCGGTGACCAGAACCGGAGCTCAGCGACACGTATAATAGCAATGAGTCTCCGGGCTCATCGGTCGAGATCTTGCTTCTCCGATGGACCGCCTGAGAGGACGGTCCCCGATCGCGGGCGAGACGGTAAGGGTCTGTGATACCGGCCCGCTGGTCTAGGAGCCATGTCCGTTGATGCAACCGACTCTTCTCCCTCCTTGGAGAGGGCGATGTAGTACGCCAAACGGGGCAGTCTTTCTTTTTATAGATAGATCGTGGGAGGAAGCGTCTTCGTCTTCAAGGCGCTCCGTGTCGACTGATCGCCGATGATTGAGCGGTCGATTTCGGAGTGGCTGAGATAGAGGCTGACGAGAGGTGTATGATTAGGACGGAGATATGAGGGCAGACGCGAGGTTGGTGTTGATGGAGGCGGTAGCGCGCCGGGTGACCTGAGCGGTCTCTTCTTTAGCGAAGTGTAGTAGGAGTGTTCAATCGAGGCGGTCCAGGAGGTTGGAACCGCCGTTGACGGCTTCGGACTCCTGATGTCAACTGCTGAGTTCTGTTGAAGCTGATGTGCGAGATCTCGCTATCTACAAACTCCTCGACGAGCCGGATATCGCTACGTTCGAAGTATGATCCTCCCTAACCCACCCTCTCCACCGTCTCCCGACTATCTTCCTCAATCTTCACTTCCATCCCATCACCGTCTCCTTCCCCTTCCACCTTCACCGCCCTCTTCTTCGCAACAATCTTCCGCCCAACCACCGCACTCGGACACAACCCCCTCCCACTCAACACACACTCCCCACACCTCCTCCCCACCGGCAAACAAACCGTCTGCCCGAACCCCACCAACAGATGATTAATCTCATGCCACCTATCCCTCGGCAACCACGCCTGCAGCCTCGCCCGCGTCTCCTCTGGCGCGCGTGTCTCATGCCACCCCCACAGATTCGTAATCCTATGCACATGCACATCGACGCCTATACCCTCCGTCCGCCCCCACGCCGCACTCAAGCACAGATACGCCATCTTCGGCCCCACGCCCGGCAGGGCCATCAGCCCCTCGGCCGTGTCCGGGATGTCGCCCGCCCAGTGATCGCGCAGGACGAGCGCGGCGGCTTTGATGTGGCGCGTCTTGGTGTTGTGGAAGCCGACGGCCCAGATCAGCTCGTTGAGGGTGTCCGGCGCCACGGCCAGGATGGAGGCGAGCGTGAGGCCGGGGGGTGGGAGGGCGGTTTGCAGGCGGCGCATGGCGGCCGCGGTGACGGTGTCTTTGGTTTGGGAGGAGAGCATCAGGGCGATGAGGGTTTGGAAGCGTTGGTCCTGTTGCGGTGGGTAGGGTGTTAGTATGTCTTTCTGGGAAGGGGACGGTAGGGTTCGGGGACATACTCTGGGCGATGCGTGGGCTTCGGCTAATGTCTCGCATCCCATCGTGTCGACTGGAGCGGGGATCTTCTTTCGCATCTCTTTCACGGCGGCGTATGTTTCTTCCCATTGAGGCGGCGGGTGGATCTCTACTTGCCCGTCTTGCTTGACGGCTTTCCTTGCCGGCTGGCTTTTGGCGTTCCGCGGTTTGTTCTCGTCTTGAACATTGCTCTCTAGGTTCGTTTTACGCTGAGTTTGGCGACAGCTGGTCGTTGTAACACTCACCACGGTCATGGGCGCTGGATCCGTCCCTCGTTTCCGTTTCCTCGCTCCCGTCAGAGACATTGGTAACGTTTCGATATCAACACTAGAGGTAGAGCCAGCGGAAGAAAGCTCCGAGCTGTTATCACCGCTGTCTACTGCCTCCTTGATCATCTCCTCTTCTTCCTCGCTCTTAGTGGCTGACACTCCATTCGCAACATAAGTACTGAGCGACTGTGCAAACCTTCGGGCCTGCAGTCGCGTTGACCTGCTCGTCGGTGAAGCTGTCTCAGTAAGCCTGGCGGTTTCTTTGGCGATGCGAGAAATATGCATGATGTGAACAATGCCTTCGAAGTAGAAGACGGTCAAGATCGAATAGAGCACCGAAAGGAGAAGATCTCGTAGAACCGCAAAACAGAGACTCGCACGAAATCAAGACAAACGACGAACAGCTTCAGCAATTATAGAACTTCCTGACTGTATCGTAGAAATCATCAAGCATCTTTAACTACACTTTATCACTCAAGCTTCTAAGAGTAGCTGTAGAGTAGAAATCAAGCTATGTAGACGCCTGTGGGTACCTTAGAGAAGCCCACCCCTCGAACCACGCATCAACCTTCCGCCGCTACACTAACCCCCAACCAACCTACACCTCCTCCCCCCCTCACTCGCCCACCACAATGCCGCCGCCGCAAGACGACTACCAACCCCCCCCAACCGTCGGCACCCTCCGCCTAAAAGGCACCAAAGACTCCGCCATCACCAAAAAGAAGAAAAAGAAAAAACCCAAACCCCCCCTCTCGCCCGCGCCCGTCCCCGAAGCCGGTACATCCACAACCGCCCCACCGACAGACGAGCCACCAGACCCCCCGACACCGACGAAAGAACGCGGCGTCCACCCACTCCAGGACACAAACGCCGATGCCAACGGGGAGGAAGCGACGCACGTGTCCAAAACGGCAGCGGAGCGCCGGCACGAGGAGATGCGGCGGAAGAGGGTACGTTTCTTTCCGTTCTATACTCCACACCGACGGGTGAGTGAGTGAAGGCGTGCGGGCGGTGCTGATGCGGGCGGTGGGTGTAGCTGGACGAGCGGCTGAAGCGCGAGGGGGTCAAGACGCACAAGGAGCGGGTCGAGGAGCTGAATCGGTATTTGAGCAATTTGAGCGAACATCATGATATGTGAGTTTTATGTTTTACTTTTACTTTACTTCCGGGGTGGTGCTGACGGTGGGGGGGAATAGGCCGAGAATTGGGCCGGGGTAAGGTGTGTTTTGGGGTTGGGGATGGATGTGGGGTTGGGGGATGGGGGATGGGGAGGACCATGGGCTTTTCGGGGCTGTTGGTTCGTGACGGCTTTTTTGTACGGTTCTTCGGTGTGGATTCGCATGGGGTTGCCTTCGCAAGAAGCACGTCTGTAGCAGCACGATGGGCTGGAGTAGATAATGGACCTGGCGTAACAAGGATATAGGTAGTGGTAGTGCTTTTCTTCATTGCTCGTATGGACACTAATTTACAATTCCTTCCCGCTGCTCCTCCCCTCTCACCGACCTCAAGGCTAGATCACCTTCAATAAAACCCCAAAATGAAATCAAGACTCCTGGGCAAACTAAAACCGCTAGTCAAGTAAACTCGTGTACTGAACGTGACTAAGAAGGTCTGTATATGGTATGTCCACAAGACCAATCGAGCGATCTGCATCCTCCCGCCATCATATCATCATAGCAACAGCAACCGCACCACCAAGCATCAAAACGATCTCTTTCCCCATACTGGCCGCGGCCGCACCAGATTGCAAGCCCGGGGAGCCCGTCGATGTAGTCGCCGGGTTGACGCCGGCCGTTCCGCTGGGTGTGGGTGCGACGGAGTACGGAGCGGGGACGACCGTTACGGCCGTGACGGTGCTCTGGCTACCGTCGGGCAAAGTGGTGGTGTGTAGGATTGTTGAGGTGATGGAGCGTGAAGATGCAGCCGAAGACGATGGCGCGCCTGTTGTGGCTGCCCCAGCGTTTCCAGCGGAGTCTGTAAGAGTGACAAAGCCTCCACCGACGGTGCTGACGATTGTGACGCCAGTTCCATCCGTAGTGGTGACTACTGACCCAGGAGCTGAGGGCGAGGGTGAAAGAGTGACAAAGCCTCCACCGACAGTGCTGACGATTGTGACGCCAGTTCCGTCCGTAGTGGTTACTACTGACCCCGAAGCTGCGGGTGAGGGCGAAAGAGTGACAAAGCCTCCACCAACAGTACTGACGATCGTGACGCTTGATCCATCCGTAGTGGTCACGACTGACCCAGGAGCCGTGGCTACCACAGTAGCTGTGGAGACCCCACCTGCAGCAGATCCTGCTGCGGTCGACGCAGCTACTCCGGATTGACTCTGTGAGCTTTGTTGAGCCGCCGAGCTAGGCTGATTCTGCGAGGAACCTGGTGCCTGGCTTGGGGCGGCGACTGTGCTTGCCGGTCGAGTACTGGTTACCATGACTGTGGTTGGTGGTAGTGGACTACTCGCTGGGGGCGAATTTGCTGGAGCTGAGCTCGATGGGGCTGAGCTAGCTGGTGACAAAATTGCAGGTGCGCTGGTTTGACCGCCCTGGCTTGACTGAGACATAGGAACTGGCGTTTGCTTCTCCGCACTTCTACTGCTCGCCATCACCGGGTTTTCCGCAGAGCTGGACGGTGGTACGATTACAGTCTGAGTGCTCGTCGCCGGCGCCTCCGCTGTAGTTGTACTGTTCGGTTCGGTCGCGCGTCTCGCAAGTGATACCAATTTGGTGGCTATAGCAGCATTTTCTGAATGCACAGCTTCCAGGGCAGTAAGATCCTCCCGAAAGACGCCATGCTTGAATCTGGTTGGTGAATAGTGGTGCAAGGCGGCATGCAACGCATTCTCATCCACCTCTTTCAACAATTGTTGGAAGGCGGCCATGTCAGCCGCGGCCTCTAATGTATCATCGCCATTATCGGACGTGGCTTCCGCTGCAACGAAGCTGGTGAATCGTGCCAAAAGGAGAGACCAAACGAAGAGGGTACGGATAGACAGCATGGTCAAGAGTCGTGGACGTGGAGGAAGCTAGATTAAAGCCGTGACGCGTTGTGTTCCGACGCAAACCACAAGAACTTTGCAAAACCAGTGCGTTATCTGTACATGTTCAGGTTAGCTATACGAAGTATATGTGTTGACGGACTGCAACATGAGGCAGGGCGCACCTCAGGAAAGCGAATGCGACGGCACGCCTTGCTTGTAGGTGCCAAGAACAGGGTTGCTTTTTCTCAGGTATCAATGAACGAATTCTGTGGGTCCAGTAACTACAAGGAAAACGAAAGTGAGGAGTGATAATCCATACGGTGATATGAGGGAGTCGAGGGCTGAGGATAGGATGATAGGTGTGGGGGTTTTTGGAGTTGAACGGAGGAAGCAGGAACAGAATGGTCAGAGAACATAGTTCAGCCACCTCCCAGATATGGTTAAGTTATGTTAAGATGTGGTAACTTGACCAAAATACGGTACGGACTAAGTTTACCAAATAGGGGACGCGCGCCGCTTGTAACATGTTCTCATTGGCTGGAATTAATTAATTAATTATCAATAATTATGAATTGAGTTACGAGCAAAAACCATGTGCAATGCATAAAGTAAGGGTCAGGGTCCTCGGTACGAGAACAGTACAAGTCGAGTTGTGTGTGTCCCATGATCCATTGCATAGTATTGTTATGCATCCCATGATGATCTGGACTGAAGATCGAGCAAAGCGCTTCTCAACATGCAAATTCGTTACAAGTATGAAAATACCTTTGAGTAACGACTCCAGAAGGTGAATACCTTACGTGTATGAGCCCACAGGAGCATCCCTGGCGCCATGGGAAAAACATGCCGATGATAGGGAGGTTTTGCCACGAAAACAAGTCCTCAGACAAGTCATCTGGGTGGCTGCCCATTGTAGTTAGTAGCTGAGCTAGACTATAAATCAATTACATCAATAATTAATCATAATTATTGTCACAGCATGCAGAAGTGACGAAGGTTTGTCTAAATTATCTATCTAACTATATCGGTAAGACCCTAACCTGATATGTGACTTGATCCTCGGTTACAACTGTTGTAAGCGAGGATCAAGTCCTACCCCCTGTGACTGCCTGAAACGGTTGCCTCTAGCCCAATTAAGGACTTGTCTGAGGACTTGTTTTTGTGGCAAAACCTCCCTGATGTTATGGACGAGCCTACATACCTTAGCGGTACCTATAAGCATGGCACAACTCGTGGAAATTAAACATGACCTCACGTGAGGCTTGAATCTAATTTTAGGCCCAGCACTCGCATGTCGTATAACCAGTGCCACTGATGGATGTCATTTGAGCGGTTGAAACATCTGACCACAAGGGTAACTAAGGTACTGTACGTATCAAGCCTTAAAACTTCTAGGTTACCTTAGGTACCTTAAGGTAGCACTCACTCATTGGCCTGTACTTTGTAGTCGGTATCTCGATCGTGTCTTGAGTCTAGTAAGGTAGTCAAGGAAGGCCAACAACACGCCCGGTCTGGGAATGTCTTCGTTCTCTTCGAATGGTACATCAAATCGGTAGCGGAGGCTCCGGGTGCGTCTTTTGATTAGGCATAGGATCCTTCCCATGCAATAGCCCTGTGAGAGGTCTGTGAGAAGATCCACATATACCATGGCGTCCTAGCAGTCATACAAATTCCAGAACGTAGATATATATCCTCAACTAGCTAAGAAAACACAGATGCTTAAAGACATGATGGGCGTCGAAAAGGTTTCATGTGCATGGGGTATCCCGAACATCCTGTTCCAACTCCAGCCCCCTGATAGATCTTGACGATGAACGTTTTACAAATTCGGTGCGATAGTGGTGCAGTAGACCTTCTCACTGTCAAGGCGGGATGCTGTTGGGCAGAGGAGGCTGTCCTCGCTGCTCCACGATCTCATCCATCTTCGCATCCGTAGATCGCCCACGGACCGGTTGGCCCTCTTGCGCCACCGCCAACAGGCTTGCGCGGCTCCCTGCCTGGTCCGCCGCGTTCCTGGGAGGGCTCTTGGCTCGATCCTTCTCTGCTTCTCGCTCCTTCCGCTCCTCCTTGGCTTGGAGCACCTTGGCTCTCAGCCACCCGATTGGACCTTTCTTCTCGCTTTCGGGAGAGACGTCCTTGTCCTTGTCCTTTCCGAGCCCAGCTTCATTATGAGGGGGTGGAGAAGTCGACGGAAAGCCTGTGCTCCAAGGTTCCGTGCCAAGCTGCTGCGCGTCGTCGGTGATACTTTTGCGAGGCCGATGGGAGCTCCCGATCGAGCTCGAACTAAATGCCGCCCCAGCGTTGGTACCAAGATTGGGCCCGGTTGCCACAGGGCCAATGTTCCCGTGATCGTAACTCTTTTGCGAGGAAGAGAGACGCCACCGATGTCGCTTCTCTTTCTTGTCGGGTTTATTTACCGAGTTGTCCGTTTGGTCATAGTCGGACTGATCCGTCATGGATGAATGCGAGTCCATTGATGGTGGCGGTGATCTGGCTGGCTGGAGTGTTGCATCCGAATGATACTGAAGGTTTGCTTCACCCAAGCGTGGAGTCTCTGCTTCGTGCGTGCCATCCACTGCTATCGGGGGCACTTCGATCGTCGGCGTTGCCTCAGCATCTGATGTACCTGGAAATGTGACTGATGCTAATGGATCCAGTCTTGGATTAATTCCGATGCCCGGAGTTGGCATTGGCGTGTGGAACGGTGGCGTCGCTGGCGAGTCTGGAACTGCTAGGCCGCCCTGTAAAGAATTGGTGGAACTATGGGCGCTCTGGTCGGTACCGCCTAACACGCGCTTTTTCTTGAGCTTGTTAGGTTGTTTCGATTCCTTCCGTTCGCCGTCACTTGTGGGAGACTTCGAGAAGAAAGTCGAAACTTTGCGCTCCTTGGTAGGTGTAATCGATGGAGGCTGAACCTCAACGCCCACTGGTAGGCTCGGGAGATGGAGTCTTTGCGCAGAAACTGATCGCTCGTTGCCCGTCGCACTGCCAGCAGCAGGCAGATTAGGATCCATTTGTGGAGGATGCTCGGTTGTAGGTGTTATAGAGGACGTAGCGGACCATGACCGTTGCGTAGATGGTACCTGTGCCGATTTCGGTTTCAGGGAAGACGACATTTGACCATCCTCCGAAATAAAGTTGGGGGTTGCAAACCTGGTGGGCGTTGGTGTCAGTGGTTCGAGGGGCTTGCTGAAACGCCCTGCTGATGATAAGCCTGGTGACTTCTTGGATGGGAGTGTATTGCTCCTGTGAACACCGCTGCCGGTATTATTGTTCGTATAGGGCGTCCCACCGGACGGGGTGATCGGGCTGGGCACATTTGTAGAATGCTTCGATTGCTTGGATGAAACAGATACGTTCCGTCGTACACCACCAAACTTGCGAAGGCTGTCTGCTCCAGCGCTAGCATTGGAGGCTGACCGACCAAGGCCCGCTTTCGGAATCCTGGGTTGGTTTGTATTTGGGGTCGTTGCTTGTGGGCTCGGAAGACCACTTCGAACCTCTCTGACCGTGTTCTCGTCGGCCGCGGTACCGGTCATGCCGATTAGAAAGCTATCCTGGTTCTCGATCAAGAAATCCAGGACATCCTGACTAAGCCTGTATTCCTTTGGCGCCATATCGTGAGACGGGTGAGATAACATTCCCGGCTGAAAGATAGCCGCCAAGTTCGGTGATGTCATGCGGTTAAGGTCGGACTTGGAGGAGAAGACTGCCAGAAGATCCAAGATGTATAGCAAGAGTTGCCTATTTAGTGGGGGCATCTCGGTGATCAACCTCTGGTAGGTTGCGATGGCTTCCTCGTGATTAAAACCTCCAACGTCTTGTGCTTGGGCCTCCATATCTCCGACAGCTTGGTGCTGATGATTACGCAGAGGCTCCCGAAAACGCTCGTAGAAATCCAGTGGGATTATTGGTTCGGGAAGCTGGTTGAGATAACGTCGCAGAATGTTGGCGGCATCATGGACGGTATAGCCAGTCCAGTCCAACCCTTTGCCGTAACGATCTGGAGAATCAAAAACCTGTTGCAGGTCCTTGATGCGCTTAGAGGAGCCACTGAGCCGGAAGATACCCTCAACATCGGTAGCTAAAAAGGTTCAATACGCAGGTCCAGATCCTAATGTAGATAGCGATAAGGGGGCACGTACCTTTCTCTTTCAGGAACACTCCACACTTGGCGATTACTATTGGCACATACCCGTAGACGAAGCTCTCTCCTTGCTCGTTGGTGAGAGATATGGCCACGTGCGCATACCTTATGCTGACTTGAAGCGGTACACCGAAGATTCCCGTCGGTTTATCTGCTAAAGAGAACTTGGTAAGCCGTTGTACTTCATGATCGTTTCATCAAGATCCACTGTAGGTACGAGATTGAGTTGAAACAGAAAGCGGGACTAAGCATCCAACTTGGATGGATTTTGAACGTAAGGAGCGAAGCCTTGAGTTTGTTACAAGAGTTCATGGAGAAGGCACTTTCTGAACCTAAAAACATCGGAACAGAGTGCAGTGGCAACTTCAATTGCGAAGAGTGAGTCTTGATGTAGAAGACGATTTGGTGATCAAACGAAACGGGACAGATGAGGGTGGTGCCCGACTGGGTGTCGCTGTGAGACCTGAGCCGGTCGCGCAGCGAAGAAGTTCAGTGACTAGTGTCACACCTCCTCAACTGGAGACGACTGGAGTCGATCGATTTGATACGAGAAGGGAAACGGGGCGTGAATTACCCTTCTCCTCTTCCTTCTTTGAATTCTTCTTGAATTGTTTCCACCATGAAGCCAGATCGCGCTTCGTCGGAGGTGAAGCAGCCATTTGCGCTTGCTGGATTGCCGTAGACGATGTTGGATTGATTCTAGTTCCCATAACACGAAATGTCCGACAATTCTCGGGCTGGTGGGTTGTGTGTCGTGTGATCTCCTCGAACTCTCAGCCTCCGAAGTCCAGCGCGTGGTCTAACGAAGTAGCTCTGGTACGAGTACCGGAATTGCACCCCCTTCCGAACAACGCCTGAAGGCGAGATGCCGTATTGATCAAGGCCGTCGCAACCAAAGCACGAAGAGTGCAGGTGGTCGCCGAAAGTTGAAAATTACTGCCAGGTGAGACTCGAGTGTTCAAGATGCTGAAGTTTTCGCAATGACTGTATTGAGTGCTAGTTTGCTCATCGAAATGAAGAACGCGACGGACGCGATCTGGCAGGACTTGGACTCGATGCTACCCAGCCGTTGCAAAGGCGCATCCACAAGTTGATGGCTGTCAGCTGCTCATGCACAGTCTCTCGGTGCGTACCAGCAGGATGCAGGATTGTCGAAGGGGATTGGACAAGAAGGCTGTGTGGATGGTTGACGCAAATCGGTGCCGTTCTCGAATTGACTGGCGCTAGTATGTTGTTTGCAGTGGCAGGCGATATGACCTTACTGTGAATTATGGACGAGCTCCGACCGATCTTTGATATAGAAGGTACCTTATAGTTTCAAGACAAGACACTGCATCCAATCCAAGCAGCAAAATTTGGGAGGATGGAGGTTTATGAGGTTGGGGCTAAGACTTGAGCTCCTCCTGGTCACGCTTCTCGCTTGTGATCGTTTGAGAGAGCTTCCTAACTTTGTATCGTAAGGAGGTGATAATGTTGAACGAAGTTCGTGAAGGTCATTTCTCCGAGATAATCTTTGGCAACGCTTCTACCTTGAGTGCTAAGATTGAGAGCCTTGGCGCCATCATCGTATCGGGAGTTGCCGTCCAACGGTGGGCTCGCGTAAAGAATCCAAGCTCTGTTGAAAGCTTCCCCTAAGAATCACAGGAGCCACTGAGCTTCTGGACACCGCCCTGTAAAGTCGAAGAAGCACCTTTTACAATTCATACTGAGCGTGACGATGGACGGGTGAGATCTGCACCCGCAAATCTTTACAAGCCGGCACTGACCTCGAGTCTTTTTCAGTCTAAATGCAGCAGAACAGCGAGAGCTGCAGACCCGGATGGAGAAGAAACAAATGAAAGAATTCATGACCGTGAGTCTCATCTGCCGCCAACCTGGTTGTTGCCATTACACCCGGGAGCATATCCAAGCCTTCCCAGCCTCCGGGGCCGCCCTGGGCAACTCGCACCAATTATGAGTGCTGATGAGCGCGTCAACCCAGATGTACTCGAGGCTTGTCCAGCGATGTTTCGATGACTGCGTCGACGATTTCACAACAAAGTCATTACATACCAAAGAGGAGGGCTGCGTGATGCGGTGTGTCGACAAGTACCTGAAAGGTTCGGAACGACTAGGCCAGCGCTTTCAGGAGCAGAATGCCGCCATGATGCAGTCAGGGCAGATGCCAGGTAGATGAAGGATTGAGAAAGTCACAGACGTCGTGGCAGAAACAGGCGCCTCTCCTACCTCTCCAGGCAGCAAGTTAGGGAATCACTTGCGCATCGTGGCGTTTGGTTTCCGTTGTCGAACCGGCCTTCAGCCATGGGCTGCGTTTTGCACTCAGCCGGACAAGTTTTATATAGGAATTGCCAACTCCACTCTGGTTGTGGAGAGCTTGGTATCGAGTTTAGAGACAAACTGAAAATGCGCTCGACGATGTTTGCCAGGGTGCCGGGTGCCGTACAGCGGATCCTACAAAGTTGGCTCCAGCACTCACGCAACTTTTTTTTTGAAACTTCTTCAAAATCAAGCTCAAACAACAGCATTTTGATGTTAAAATCACAACTAAACACTTATTTCTAT
>JAABUJ010003299.1_pt1 | contig 18332 bp, 18 predicted proteins | sample 5559131 | NCBI WGS metagenome assembly JAABUJ01 (sample SAMN10711875, study PRJNA513366) | rock metagenome | isolation source: Antarctica rocks | place: Antarctica: Victoria Land, Mt New Zealand nord | collected 2016-01-07 | reverse complement strand
CCACCGTCGCGGTACTGGCCACGCGCGGTGCGCACCCGGATGCGCTCACGGCCGGCGAGCGCCGGAGCGAACAGGGCCCAGAGCTCCTCAGGGGAGTGACCAGGCCGGGACGTCGGGGCAGGCGTGTCGGTCGCGGGGGAAGTCGCGAGCGTCATGAAGACCCTTTCTCAAGGGCTCCGGGCGCGCGAGATCGCGACACGCCAAAGGCCCAGCGGGAGGAAGTTCTCCACAGCCGGGTTTGCCGCGTACGCTCAAGACTTGTAGGGGCCGTTTGAGCGGACGCTTTGGTGTCCGGGCTGTGGCTTCTGGGAGAGCGGCTCCTCATCTGCGCAAACAGGTGCCGGGGCCGCTTTTCTTGTTGGTGCTACCTCACGCAGCAGCTCCCTTGCTGTCGAGGGCGATCGCCGCGCTCGCCCAGGCACCCACTGGCAGGATCCGGAGCGCATCGACGGGGTGTTCTTCGAGCGCTGAGAGCAGCTCAGAGTCCCGAACGATGAGCCACGCGTCGGTGCCGGTGGCGAGCAGCCGCGCGTTCGCGGGCAGGGGCTCGTCGGCGTCACGGAGCAGCTGGGCTGCCTTGCGGTCCCGGGCGAGGAGCTTGGCGGTGCGCGCGTCGACGTCAGCCCGATTCGTGGGCCGGGCGGCGCCGAGCTCGAACAGGACCCTCGCGATGAGCGCATCGCGCGGCCCGAAGGGATTCCCCTCGAGGAAGAGACCGAGTTCCGGGCGCATCAGGTTGCGCACGGTGCCCACGGAAAGCTCTGCCGCCCGTGACACGGCCCGCATCGACCAGCCGAACGTGGGCGCTGCGGCCACCTGATCCTCCTTCATTGAGTGCATCGATCGTGACGGTAGGCGCAGCGGCCGAGGGGCACGGGGCGACACGCCGCACTCTGTACGACTGTGAACCACATCCATGTAGCTCTCCCGCACACGCGTTCCCCGGTGGTCGAGACTCACCCACCCTGCCCCGGCTATGTTCGAGAGTCGAACACCATCCTGCCTACCTGATCTTCGGATGGAGCTAGGTGGTCGAGAGTTCACCACCCGGGGTACGGGCCGGTCGCGGCGCCGAATGGTGGGTCTGCGTCCGGGACGGCACGAGCTCGCGTCGACGTTCCGACAGCAGCCGAAGCGCCAGGCGCTCGTCATCGAGCACGACCTGACGCAAGCCCTTGGTCCTGATTGCGACCACAGCCACCGTCCGGGCATCACCAGGGTCGTTCTTGCGGCTCGCTGTCGACTTCCTTGACGACCTCGTCACCTTTGACCGCAAGCTCAACGACATCACCGGCCGTATCAAGCCCGCGGTGGAGGCGACCGGCACGTCGACCATGTGCGGTCCTGCGCGCCGGTCTGCCGCGACCTGGGCCTGCCCGTCCTCGGCGTCTGGCCCGGCGCGGGCGCCGCTAGGCACCGATATCGCCGCGGGAGCATCCGCCGCTGTCGAGGCCGTGTGGTGCGGCCAGCGACACACCGCACGGTCCAGGACGGCGGGCACGAGCGGCGGCCGGCGTGCGTAGGACCGGCGCGGCGCCGAGCCAGGTCTCCAGCACTACCGGGGTCGCCGGGTCGGACCTCCAAGTCGTGGAGGTCACGTCCATCGGCGATCTTGCCAGTTAGGTCCGCGCACTTGTCGTCCCGCAGCGCGTCTGGTTGGGTATCGGTTATGCATCCTCGTTTCTTGCCCGCCGTCGTGCTCGGTGGCGCTGTCCTCGCCCTGACTGCTTGCAGCAGCGGGACGAGCACCAGCGCGAAGACGGTGGTCAGCGCCGTGCCGCGGACTGGTGCGCCGAGCGCTGCGCCTGGCAGCTTCGTCGCGACGGACTTCGCCAGCGTCATGGCGGCGGCGAAGGGCCAGACCGTGAATTGGTACATGTACGGCGGCGACGACAAGCTCAACGCCTTTGTCAACGGCTACGTCAAGAGCGTGCTGGCCAAGGACGGCATCACCCTGAACCAGGTGAAGATCACCGATACCGTCGACGCGGTCAACAAGGTGCTCGCCGAGAAGCAGGCTGGCAAGACCGAGGGCGGCTCGGTCGACATGATCTGGATCAACGGCGAGAACTTCGCCACGCTCAAGCAGGCCAACGCTGTCTACTGCGGCTACGTCGCCACCGAGCCCAGCGCCAAGTACGTCGACCTGACCGCGCCGGCTTTGGCCAACGACTTCGGTCTGCCCGTCGCGGGCTGCGAGACGCCTTGGCAGCAGGCGACCTCAACCTTGGTCTACAACCGCGCGCACCTGACGACGGCAGACACCCAGAGCGTTACGTCGCTGTTCGCGTGGGCCAAGGCGCACCCGGGCCGCTTCACCTATCCGGCGCCCCCGGACTTCACCGGCTCGATGGCGGTGCGGACGGTCTTCTACGACACCGCCGGCGGCCCGTCCTCGCTGCTCGGCCCGTTCGACAAGGCCAAGTACGCCCCGCTGGCCGCGAAGACCTGGCAACGTCTGAACGACCTCGAGCCTTCGCTCTACCGCGCGGGCAAGACCTACCCGGCGGCCGAGCCCGCCGTCGAGAAGCTGTTCGGCAGCGGGCAGATCGATGCCTTCCTGACCTATGACTCCAGCGCGATCGGCGCCGACGTCGCCAAGGGCACGTTCCCGAAGACGACCAAAAGCGCGGTGTTCTCCTCCGGCAACATCGGCAACTACAGCTACACCGCGATCCCGAGCAACGCCGCGCACAAGGCCGCCGCGATCGTGCTGGCCAACCTGCTGCTCTCGCCCGAGGCCGCTATCGTCAATGCCGGTCCGCAGGGCGCCGGCTTCACCTCCGCCGACGACCTCAGCAAGGTCAGCGTCGCGCAGAAGGCCCAGCTGCAGAAGGCGGCCGCGTCGCCGTACCAGGTCGAGCCGGCCGTGCTGTCCACGCACACCCTGCCCGAGATCGCCTCGAAGTACGTGACCGCGCTCGAGAAGGACTGGAAGACCAACGTCCTCCAAAAGTAGGCGGCGCGTACGGCGGGTGCCGCAGCCCATCCGCACCACCCTGCTCCTGCTGCCCGCGCTGCTGGTCGTGACCGCGCTGTTCCTCGGCGGGCTGTTCCTGGCCGTCAAGGAGTCGCTCGGCTACGAGCCGGTCATCGGGCAGACGGCGCTGTCGCTGGACGCCTACCGCGCGCTGCTCGATGACACCGAGGTACGCCGCTCCATCGCCTTGACGGTGCGGCTGGCCCTGACCGCGACCGCGGTCAGCGCCGCCCTCGGCGTCGCCTGCGCGCTCCTGATCCGGCGGCTGCGGTGGGGCCGTCGGGCGGCGGCGTTCGTCTTCCAGCTCGCGCTGCCCGTGCCACACGTCGTGGGCGCGCTCGCGGCGTTCCTGCTGCTGGACCAGGCCGGTCTGCTCAGCCGGGTGCTGCACGCGGTCGGGCTGGTCGGCGCACCCGCGAGCGCGCCCGAGTTGACCATGGACGGCTTCGGGTTCGCCATCCTCGCGGAGTACGTCTGGAAGGAAGCGCCGTTCATCGGCGTCGTTGTGCTGGCCGCGCTCGCCGGCGGGATCGCCGAGCTCGAGGACGTCGCCGGGAGCCTGGGTGCCGGCCCGTGGCGGCGGTTCCGCTACGTCGTCCTGCCGCTGATCACCCCAGCGGTGCTGTCGACATCGGTCATCGTCTTCGCGTTCAGCTTCGGCTCCTATGAGGTGCCGTTCCTGCTCGGGCGCAGCTTCCCGACCACGCTGCCGGTCGTGGCCTACCAGAGCTACACCCAGACCGACATCACCGACCATGTGCGCGGCGCCGCCATCAACGTCACCATCACTGCGATCGTCGCCCTGGTCGTGCTGCTCTACCTGGTGCTCACCGAACGGGCGCTGCGGCCCACCAGGAGTCGGGCATGACCCGCGGCGCTCCCGTCGTGCGCGCCGTCGGCGTACCGCTGCTGGTACTCGGGGTGCTCGTGCCGTTCGTGCCGCTGGTGCTGTGGGCGACGGCGCGCAGCTACGCCTACCCGGCGCTGGTGCCCACGCAGCGCTCGTCGCGGCCGGTCCGGCTGCTCGTCGACCCGGGTTCGGAGGTGCTGCGCGGGCTGCTGCAGTCACTCGAGATCGCCTGCACCGTCGCGGTCATCGCCTGCCTCATCGGGCTCTGCGCGGGCCGCGCGATGGGCGTGCACCGATTCCGCGGCCGACGCGCGGTGCAGTTCCTGCTGCTCGCGCCGATCATCGTGCCCGGGCTGGCGGTCGTGCTGCCGCTGGACGTGCGCATCATCCGGATGGGTCTGGACGGCACGGTCCGCGGCGTCGTGCTCGTGCACCTGTTGGCCGCGGTCCCCTACGTGACGCTCGTGATGAGCAGCGTGTTCGCCAACCTCGACCTGCGCCTGGAGGAGCAGGCCCGCACCCTCGGCGCCCGCCCCCTGCAGGTACTGCTGCGCGTCACGTTGCCCGCGGTGGCACCCGGGCTCGCGGTCGCGGCGCTGTTCGCGTTCCTGCTGTCCTGGGGCGAGTACATACTCGCGCTCACCATCGGCGCCCCCAACATCAAGACCCTGCCCGTGCTGCTCTACGCCTACGTCGGCTCCAGCGACCTGCCCGTCGCGGCCGCCCTCGGGCTGGCGCTGGTGCTCCCGCCGGTGCTCCTGCTGACCCTGACGAGCCGCTTCCTGTCGGGCAACGGCTCCGCCGTCGCCGGGTTCGGCCGGCTGTGACCGCCACCCGCGTCGAGCTCCAGGGCCTGTCGAAGTCCTACAGCCGTACGCCGGTGCTCACCGACCTAACCCTGTCCGTCGAGCCCGGCACGCTGGTCGCCCTGCTCGGCCCGAGCGGCTGCGGCAAGACCACGACCCTGCGCATCGTGGCCGGCCTGGTCGACCCGAGCCAGGGTGAGGTGCTGTTCGACGGCCGCAGCGTGCTGGCCCGGCCACCCGAGCGCCGGCCCGTCGCGATGGTCTTCCAGGCGCCGCTGCTGTTCCCGCACATGAGCATCGGCGACAACGTCGCCTTCGGGCTGCGGATGGGCGGTACCGGTCGGACCCAGCGCCGGGCGCGCGCGCTCGAGGCGCTGGAACGCGTGCAACTGGGCGGCTACGCGACCCGCAGGCCCGGCGAGCTGTCCGGCGGCCAGGAGCAGCGGGTGTCGCTGGCCCGCGCCCTGGTCGTCGAACCCTCGGTGCTGCTGCTCGATGAGCCGTTCAGCGCCCTGGACGCGGCCCTGCGGGTCGAGATGCGCGACCTGGTCCTGACCCTGCAGCGCGAGTCCGGGGTCACCACGCTGTTCGTCACCCACGACCAGGAGGAGGCCGTCGTGCTCGCCGACCGCATCGCGCTGGTGCTGCAAGGCCGGCTGCAGCAGTACGCCCCGCCTGCCCACTTCTACGACGCCCCCGCGAGCCTGCCGGTCGCGCAGTTCTTCCGCGCCGCCAACCAGTTCCCGGGCGTCGTCTCGGCCGGCGTGCACACCTCCGCCCTCGGGCCCGTCCCCACCCCGGGTACCCCGGACGGACCGGGCGTGCTCGTCCTACGGCAGGAGGGGGTGCTCCTGGAAGGGCCGGACGGGCCCGGGGTGCTGCCCGGCACGGTCCGGGCGGCGGTGTTCCTGGGCACCGCCGTGCGACTCGAGGTCGCCCTGGCGTCCGGCGCCGTCGTCACCGCGGTCGTGCCACCCGGGCGGCGGGTGGCCGTGGGTGACCACGTCGGCGTGCGCCTGCCCGCAGGCCGGGTGTTCGCATGAGCGCGCTCGACCTGCCCTCCACCCACCAGGTGCTCGACGTCGTCATCGACACCGACCCGATGAACGAGATCGACGACCAGTTCGCGATCGTCTGGGCGCTGCTACGGCCCGACCGGCTGCGCGTGCGCGCTCTGACCGCGGCGCCGTGGCTGTCCGACGAGCAGACCTACCTGACCACCGACCCCGCCGTCGACCGGCCCCGGCACACCCCGCGGCTGCGTGCGGCCGTCGCCCCGGCCGAGGGACAGGCCCGCGCGTACGACGAGCTGTCCCGGATCGTGGACCTCATGGGCGTCGAGGTACCCGTGCACCGCGGCGCGGCCCGCTTCATGACCTCGCCGTCCGACCCGGTCACCTCGCCGGCGGTGGAGGCGCTGATCTCCCTGGCGCACGAGCAGCGCGACGGGCCGCTCTACGTCGTCGGCATCGCCTGCGCGACCAACCTAGCGTCCGCGCTGCTGCTTGACCCCCCGATCGCCGAGCGGGTCTGCGTCGTGTGGACCAGCGCGCACCCGACCTGGTGGCCGCGCCCGACCGCGTCGTACAACCTCTCGCTGGACCTGCACGCCAGCCGGCACCTGTTCGACAGCGGCGTACCCCTGGTCTACCTACCCGGCTACACCGTCGGCGAGGAGCTGCGCACCACACGCCCCGAGCTGGAGGCGCACGTACGTGGGGGCGGGCCGGTGGGCGACTACCTCTGGCAGACGTGGGAGTCGCACTGGATGACCGGCCGCGCCCAGCCAGGCTTCAGCAAGGTCATCTGGGACCTCGTCAACATCGCCTACCTCGTCGAGCCGGCCTGGCTCGAGACCTCCCTGGTCAGCTCGCCCGTCCTGACCGACGAACTGCGCTGGGAACGCCCGCCTGGCCGGCACCTCATCCGCGAGGCGCACGACTTGGACCGCGACGCCTGCTTCGGCGACCTGTTCCGCCTGCTCGCCCAGCCCTGAACGCAGCTACCGTTCAGGAATACACCGGCTTCTGGTCATGCTCCAGCTCGCCAGGTTCGTCGTCGGCGTACTGGTCGACCGGCTACGAACGCCAGTGCCCCTGACTGACTGCGCCTCCCTGTCGTCTTGGGACGACGAGCACGTCGGGGGCAGATCCGCGCTGCCTCCTGGGCGTCTCGGATGCACGAGGGTGAGACATGGCGCGCACCGCAAGGCGGTGCGGCGCGGCCACTTAGCGGGCGGCGTAGCGCGCGCGGACGCTACTTCGACCAGCGGTGACGACGTGCAGAGCGCCGGCGAGCACCAGCAGGTGATCACCACGAGGGATCGGGCACCGCTGACCACTTCGTGCACCTCAGAACACCTCAGGCGGGCCAGCACCCGGCCACGCTTCGCCCGCGATGAAGGCCGGCCCGTCACGGCTGCCCGTCTGCTTGGGTGGAGGGATGTACCTGGACCCGCACTCGGCGGACTTCGTCGCTCGGCGGGACGAAATCTTCGCCGACCTGCGCGAGCACTGCCCGGTCGCGCACTCCACCGCCTACGGCGGCTTCCACCTGCTGACCCGCTACGCCGACGTGCGCACGGCCCTGGCCGACTGGCGGACCTTCTCCTCGGCCGCGCCGGGCCGCATCGCGCTGCCGCCGACGGGGGACGGCACAGGGTTGCCGCTGGCGCCTCTGGAGCTGGACCCGCCGCGGCAGCAGGAGCTGCGTGCGTTGGTCGACCCGTACCTGCGGCGCCCGGTGGTAGAGGCGTTCGCCCCGCAGGTGCGCGCCCTGGCGGACTCGCTCGTCACCGGGCCAGAGCTCGACGTCGTACGCGACCTGGCCCTCCCGCTCGTCTCGGGGGCACTAGGGCTGGTGCTGGGACTACCGCCGGAAGCGGCTGAGCTGGGCACGCGGTGGGCGCAGGCGGTGTTCGCCGACCGGCTGACCGATCCCGCCGCGGTCGCGAATGCGCAGGTCGAGATGGTGCTGTGGGTCGAGGACCTGCTCGCACAGCGCCGGGCAGTACCGCGCGACGACGCGTTCACAGCGCTGGCGCTCGGCGACGTGACGGCGCACGAGGCACTGGGCTACGGCATCAACCTGCTGCTCGCCGGCCGCGATGCCACCGTCGACGCGATCACGACCGCCCTGTGGCACCTGGCCGTGCACCCGCAGGCGCCGCAGGACCTGCCGCGCGCGGTTGAGGAGCTGCTGCGGCTCTACTCCCCGATTCACCACCTCGCGAGGGTGACGACGCGGCAGGTCGTCGTGCAGGACGTGACCATCCCAGCCGGCGCGGTCGTGGCCATGTGCTTCGGGTCGGCCAACCGCGACCCGCGCGCGTTCCCGGACGCCGGCACCACTGTGCTGAACCGGCGACGCAACGCCCACCTAGCCTTCGGCGCCGGTGTGCACCACTGCCCGGGCGCGCATCTGGCCCGACTCGACGTCGCTGCCGCCGTCGCTGCAGTCCTGGCCCGCCAACCCTTCTCGTTGGGCGCCGAACCGGTGCCGGCCCCCAACGGCGACACCCGCGGCTTCGACTCCCTCATCCTGAGCTTCTACGCGAAATGACGTCGCTCCCAGGTCCGCGGTCGAAGCCTGAAGTGCCACCATGTCCTGGTGGCAGGTGTCCGGGGCCGGCTGATCACGACGGTGGCCGTTGTTGCGCTCGTCGCGGCGGTGGCTTGGCTCGCGGTTCCGCTGATCCTGAAGCCGCCGACGGGCCGGACGCAGGCTCGTCTTGCACAGCACGAGCCGCTGTGGAAGCTGCAGCCGCCAGAACTTCGAGAAGCGTCCAGGTTCGTGTCCATCGCGGACGCGGGATGGCTGCCGTGGGCCGACCGGGCGACGGTCGTCGGGCGCTACTACGCGCTGAACCCGACCGACCGAGCTCGTGAGATAAAGCGGTGGTCCACGGCCGCGACGGCGACTGGATGGCTCCCCTATCGAAGGGCAACGTGCGGCTCCATGACCACGGTGTTCTACAAGCGCATCGCTCGCACCACCTCGGTCCTCGAGTTCGCCCCCGACGCAACCGGTGAGTACCTACGCGTGAGCATCAGCTTCCCGGTGAACACCGGCCAGCCGCCGGGCTGTTGACCACCGCCGCCGCCGGGCGACGCCGGTTGTCGTTGCCATCTGCCACCGCCTGAGGTGGACCGGCTGACGGCTACCCGCTGCCCGCGTCTGCCAGAAGTGCTCGTCCATCGCAGACGCACTCGGCGTTGCCTGCGGAGACATCTCGCTCCTAAGCGGCTGCCGGCTCCTCGGCTCGGCGACCGCAGCGTTGCGGATCAGCCACCGCAAGCAGCGCACCAGGTAGGTGCCGCTCCCGTCACTGAGATGCGGCGGTATGCCCTGACACTGAACCGACACTAGCGCTCGTGCTGGGCACAGCCTGTGCGTAGGTGCTCATACCCTTCTGCCATAAGTCTTGGCGACCGCCTCCGTGAGCTCGACAACCGCGTCATCGGGAGAGCGGGGCACTTGCAGTCGGCAAGCGGCGGGTGGCACCCGGTGAGGGGCCGTTAGCCAAGTCACGACCGACGGTGCTGGACCTCGCTCCCGAAGCCGCTGGAGGACCTAGACAGGGTCACGATGCTCCCTTCGACCTGTCACCGAAACGGCTACCGACCTACAACAGCGCGAACCAGCCCACCGACAGCACGACCAGTTGCGACCCTGACCAGGGGGAACGGACCGGGCAAGGGAGCATCGCGGCCGGTGACGAGCTACGCGAACGCTTTGATCGGCGTCCAGCCCTTTCTGTGGACGCGGACCAGGCAGGAAGCGGCAGCGGCAGCGGCAGCGTTGCGCGTGCAGGCACCCGGGGTTCGGGTCGACGGCTCGGTGCCGCAACCGGTCAGCGGATCTGTTGCTGCTCGTGGAGCAGTCTGAGGTTGAGCTGCTCGGCTTGGTCGGCTCGGCGCCCGTAGAAGCGCTGTTGCCAAGGGATGCTGGCCAGCAGCATGCCGAGCAGGACAGAGGAGCCAGCTCCGGTCCACCGCACGAAGGCGTCACCGGTCGGTGTCAGCAGGCGTTGCCCAGCCAGGATGAACTGGACGACCGCCAAGGCCGGGAACGCCCAACGCCACCGGCGACCAGCGAAGCGCCGCCCGTAGGCGCGCCCGAGGCGAGCCCGGGCCACTGCGGCGGCGGCGAGCGCCGGGTCGCCGACAACTCGGCCCTTCTGCACGGCTCGGCGCACTTTCCAGCGGTCACTTACTGAGCCCCGCGGTCCGTCGGCGCAGCACATCGCGCTCCGGGAGCTTGCCCCCGATCTGTCCTCGCAGGGCCAGGCCGGCCCCCATGATCAGCAAGGCCAGGAACACCACGATCACAATCAGGCCCATGTCTGGCTCCCCGCCAGCGCTGAACTACTCACCGAAGATCTCCGAGGGTCCGAGGGTCCGAGGGTCCGAGGGTCCGAGGGTCCGAGGGCCGCTGGCGGCACATTTGCCTCCGACCGTCGCTGATGACAGCGGAGTTCGCGGTGCCTTCGGGTGACACTGCCGTGCGGGCCGGCTCGAGGTCCAGGCGGCGTGCCGGGCCGACGACGCCGCGGTGTGGCCCGTTGGTGGTGCTGCGCTCGCTGGTCGGGGCCACGCACCCCTGAATGCCGCAAAGCCCGGCGACGTTTCGGGTCAACAGCGACCGGCGGTCAGTGCGTGGGGCGGTCCGCCGGGTAACGGCAGTTGGCCCGGCCCATCAAAGGGCGCTCCGTGACGTCCGTCAACTGCTTGCGTACCTTGCGTACCTTGCGTAACGTCTCTGTGAGAGGGAGGTGGGTCTGACGTGAGCACCACCACGAGCACACCGGCCAGGAAGGCTCGGGGGAGTACCAGGCGCCGCACCAGTGCAGCCGGGGAAGTGCCCTCCGTAGCTGGCACCGGGTCAGTGTCACCAGAGCGGGGTGGGCAGGTGAAGGCTGCGGTGACGCAGCTGTTGCGCGATGCTCCCGCCGCCGAGGTCGATCGGGTGCTCACAGCGACCAGCGGGGGAGCCGGGCCGGCCCTTGACGCGGCGCTGTGGGGTCCGGCGTCGAGCCGGGAGCAGGCCGCGGCGGGGGTCCTGGCGAATCTGCGTAAGCAGTTCGCCGGTCGACAGGCGTTGGACGGGGAGTCGGTGAGCCGCGCTGAGGCCGCCGAGCTGCTCGGCATTTCAGAGCAGGCGGTCACCGACGGGCTGGAAGCGCGTCGGCTGCTTGGGTTCAAGCGGGGACGCCGCTGGCTGATCCCGGCCTGGCAGTTCGACCCGGAGGCCGAACGTGGGGTGCTGCCTGGGCTGGCCGAGCTGGCCGGGGTGTTTCCCGGGGGAGTGGTCGCCCTGTCCGGGTGGGTCACCCGCTCGAGTGCGGACCTCGCCGGTCGCACGCCGCGCGACGTACTGGCCGGCGGCGGCGCGCAGGCGGTCCTGCAGTTGGCCCGGACGGTGACCTCAGCCGGGTGGTGAGGCCGCTCGACACACCGAGGCGGCCGCTGCCCGCGGGCGGAACGACAGCCACCTGGCGCTGGCGCAGGCCTACCGCCGCTCGGCCTTGGGGGTGGTGCCGGGTGTACCACCACAGTCGGCAGACCCCGCGGGGGGACAGTGCGCGCGGCTTCGGTCCGCTGGCCCGCTTCGACCCGCACACCCTGCCGGCTGCCGCCCCCGGTCTTGACCCGGCCCTGCGCAGCGTGCTCTACGCCGGTCAGGACCTGGCCACCAGCGCGTGTGAGGTGTTCGGCGAGGCCGGTGAGGCCCGGCTGTGCCCGGCTTGGCGCGTCGCCCTGCTGCGACCGGTCCGGCAGCTCAGCTTGTTCGACCTGACCGCGCCCGGCTCCGCGATGGCGATCGAGGCACTGCCGTCACTGGCCGACGGTCCCTACCCGCGCCAGCTCACCCAGGCCTGGGCCCGGGCGGTCTACGAAGACGATCCCACCGGCCGGCACGTCGACGGGATCCGCTACTGGTCCGCCTACAACAGCGGGCTCGCCCTGGCCCTGTGGGACAGCGAGCAACGTGTCGTCGTCGTCCAGGACGCCGCCGGGGCCGAGCAGGACTTCGCACTACGCCACCCGCAGATGCTCGGCCGGCTCGAGGCCGCCCTGGCCGCGCGGCACATCGTGATCACCCTGCTCGACCCGGCTGACTGCCCACAGTGCCGCACCGACCGCTGACCAGCGCCACCGCGCGCCGGGCGCTTGCCGAAGGCCGTAGCAGGAGGCGCCTACGTGACGCGGATGCCCTCCCCACTGCGGGACCTGACAAAAGGGAGCTTAGCGGCTGGGCACACGCCGGGGGAGGGCGCACCTACACGTGCAGCGGGAGCCGGGCTGCGCGCCGGCCAAGTGAGGAGGCGGGGCTGCCGGCGAGAGGCTAAGCGGCGTTACATACCCAGGTGCGGGGAATGTTTGACGGACACGAGAGGGGTCCAGTGGCAGGGATGAGCAGTCGCAGGTTCCTTTGGGGCCTCGGTATGAGCCCTATCCAGCGGGGCGTCGTGCTCTTGGTCGCCGCTGTCGCCTTCGCTTCTGTCGAGGCCTCATCTGCGCCCCATTGGCTCAACGTCCCGATTTTCCTGATCATCGTCCTCTGCTTGCCGAGCATCGGAGAGATCATCTACCGGACCACGCACCGTGGCAATGACGACGAGTGACGGGCGGGGTTCTGCGCTTCTGACGACCCGAGGTGGGCTCCTCTGAGATGCTGCTGACGTGCCGCCCGGTTCCTCTCCTTGTGATCCTGGCGACGCGCTGGCGGCAGCCGATGCAACCGCACGATCTGATCCGGGACCTCGGTGGAGGTTCGGTGACGTGATAGTGCGCCGAGAGGTGCTGCACGGCCGGCTCTGGTCGGCGTTTCCGACGTACGTCGTCGCGGACGATCCGGGCTTGCTGGCCCTGTTTGTGCCGACCGGCTCGCCGTTGGCGTTCCCCGACTGGCCGTACGACAGGTGGCATCATCCATGGCACGTCGCCGGGTACACGAAGTGGTCCGGGCACGGCAAGCTGATGCTTCACAGGCCGACGGACGCGTACTCCGTCGACGTGTACTGGAGCGGTGACGACCGCGTCTTTGCGGGCTGGTATATCAACCTGCAGGAACCAATCCGGCGGCACCGCGTCGGCGTCGACACCCTGGACCACGAACTCGACTTCTGGCAGCCCGCTGTGGGCCAGTGGGAGATCAAGGACGAGGACCTGTTCGAACGGCGTGTCCAGGAAGGCCGCTACTCAAGTACCCAGGCGGAATCCATCCGGGCCACCGGGGTGAAGGTTGCCGAGCTCCTCGACGAGCGGGCCTTCTGGTGGGATGACCGCTGGGCCGGATGGATGCCGCCTGATTCCTGGCTTGCGTCGCCCATGCCCACCGATTGGGACACCACCCCGGCTGCCAACGGCTTGCTCGATTGAGTCCTTTATCCGCTGAGACGCGAGGTTCTGCATGCTGCTGCCGTCGTAGCCTTTCGATGTGGAGCCTCCCTCGGTGGTCGTGGACTACTACCCCTCTTGGGAACGGGCATTTCAGGAACTGTCTACGCACCTCCGAACCGCCTTGCGAGCGGACATCGAGATTGAGCACGTCGGGAGTACCGCCGTCGTGGGCCTCGCGGCCAAGCCGATCCTCGATGTCGACGTCGTGGTCCCCGTCGAGGCCCTCGTGGCTCCAACGATCGCAGCCCTGGCAACACTCGGCTATCGGCACAAGGGGAATCTGGGGGTTGTTGGGCGCGAGGCCTTCACTGTTCTGGACGACTTCCAGCACCAACACCTGTATCTGGTCGTGTCTGGCAGCGAGGCTCACCGCGACCACATCGACCTGCGTGACTACCTTCGCCTACATCCGGAGCAAGCGGCCGCCTACGGGCGGGAGAAGCGAAGGCACGAGCACCTGCTCGCGACGGATCGAGAGGCCTACGTCGCCGAGAAGGGACCCTTCGTGTGGACGCTCCTGGCGCAGTCCCGAATGCGCGCGTAGGTGATGCTCCAACCGCGAGGACGCGGCCTTATCAAAATCCTGGGAACCAACGCATGGGACTCTCCGTCCGTGGCTATGAAGGGGCTTCGTGGAGGACTGCTGGGACTGGCGGTTGGGCTTGTTCTGGCAGCAGTTGTCTACGCGGTGGTCAAGCCCGGACCCTGCTCTGAGACGGCGGTGTGCATCTTCGACCCAATTCGTAGGGCGTGTCGCCCAGGCCCCTGTGAGTCGCGGACTAATCACGTCGGCGTCCTCGTCCTGATCGCGGCGGCTTCGGCTGCAGCAGGCGTTGGCATCTCTCTGTTGCGGGAAGCGCGGAGCCGACGTTAGCGGTGCTCCTGATCGTGAGGAGGCGGCGTTCTGAACGGTGGCTCAGTCGGAGTTACGCTCGGCCCCATGACGCTCTCCGAAGGGACCGACGAAGCACCCGACCGGCGCTGCGCTCGGTGCGGAGGGCGGGAGAGACGGCTCCATGCCGAGGCGGCCAACTCCGGTGACAGCCAGGATGGAGGCAGCTACGCGAAAGCCGAGTGGCAATGCCCGACCTGTCGGGTGGTCCGCGTCGAGGTCTCCACCTCCACGTGGCTGTCCGCCACAGCGAGGGTCGTCGATTCCGACGACGCATAGCTGCTGGTCCTTACCGCGATCACGCGGCGTTCCCCGAGCCCGCTCTCTTGCGCGTCAGGCGAGGTTGGTGCGGTTTCGCCTGTGAGGGAACCTGGGGCTGTTCTGTTGCGTCTACCCGGCATGGTTGTCCGTTGGCAGCGCGGAGTCAGGAGTGGCTGGTTGGGGTGCCTGGCCCTGCTGGTCAGCACGGCGTGTGGCTCGTCGGTAGTTCACAGCTCGAACGCGGGGGTACTGGCAGTGAACGGGGCGCGCGGCGCAGCGCCCCGCGCCGCCACCGGGTCCACGGTGGCGGGGCTCGACCAGTTGGGTGTCGATCTGTGGCATCTGGCCGCCCGCGAGGGGGCCGGCAACGTTGTTGTCTCGCCCCTCTCGGTCGGCCTTGCGTTCTCCATGGCGCGGGCCGGTGTCACAGCCAACGGGGCCGGCTTGGACGCGGCGCTGCATTTCCCGGCGGCTGGCCGGGACGAGGCCTTCGACCGGCTGACCACAGGCGTGGTCACCACCAGCGTCCCGCCTTCGCCGGCACCGGCGGTGGTGGCGGGCTCACCGAAGCCGCACGCCCCTGCTCCGCCGCCGGTCCTGGCCATCGCAAACGCGCTGTTCGTTCAACAGGGCACGCCGGTGGGACGGCCCTTCCTGAGCACGCTGGCTCGTTACTACGGCACGGGGGTGCGCACTGTGGACTTTGCGCGCCCTTCGGCACGTGAGGTCCTCAACGCCTGGGTCCGGGCTCAGACCGCAGGCCGGATCGGCAAGCTGTTCGACAACCTTGACCCCACGACCAAGCTCGTGCTGGCCAACGCCGTCTACCTCAAGGCGGCCTGGCAGGACCAGTTCTCGGTGTCCGCGACCGCGCCCCGTGCCTTCACTACTGCTGACGGACGGGTGGTGCGCCCACCGACGATGCGCCAGGACGAGCTCCTTCGTTACGCACAAGGACCCGGCTGGCAAGCCGTCGAGCTCCCCTACGCCGGTGGGCTGGCGATGCGGGTGCTCCTACCCGATCCTGGCCACAACCTGGCCGACACCGTTACCGCCGCGACGGTGCGCGCGCTGCCTACCAAGTTCCAAGACGCTGACGTCAACCTCGAGCTACCCCGCTGGCGCACGAACACCAGCCTGGACCCGCTCCGGCTGCCCGGCCTGTCGACCGCGGCGGCCGCAGCCGACTTCAGCGGGATCGCGCCTGGCCTTGTCCTCAGTGCCGCGATCCACCGCGCGGTCATCAGCGTGGACGAGCAAGGAACCGAGGCCGCTGCCGTCACCGGCATCGCCATGGCCACGAGCGGACGGGTTGCCCGCCGACACGTCGAGTTCACCGTCAACCGGCCGTTCGGCTACGAAGTCATCGACACCGCGACAGATGCACCGCTGTTCCTCGGCGCCGTCGTCGACCCCACCCAGAACAACTGAGACGCCCTGAGAGCCACCCCGCCTCGTCGCGCATCACCTGACCGGCCGACCCAGTCGACGGAGCCCCATCCGGCAGATAGCCGTGATCCGGCGGCGTTGTACATGGGCGCCGGCGACAGCGTAGCGGCGCTATGGCTGCCGAGCTGGAAGAGGCTCTACACGCGCTTCGCGGCGGATGTGCTTGCTGTCGGACACTATGGCGGCCGTGACCGATTGGCTCGACCCCGAGATGTCCATGCGGTGGGCAGCGTTTCCTGCTGCCGCCATCCCTCGTCCGGTCGTTCTGCTTCAGGAGCGGCTCCGCCTAGAAGGCGGGTTCGTCGACGGACCGTCGAAGGAGGCGTGGGGGGAAGGGGCCATCGACGCTGACCTTCCGATGCCACCGGCCTTGATTGCCTGCCTTCCTGCCCGACGCGGTGGGCCAGCAGAGGTCACGCTCCGCATCACCGGGGTCACGGCCATGGCGTCTAAGTTCCTGTGTGACCGTGGCCCGCGCAGGCTACCCGCGTACCGACTCACAGCGACTGGCCTTCAGGGGTCCTGTGTAGTTCTGGACCCGGAGGTCGAATGCTGGTGGCCGGTCGACGACAAAGAAGAGCGTCCTGGTCGTGGCGGCACTGCCAGCGTCGGGGAAGACGGGCTGACGATCGCCCTCCCGGCCTCCGGCGGCGTCCTCACCGAGTTTCATCGGGCGATCTTCCAGGAGCACGACACCTACGTGGTTGGCCGCGCGATCACCACCGAGCGAGATGTGCCTACAGGGACTGCGATCCCCCTCGTTCGGATCACCCGACCCGTGAACGGTCGGCTGGGGTCGCCGCTCGACGGCCGGGTCCTGATCAACATGAACGGCCAGCCGTTGCCGGTCAGGAACGGGCAAGGAGACTGGCAGTAGGTGCCGTCGGCCAAGATCACGACCGACGGTGCTGGGCCTCGCTCCGGAGGGCGCTGGAGGAACGAGACAGGGTCACGATGCTCTTGACCGGTCACCGAATCGGTTATCGGTGCAGACGCGGACCGAGTGGTAGGAACTACCCGCAGGTACGGCTCACTGGGCATATTATGACATAATATCAACTATCAGCGACCGGGTACGCGCCCGGAGAGGACGGACTTATGGGCAACGGGAAGGCGGGCTGCTCCTTCAATGCAGCGAATACAGGGCCGGTCAGCCCTCCTCGGGGTCCTTGAAGATCATCGCTAGATCCCGAAGTGCCGTGGCCGATTTGTGCCCTCGGCTGCTACGCAACACGTCGCGACCAGTCTCTATCGCCTTTCCTGCGACCGCGCTGGCGAGTGCACTCGCAATGTTTCCACCCGCTAGGAACCCGATGCCACCCGCGACTGCCGCAATCGCGAAGCCGTTCAGTCCGTTTGAAACGGCCGAAAGGGCCGACGACTTGTCAACGCTCTTTTGGACTCTGCTCCTTATCGGCTCCAGTTCCTCGTGCAGAACTGCCCGTGCCGTCTTCAATGCAGCCGGGTCCATCAGGTCATCGACGACAATCTCGTCTAGGGCAGCCGCAAGGCTCTCGCGCCATTCTGCGAACTCCCCGTCTTGTCGCCTCGCGGAAACAAGGGTCGTGCCCATCCGTGTGTCAAATCTGGGCACCTCCAGTTGCAGCAACTGCGTAAGCCGAGATGAGCGGCGGTCCCTCTGGCCGCTCTCCAACAGCAGCCGAAGCACGACCGCCTCCGCGTCCGATCGAAGCAGGGCATGGGATCGCGGGCCCCAAACCTGCTGTCGGCGCAGGTGTGTCGACGCATCCATCCCTAGCGAATACGCCAACTCTTCGCGAACCGCGTCGGGGTCGAGATTGGCAGCCGCTGAGTCTGTCGCTCGTATCCGTTGCACCCAGGCATTTAGACTCGACCTAAGTATGAGGTCGTCGCTGTGCTGAACCAATCCCCCGAGAGTTGACGCTGGCATATTCGACGGGTGTCGCTTTGAGGCAGCAACTGGCCGAAAGTGAACCGCACCGTCGCGGGACAGCGGTGCTAGTTGCAGCAAGATGTGAGCCGCACGCCGACGCTCGGCCGCATTGTCTGAGATCAAGAACAGCGAGGGATCCTCCAGGATGACTTCGTGCGCGTACAGGAGAATCACCGTTGCCAAAGGAGCCACGTCCAGGGCCGAAGTGCGTCCGCGGATGAGGTCGGGAAGGCTGGGAGCTAGAACGGGTCGTAGGTGGCCTGGGGCCAAAGCAGGAGGTGCAGCCATGCCTCCTTGGTGCTCATACAGGAACGATTCAAAGGCGTCTAGGTGCGCCTCGGGAGCCGCGACGATTCGATCTGCAAGCGCCTCATCAAGCGGCTCGCCCCAGAATTTAGTGATTAGTGAGTACGGATCACTTGTCAAGGGGTGCTCCACATCCGACTAGCCGAGTGTGCCGTCGCGTCATCATCTCGCAGCTCTAGTCCAATGGCAGACCTCGTATCCTAACTTCCTGGAGTGGTGGAATCAGCGGCTATTCTGCCCGCCATGCAGGTGCATCGGGACCCTGGTCCGTAAGGTCAGGCACCACTTCGCACTTGGGGCTTCGGGCAGGTAAGCGTTACTCGCGCTCCTCCAGCCGCGTTAGCCTGGATCCACCGTTGCGATAGGGCGGTTTGGCATGTCGTAGACCGCGGATGCCCTGCTGTGTATGGAGAATGTGGCTTGCGAAGGACACGTTCTACCGACTCAGAAGGAGCATCCGCGGGATGC